>PJUE01000070.1_pt1 | contig 150801 bp, 128 predicted proteins | sample 1512171 | NCBI WGS metagenome assembly PJUE01 (sample SAMN08177674, study PRJNA422409) | Feces metagenome, whole genome shotgun sequencing project. | isolation source: Chicken feces (3) enriched on wood chips: alkali lignin treatment | host: Gallus gallus | place: USA: Madison | collected 2015-01-15
CATAGCGAGTTGGTCCCACTCCTTCCCATCCCGAACAGGACAGTGAAACGACTTTGCGCCGATGATAGTGGACGGACGTCTGTGAAAGTAGGTCATCGTCAAGCTTTTATTCCGCAAACCCCCACAGGTAACCCCTGTGGGGTTTTGTCTTTGTGGCGACCGAATGTATTGCGCTCGGGATCTCTCGCGCGATACCACCAGCCGCAATCCCAATGAAAAACCCCTCGCAGGAATATCCTGCGAGGGGTTTTGTTTTACTGCCGGCAATCTGGGCGCTGAACGGCCTACTGCTGCGTGTATTGCTGGCGGTCTATGCCGTGGCGCTGCAGCTTGTCATAGAAGGTCTTGCGCGGAATGCCCAGGGACTCCAGGGTGGCCTTGATGTCGCCTTGGTGCGCCTGGAGTGCCTCGCGGATGAGCTGTGCTTCGAAGCGCTCCATCCGTTCCGGCAGGCTTGACGCGGCGTCTTGGGCCACGGCGGTTGGCTGGGCAGGGATATTCAGCACGCCAAGCACGACCCGCTCGGCGAAATGCGCAAGTTCACGCACGTTGCCGGGCCAGTCGTGCGTCATGAGATGTTGTTTGATGGACGCCGGCATTTCCGGGATGTCGCGCTGGAAGCGGCGCGATGCGTGGCCGAGGTAGTGGGCGAACAGCAGCGGAATGTCCTCGCGGCGTTCACGCAGCGGCGGAATCCGGATGGTGACCACATTGAGGCGGTAGAACAGGTCTTCGCGAAACTTGGCGCGTATGGCTGGACTGCCCAGGTCTTCCTTGGTGGCGGCGACCACGCGCAGGTCCAGATTGCGCACTTCGTTGCTGCCCAGAGGAGTGATCTGGCGAGATTCGAGCACGCGCAGCAGCTTGACCTGCACCGCCAGCGGCATGCTTTCGATCTCGTCCAGGAATAGCGTACCGCCGCTGGCATGCTCGATCCGGCCGATACGCTTCTTTTGGGCGCCGGTGAAGGCGCCGGGCTCGTGGCCGAAGAGCTCGCTTTCGATGACGCTTTCAGGCAGGGCGCCGCAGTTGATCGCGACCAGCGCGCGGTGCCTGCGGCGGCTCAGGCGATGCAAGGCGGTGGCAACGACTTCCTTGCCGGTTCCGGTCTCGCCTTCGACCAGTACGTCCACGTCGGCATCCGCGATATGCCGCAGCGTTTGCTTGATGCGCTGCATGGCCGGCGTCGTGCCGATGAAAGGCACCTCGTCGGCCTGGACGGCGAACGCGGCTTCGCGCAGCCGGCGGTTTTCCAGCACGAGATGGCGCTTTTCCGCGGCGTGCATGATGGCGGTGATCAGCCTGTCGGCGGCATAGGGTTTGGCCAGGAAGTCATAGGCGCCGTCGCGCATGCATTGCACGGCCGTGGCGATGTCGCCATGGCCGGTGATCAGAATGACGGGGATGTCGGGGTCTATGTCCCGCAAGCGCTGGAAGAGTTGCAGGCCGTCCATGTCGGGCATGCGTATATCGCTGACGACCACGCCGTCGAAATCGCGCGTTAGAGTGGGCAGGGCAGAGCGTGCGCTGGCATGCGCGTCCACGGCGATGCCGTGCAGCTTCAGCGTCTGCGTATTGGCGCGCAGCAGTTCGTCGTCGTCGTCGATGAATACCGCACGCGGCAAAAACGGCTGGCGCTGGCTGTCGTCAATGGATGCCGGCGCGGCTGGCGGAAATTCAGGAGCGCGGTTCATGGTGTAGCTCGGTAGCGTGTTGCTGGCCAGACGCCTTGCGTAACGTCAGGATGAACATGGCTCCGCAGCCCGGGGCATGCGGAGCGGGAAAGACGGGATCGGCCGGGCCGGCGGCGATCAGGTCGCCACCGAATTCGGTGACGATGTCGCGGCAGATGACCAGCCCCAGTCCGAGTCCTTCGGCCTTGGTCGTATAGAAGGGAGTAAACAGGTGCGCCCGCGCCTCGGCCGACAGGCCGGGACCGTTGTCGCTGACGTAGACCTGCACGGTCGCGCCCAGGTCCTGCAGCGCCACGACGATGCGGCCGTCGGGCCGGCCTTCCAGCGCTTCCATCGCGTTTTGCAGCAGATTCACCAGCACCTGTTCCAGCCGTATGCGATTGGCCAGCACCCGGTAATTCTGACCCGCGGGCGGACGTTGCAGGGCGATGCCCTGGCGCCGCGCGCGCGGCGCAACCAGCAACAGCGCGCCCTCCAGACAATCCTTCAGGTTCGCGGGACCGATGGACGTGTCGGCCTTGCGCGAAAAGGCGCGCAATTCTCCGGTGATGTGGCCGATCCGCTCCGTCAACGCGGCGATGGTACCCAGGTTTTCCTGCGCCGAGCCTTCATCTTGCCTGCGCAGGAACTCGGCGGCGTTGTCCGCATAGGCGCGTATGGCCGCGACAGGCTGGTTGATCTCGTGCGCCACGCCGGCTGCCACCTGTCCCAGCAGGGCGAGCTTGCTGGCCTGGACCAGTTCTTCTTGCATGGTGTGCAAACGGGCGGCGGTGCGTTGGCGCTCGTCCATCTCATCGACCAGTTGTTCGTTGACTTGCAGCAGCTGAGCCGTGCGTTCATCGACCAGCGAGGCCAGCTGTTCGTGGATGGCGGCCTGCTGCTCGGCACGCTCACGGTTGCGGTGGCGGCGAAAGAGAACGATGCCGACCAAGGCGGCTAGCGCGCACTGCGCAAGCAGCGCGCCTAGCTGGGCGTTGGCGGTAGCCTGGTTGATGGCCGTCTGTACGGGCGACAACAGATGCAGTGTCCAACCTGGGGACTCGACAATGGGTAACGTCGTGTGCACCAGCGGCGCGCCTGCGGGGATCTGTGGCAGGGTTACGTCGGCGCGCACCAGCTGGCCGTGGCTGATGGCTTGTAGCTGCGGCCGCAAGGGTAGCGGGAAAAAGGGCGCGTCGCCGAATTGCAGGCTGCTGCGCAAGGCCCGGGCCAAGTCTGGGGTGAGCGGAGCCAGCACATCGAAACGCCAGTCGGAGATACTGCCCAATAGCACTACGCCATGCTCGTCCGTGACGAAAATGGGCGAAACCGACTGGCGCCAGTCGGCCTCCAGGTCCCGGAAATCCACTTTCAGCACGACCACGCCCAGCATGGCGCCGTTGACGTCATCCACGCGTCGCGACAAGTACAGCCCGGCTTCGTGGCTGATCGTGCCCAAAGCGAAGTGTTCGGCCGAGCCATGGGCTACCGACCCCTGGAAATAGGGCCGAAACTGGTAGTCCACGCCGACAAACGTGGCGGGTTCACGCCAGTTGCTGGCAGCGATCGCAAGGCCCTTCTTGTCCAGCACATAGATGGCGGATGCGCCGACGCCGCGGCTCAACGTATCGAGCTTGTCGTCCAGGGATTCGATCTGCACGTGCGAGCCTCCCTGCAGCGCCGCGCGCACGTCGACATCGCGCGTCAGGACAAAGGGCAGCGCCCTGAATTTGTCCAGGTTGTTGCGCAGCAATGCCGCGTTGAGCTGGGCTGCCACACGTGCCTGCTCCCCGGCATTCTTCAGCGCGCCGTCGCGCGCCCAGAGCGTGGCGGCGTGCAGTACGCCATAGACGACCGCGACACCCAGCAGGATGGCGATGGCCTTCCAGGGCCAAGGCCAGACAGGCGTGTTCCGTGGGCGCCGCGGCTTTCTGGCCTGGTCCACGCCGGGTCGGGCATCGCGGGGAGAGGAGTGGGTCGACATGGGTTGTGCGGTTTTTCGCACATTCTATATCTTTTTTGTGTGAAATTCCGCCAATAAAGGTCGGGCCAGTGCGCTGAGAGAAGAAAAATTCCTTTTTTGATCAAGGGCTTGGAGCGCAAGAGGAAGGTCTGCAGATGTTGGCACGCCTCTTGCATTAGTAAAGCCAAGCCCGGCGGCGTTGCCTGCGGGGTGAAATCGGCTTGCGGCGATACGCGCTTGCCAGAAAACAGATAACGCCCCAACGCCCGCGCTGAACCGCCCGGAGCAAGGGGCCTTGGTGGGGACAATCCCAATGATCGACGTGGATCAAGTCGCGCCCGCGCGCAAGCTCAAGTTCTATCAAATCCTCTATGTGCAGGTGATTTTCGCCATCGTGGTGGGCGTGCTGCTGGGCGCGTTCAAGCCCGAGCTCGGCCAGCAGATGCAACCGCTGGGCGACGCCTTCATCAAGCTGGTGAAGATGATCATCGCGCCGGTGATCTTCCTGACCGTGGCCACCGGCATCGCTGCGATGAGCGACCTGAAGAAGGTCGGCCGCGTGGCGGGCAAGGCCATGCTGTACTTCCTGGTGTTCTCCACGCTTGCGTTGATCGTAGGCATGATCGTCAGCCATATCGTCCAGCCGGGCGCTGGCATGCACATCGATCCCAAGACGCTGGACGAGAAGGCGGTCTCGGGCTACGTGGCCAAGGCGCATGACTCGACCATCACGGGCTTCCTGATGAACGTGATCCCGACCACGATCTTCAGTCCGTTCGTGGGCGGCGACATTCTCCAGGTGCTGTTCGTGGCGGTGTTGTTCGGCATTTCGCTGGCCATGGTGGGTGAACGCGGCCAGCCGATACTGAACTTCATGACTGCCCTGGCACAGCCCGTCTTCAAGCTGGTCGCCATCCTGATGAAGGCCGCGCCCATCGGCGCGTTTGGCGCGATGGCCTTCACCATCGGCAAGTACGGCATCAAGTCCGTCATCAATCTGGCGATGCTGGTGGGTACGTTTTACGCAACCTCGGTGCTGTTCGTGGTCGTGGTGCTGGGCCTGGTGGCGCGCTACAACGGCTTTTCGATCCTGAAGCTGGTGCGCTACATCCGCGAAGAGCTGCTGCTGGTGCTGGGCACCAGTTCGTCCGAAGCCGCGTTGCCCACGCTGATGCAGAAGATGGAACGCGCCGGCTGCTCGAAGTCGGTGGTCGGGTTGGTCGTGCCCACCGGCTACTCGTTCAACCTGGACGGCACCAACATCTACATGACGATGGCGGCGCTGTTCATCGCGCAGGCTTGCGATATTCCGCTGTCGCTGGGCGACCAAATCCTGCTGCTGCTGGTGGCGATGCTGAGCTCCAAGGGTGCGGCGGGCGTGACCGGGGCAGGCTTCATCACCCTGGCCGCAACCCTGTCGGTGGTGCCTTCCGTCCCGGTCGCCGGCATGGCGCTGATCCTGGGCGTGGACCGCTTCATGTCGGAATGCCGCGCGCTGACCAACCTGGTCGGCAACGCGACTGCCGCCGTGGTGGTGGCGCGCTGGGAAGGGGAGCTGGATAAGGAGCAGCTGCATGCCGCGCTTGAGGGCGAGCTTCAGCCCGCGCCCGTGCCCGTGCCCGTGCCCGTGCCTGCCACGGCTCCGGTTCAGGAAGCGCCGAGGGCTGGCGGCGTACCCATGGGCCAGCCGCTGCAGCATGGCTGAAACAGCGTAGATCCGCGGCTGCCTGCAGGCGGCCGCAACTATTGATGCAGCTGTAAGCCCCGGCAAGAAGGACTGCCCGCCGGAAAAAAAATCCCCCGGACCTCGACGGTCTCGGGGGATTTTTTTCGACCGGAGGCCGCGGTTTTCAGGGCACCTGTATCCCTGCCGCGCGCAACAGGTTTGCGGTTTCGAACAAGGGCAGGCCCATCACGCCGGTATAGCTGCCGGCGATATGCGAAACGAACGTGCCCGCCAGGCCCTGGATGCCATAGGCGCCCGCCTTGCCGTAGGGCTCGCCGCTGTCGCAGTAGCGGCCGAGTTCCTCATCCGTCAGCGCGCGCATGCGGACCTCGGTGATGGACACGGCCTCCAGCAACTGGTTTCCAGTCCAGACGGCGACGGCGGTGTGTACTTCGTGGGCGGAGCCGGACAGCGCGCGCAGAATGCGCATGGCGTCGTCGCGGTCGGCCGGCTTGCCCAGTACTGCGCCCGCCAGGATGACCGTGGTGTCGGCGGCCAGCAGCGGCAGTTGCGGCAGGTCCTGGCTGAGCATCCAGTCGCGTCCGCGCAGGGCCTTGTCGCGCGCAGTGCGCTGGACATAGTCGGCGGCGCTTTCGCCGGGATGTTGGGGTTCGTCCTCGCCCGGCGGGGCGGGTACGAGCAGGACTTCGTGGGCCAGGCCGACCTGGGTCAGCAGCTCGCGCCGCCGGGGACTGGCGGAGGCAAGGTAGAGGCGCGCGGAGGTTGTGGTGTCGGTCATGCGTCAGCAGGATGGGCGCCGGCCCGGCCAGCGGTCAGGCGCGGTGGTAGGGATGATTGGTCATGATGGCCCAGGCCCGGTAGAGCTGTTCGGCCAGCACCACGCGCACCATGGGGTGCGGCAGCGTCAGCGAGGACAGGCGCAATTGGCCGGAACAGGATGCCTTCAGGTCGGCATCCAGCCCGTCCGGGCCGCCGACGAGAAAAGCAACATCCTGACCGCCGGCGCGCCATTGTTCCAGCTTCTGCGACAACGCCATGGTGGTGAGGTCGCGTCCGCGTTCGTCCAGCGCCAGGCGCAAGACGCTGGCGGGCAGGGCGGCTTCGATCCGCTTGGCTTCCGCCGCCATCATCTGGGCGGGCGTCTTGCCGGTGGTGCGGGGTTCAGGCTTGATTTCGCGCAGTTCCAGCGCGCAGTCGGCCGGCAGGCGCTTGGCGTAGTCGTCCCAGGCGGTTTGCACCCAGTCCGGCATGCGCGTGCCCACGGCCACGACGATCAGCTTCACGGCGCGCTCAGTACTCGGCGTCGTGCGCGCCGTCGTTGGCGACCGGCGCGGGGCGGGTGGACTCGGGCAGGAGCTTCACGCGCACCGGCTTGCCGCCCCAGATCTCTTCCAGGTTGTAGTACTGGCGGATGGCGGGCTGCATGATGTGCACGACCACGTCGCCCAGGTCGACCACGACCCATTCGCCCGTGTCTTCGCCTTCGATGGTGATGCCGGAGAGATCGAGCGCACGGCCGCGATCCGCCACGCTGGAAGCGAGGGCGCGGGTCTGGCGGTTGGAGGTGGCGCTTGCAATCACGACGCGATCGAACAGGCTGGTCAGATGCGTGGTGTTGTAGACCTTGATGTCTTGCGCCTTGACGTCTTCGAGGGCGTCGATGACGGCGCGTTGGAGTTTTTGTATATCCATAGTCAGTAAATATAACCCGCGGGCGGACAGCGGATGCTGGCCCCGTGGCGCTTTCAGCGCACCGCGGGTGTAGGTTTATCGGTAAAGATGGTGCGCCGCAATATACGCGGCCACCGGAGCGGCAAGCAGGCCTTCGGTGGATTCGCCTTGCGCCAGGCGCTGGCGGATCTGCGAGGCCGAAACCGGCATGGGAGCAAAAGGCAGTTCCTGCAGTTCGCGTCCCTGGCCGCGCAGGTGTTCGGCCAGCGCCGGCGGGGCGCTGAGCGCCGTGCCCGGGCGGGTGGCCACGGCCAGGTCCACCAGGCTGGCGATGTCCTGCCAGTCGCGCCAGGTGCAGAAATTCGCCAACTGGTCGGTGCCCAGCAGCCAGACGTAGCGCGCGTCCTGGGGCAGGGCGCGCAGCGTGTCGATGGTGTAGGTCGCGCCGCCGCGGTCGATTTCGATGGGATTGACCACCAGGCCCGCATGGCCGGCGATGGCCAGTTGCAGCATGTCGCGGCGTTGTTCGGCCGTGGCGTGCAACGCTGCGCGTTGCCAGGGATTGGCCGCGGGGATGAGCTGCACCTCGGCCAGGCCCAACGTCTGCAAGGCATTCTGCGCCAGGGCGATGTGCGCGACGTGGACGGGGTCGAAACTGCCGCCCAGCAGGCCGATGCGCTTCAAACCCAGTCCCGCGGTTTGAGGTAGGCGGCCAATTCGGCCTCGGGCGTGCCTGCCTCGGGCTGCCAGTCGTAGCGCCACTGCGCCAGCGGCGGCATGGACAGCAGGATCGACTCGGTACGTCCGCCGGACTGCAGGCCGAACAGCGTGCCGCGGTCGAAGACCAGGTTGAATTCCACATAGCGGCCGCGGCGGTAGGCCTGGAAATCGCGCTCGCGCTCGCCGTAGGCCTGGTCGCGGCGGCGTTCCACGATCGGCATGTAGGCCGGCAGGAAGGCGTCGCCCACCGATCGGGTCAGCGCGAACGAGGCGTCAAAGCCGGGAGCGTTCAGGTCGTCATAGAAGATGCCGCCCACGCCGCGCGTTTCATTGCGGTGTTTTAGGAAGAAGTACTCGTCGCACCAGCGCTTGTAGCGCGGGTAGTAGTCGGCGCCATGGCCGGCCAGGGCATCGCGGCAGGTGGCGTGGAAATGGCGGGCGTCTTCCTCGTAGGGATAGTAGGGCGTCAGGTCGATGCCGCCGCCGAACCAGAAGACGTCGGCCTCGTCGTGGCCGGGCCGGGCTGCCGCCAGGAACATGCGCACGTTCATGTGCGTGGTGGGCACGTAGGGATTGCGCGGGTGCAGCACCATGGACACGCCCATGGCTTCCCAGGACCGGCCGGCCAGTTCCGGGCGGTGCGCGCTGGCCGAGGGCGGCAGCTTGCTGCCCTGGACATGGCTGAACAGCACGCCGGCCCGTTCGAACAGCGAGCCGCCTTCCAGCAGGCGCGACAGCCCGCCGCCGCCCTCGGGGCGGACCCATTCGTCGGTACGGAAGGCCGCGCCCTCGGCGGCTTCCAGGGCGCCGACGATGCGGGCCTGCAAGCCGGTGAGGTAGTCCCGGACGGAAGAGACGGGCAAGGCGTTCATCGACGGTTCCGGCTAGGCGTTGGGCTTGGACTTCTGCTGCGAAGGCTTGAGCGCACGCCAGCCGATGTCGCTGCGGTACTGGCGGCCGTCGAAGTGGATGCCGTCGATCGCTTCGTAGACGCGGTCGCGGGCCATCTTGACGGAGTCGCCCAGCGCCGTGACGCACAGCACGCGGCCGCCGGTGGTCTTGACTTCGTCGCCGTCGAGCTTGGTGGCGGCGTGGAACACCATGCAGTCCTCGGCGTCGGCGGGCAGGCCGCGGATGACGTCGCCGGTGCGCGGCGTGTTGGGGTAGTTGTGCGCGGCCAGCACGGCGCCCAGGGCGGTGCGGCGGTCCCAGGTGATGTCGGCCTGGTCGAGCGTGCCGTCGACGGCATGCTCCAGGGCGTCCAGCAGGTCGCTCTTGACGCGCATCATGATGGGCTGGGTTTCAGGATCGCCCATGCGGCAGTTGAATTCCAGGGTCTTGATCTCGCGGTCGGGGTCGTCGCCCGGGGCGATCATCAGGCCGGCGTACAGGAAGCCCGTGTACGGGATGCCATCGCGCGTCATGCCCTGCACGGTCGGCAGGATGATTTCGCGCATGATGCGGTGGTGCAGTTCCGGGGTGACGATGGGCGCGGGCGAATACGCGCCCATGCCGCCGGTATTGGGACCCTGGTCGCCGTCCTGCAGGCGCTTGTGGTCCTGGCTGGTGGCCAGGGCCAGCACGTTGCGGCCGTCGCACATGACGATGAAGCTGGCTTCTTCGCCCACCAGGCATTCCTCGATGACGACGCGCGCGCCGGCGGCGCCCATGGAGCCGTCGCCCAGCATGGCGTCCACGGCGGCATGCGCCTCTTCCAGCGTGGCGGCGACCACCACGCCCTTGCCGGCGGCCAGGCCATCGGCCTTGATCACGATGGGAGCGCCTTCCTGGTCGATGTAGGCGTGCGCCTTGGCCGGATCGGTGAAGGTTTCGTAGCGGGCGGTCGGGATGTTGTGCCGGACCATGAAGGCCTTGGCGTAGTCCTTCGAGCTTTCCAACTGCGCTGCGGCCTTGGTGGGGCCGAAGATCTTCAGGCCGCGGGCGCGGAACACGTCGACGACGCCAGCGGCCAGGGGGGCTTCAGGGCCGACGACGGTCAGGGCGACGCCTTCGCGTTGCACGAAATCGGCCAATTCCTCGGCATTGGTGAACGGGACGTTCTCGATCTGTTCGGCGCGTTGCGTGCCGCCGTTGCCGGGAGCGACATATACCTTGTGGACGCGCGGGGAGCGGGCCAGCCGCCAGGCGAGGGCGTGTTCTCGGCCGCCAGAGCCAATTACCAGGAGTTTCATGTTGCGAGGTTCTTTAGGTTGCCAGTCGAGCGCCGCAAGGCGCCAGCCCGTGGAGTAGGCCAGGATCCAGGCGGACCCGGATCCGGTGACAGCGTGGCGCCGGGCAGGCAAGGCCCGCCCGGCGCCGGGGTAATGGAGTTACTGCGCTTCGTCGAAAACGACGTTCGTATAGACTTCCTGCACGTCGTCCAGGCCTTCCAGGGCGTCGAGCAGTTTCTGCATCTTGATGGCGTCTTCCCCGGCGAGTTCGGTCTCGTTCAGGGCTTTCATGACGATGCCGTCCACTTCGGCCTTCAGGCCGGCGGCGTCGAAGGCGCCGCGCACGGCGGCGTAGTCAGCCGGGGCGCAGACCACTTCGATCACGCCTTCCTCGTCGGTCGTCACGTCTTCCGCGCCGGCTTCGAGGGCGGTTTCCATGACCTTGTCTTCCGAGGTTCCGGGGGCGAAGACGAATTGGCCGCAATGCTTGAACATGAAGGCGACAGAGCCTTCCTGGCCCAGGTTGCCGCCGTTCTTGGCGAAGGCGTGGCGCACTTCGGCGACGGTGCGGGTGCGGTTGTCTGTCATGCAGTCGACGATGACGGCTGCGCCGCCGATGCCGTAGCCTTCGTAGCGGACTTCTTCGTAGGCCTCGCCGTCGGCGCCGCCCGCGCCGCGCTGGATGGCGCGCTGGATGTTGTCCTTGGGCATGTTGGCGTCGGTGGCCTTGTCCCAGGCCATGCGCAGGCGCGGGTTGCTGTCCGGGTCAGGGCCGCCGGCACGCGCCGCCACGGTGATTTCACGAATGATCTTGGTCCAGAGCTTTCCGCGCTTGGCGTCTTGGCGCCCTTTGCGGTGCTGAATATTGGCCCATTTGCTGTGTCCGGCCATGGCTTCCCAGGGTAATTTGTCTGCAAAAATGGCATTTTACCGTGCCAGCGCCCGGCGCGCCCGGGGGCGGACCGCATGTGTCCATATTGCCACGCGCACAAGCGGCGCGGCAGGCTCTACACTTGGGCATCCATCTGATTCCCTGGTCCGGAGAGCTGCACATGCCCAACCCCATCGTCATCGCCAAGAATGCACAGACCGAATTGGCGCTGCTACCCGCCCTGGCAAACCGCCACGGCTGCATCACGGGGGCCACGGGCACCGGCAAGACCGTCACCTTGCAGGTTTTGGCCGAATCCTTCTCCCGTATCGGCACGCCGGTGTTCATGGCCGACGTCAAGGGCGACCTGACCGGCATTTCCCAGGCCGGCGCCGCGACTCCCAAGCTGCTGGAACGCCTGAAGAACCTGGGCCTGAACGAACCGGCCTGGGCGGCCAGCCCCGTCACCCTGTGGGACGTGTTCGGCGAGCAGGGGCTGCCGGTGCGCGCCACGGTATCGGACATGGGGCCGCTGCTGCTGTCCCGCATCCTGGAATTGAACGACACGCAGGAAGGCGTGCTGACGCTGGTCTTCAAGGTTGCCGACGACGAAGGCCAGTTGCTGCTGGACCTGAAGGACCTGCGCGCCATGCTGCAGAACGTCGCCGACCGCGCTTCGGAGCTGAAGACACGTTACGGGAATGTGTCTTCCGCCAGCATCGGCGCCATTCAGCGCGGCTTGCTGGCGCTGGAATCGCAGGGTGCGGAGAAATTCTTCGGCGAACCCATGCTCGACGTGGCCGACCTGATGCGCACGGATGCGCAGGGCCGCGGCATGGTCAACGTGCTGGCCGCGGACAAGCTGATGCAGGCGCCGCGCCTGTATGCAATTTTCCTGTTGTGGCTGCTGGCGGACCTGTACGAGAAGCTGCCCGAAGTCGGCGACATGGACCAGCCCAAGCTGGTGTTTTTCTTCGATGAGGCCCACCTGCTGTTCAACGATGCGCCCGCCGCTCTGCTGAACAAGATCGAGCAGGTGGTGCGCCTGGTCCGCTCCAAGGGCGTGGGCGTCTATTTCGTGACGCAGAACCCGCTGGACATCCCCGACACCGTACTGGGCCAATTGGGCAACCGCGTCCAGCACGCCTTGCGGGCATTCACGCCGCGCGACCAGAAGGCCGTGAAGACGGCGGCCCAGACGATGCGTCCCAATCCGGGGCTGGACATCGAGGCCGCCATCACCGAGCTGGGCGTGGGCGAGGCGCTGGTTTCCTTGCTGGATCCCAAGGGGCGGCCAATGCCGACCGAACGCGCCTACATCGTGCCGCCGGCCAGCCGGATCGGCCCGGCGACCGACGCGGAGCGGCAGGCGTTGCGCCAGGGCAGTCCGCTGGCGTCGAAGTATGAGAAATCCATAGACCGCGAGTCCGCCTATGAAGTGCTGGCCGGGCGTGCGGCCAAGCCGGCGGACCAGGCCGGCGCGGCCGGGAACGGTTCCGCGCAGCCCGCAGGCAAGGGCGCTGCCGAGGAATCGGGTGGCGGCCTCATGGACAGCCTGAACGAGGTCCTGTTCGGGTCGACGGGGCCGCGCGGCGGCAAGCGCGACGGCGTGGTGCAGACCATGGCCAAGAGCACGGTCCGGTCGATCGCGCGTGAACTGACCCGGGGCATTTTGGGCTCCTTGCTGGGCTCGAAAGGCCGGCGTTGAAATCCTGATCCTGCGTGCCTGCCAGCAGTGGCTGGCGCGTCCGATTCGGGGCCGTATCGAGTAACATTTCCGTGCAATGATATGGAGGCTGCGCGTGGCCGCTCAGACCCGCGGCGCGCATAGTGCATCCAAGGAAAACAAAGGAAGACGTGGTGGCAAAGAAACACAAGATTGCGGTGATTCCTGGAGACGGCATCGGCAAGGAAGTCGTGCCTGAGGGCTTGAAGGTGCTGGACGCGGTCGCAACGCGATTCGGCATCGATTTTCAATGGGACCATTTCGACTGGAGCTGCGACTACTACGCCAAGCACGGCAAGATGATGCCGGACGACTGGCAGGCGCAGATCGGCCAGCACGAAGCGATTTTCTTCGGCTCCATCGGCTGGCCCGCCACGGTGCCTGACCACGAAGCGCTGTGGGGCTCGCTGTTCAAGTTCCGCCGCGAGTTCGACCAGTACATCAACCTGCGCCCGGTGCGCCTGATGCCTGGCGTGCCCTCTCCGCTGAAGGACCGCCAGCCCGGCGAGATCGATTTCTTCATCGTGCGCGAGAACACCGAAGGCGAATACTCCAACAGCGGCGGCCGCCTGTTCGCGGGCACCGAACGCGAAGTGGTCATCCAGGAAAGCGTCTTCACGCGCATCGGCGCCGACCGCGTCCTCAAGTTCGCCTTCGAACTGGCGCAGAAGCGCGGCAAGCACCTGACCGCCGCCACCAAGTCCAATGGCATTTCCATTTCGATGCCCTGGTGGGACGAGCGCGTGGCCGAGATGGGCGAGAAGTACCCGGACGTGCGCTGGGACAAGTACCACATCGACATCCTGTGCGCGCATTTCGTGCAGCATCCCGACTGGTTCGACGTGGTGGTGGCTTCCAATTTGTTCGGCGACATCCTGTCCGACCTGGGACCGGCCTGCACGGGCACCATCGGCATCGCGCCTTCGGCCAACCTGAACCCGGAACGCAAGTTCCCGTCCCTGTTCGAACCGGTGCATGGTTCGGCGCCGGACATCTACGGCAAGGGCATCGCCAACCCGATCGGCCAGATCTGGAGCGGCGCGCTGATGCTGGACTTCCTTGGCTATCCGGACGCTTCCGCTGCGGTGGTCAAGGCCATCGAAACCGTCCTGGCGGAAGGTCCGCGTACCCGGGACATGAAGGGCACTGCCTCCACCGCCGACGTCGGCAGCGCGATTGCCGCGCTGATCGCGGCGGGCTGAGGCAAGTCGCCGGCAAGGCCCCCAGGCCAGTCAATGGACGATTCCGTCTTTTCCTCCTCCGCTGCCCAGGTGGGCAGCGGACGGGCCGACCGTTTCGTGCGCAAGCTGTTTCGCGTGCTACGGTCGCGCACGCAGAGGCACAATCAACACTTGTGGCCTTTCGTCCGGATCTGGCGGGGCAGGTCGGGCGCCATCAGCGGTTTTCGAGCTTTTGGCAGGTCGCAGCCGGTCACGCCGCTGGCCGAGGGATACGATTCCGCCGACAAGGAAGTTCATCTGATCCTGAGCGGCCCGTCGGTCACGCAGATTCCATATGATCGGCTGGATATCCGGGCGGCGATGGGCGTGAACGGCGCCATCATGCTGGCGCGCAAGTTCGACCTGCCGTTCAAGTATTACTGCATCATCGACCAGAACTTCGTCCGCGAGCGTATCGACCTGGTGCGCGAAATCGTGTCGCGCGACCTGACCCTGTACGTCTTGCCCGAGGTCTTGCGCTACATCATGCAGGGCTTGCCGCAGGAGTCGATCCGCTGCCGCATCTGCATCATCGAACTGATCTCCGAGCGCGCCTACCAGCGCATTTCCGCGCCGTCCGTGCTGCAGCGCATGGCGGCGGCCTCGCCCGACGTGCAGTTGCTGGACGCGAAACGGGGCATGGGGTTCAGCTTCAATGTGGAGCTGGGCGTTTTCGACGCCGACACCGTGGCTTATGCGGCATTACAGGTGCTGGTATCCAGCGGCGCGCGCAAGGTCTACGCGCACGGGCTGGATCTGACGCTGCAGAACGGCTTGCGCTTCTATGATGAAGGGCAGACGCCCCAGTCCAGCAGGCTGGCGCGCAAGTTCGCGCAACTGATCGAGCCCTCATTCCGCTTCGCCGCCGCGCAATGGCGCGCTCGTGGCATCTCGGTGTTCAACCTGTCGCCCACCAGCGCCTTGCCGGCCGACGTCATCGAGCGCGCCGACTGGCAGGTCTTGCTGAAGGAATAGCGTTCTTGTGCCGCCAAGCCCCGGACGCAGATCGGTCCGGGGCCTGGCGCTGCGCCTTAATGGGCGCCGGCCGCCGCTTCGGCCGCGCCGCCGCCGCCCGCCTTGGCCGACCGGGGACGAGCGAACCAGACCAGGCCGGTGAGTGCCAGGAAGATGATCGCGGAGGCGTAGAACACGTCTACCGCGGACATGGTGAAGGCTTGCGCATTGATCAGTCCGTCCACCATCGTCAGCGCTTGCTGATGCGTCACGCCCAGCCCGTTCTGCAGCGTCGCCATGGTCTGGTCGAACGCCTGCTGGCCGGGCTTGGCGACTTCGGTTAGCTGCGCGTGATGCATGGTCGCGCGGTTTTCCCACAGGGTGGTGGCGATGGACGTGCCGAACGCGCCCGCGGTCAGGCGCAGGAAGTTCGACAGACCCGAGGCCGCGGGAATGCGCCACGGCTCGATGCTGGACAGCGTGATCGACGTAAGCGGCACGAAGAACGTCGCCATGGCCGCGCCCTGGATGATGGTCGGCACCATCAGCGTGCGGACATCGGTCTGGGTGTTGAAGCCGGAACGCATGAAGCACACCAGCGCGAAGATCAGGAACGCCACCGTCGCGATCTGCCGCGGATCGCGCGTGGCCAGCATCTTGCCGACGATGGGCGTCAGCAGGATCGCCAGCAGGCCCACCGGCGCGGTCACCAGCCCCGCGTAGGTCGCGGTGTAGCCCATGTTGCTTTGCAGCCATAGCGGCAGGAGCACCACGTTGCCGAAGAAGACGCCGTAGGCCACCGCCAGCGTCAGCGCGCCGACCGTGAAATTGCGGATCTTGAACAGGCGCAGATCCACCACGGGGTGGGCGTCGGTCAGCTCCCAGATCAGGAAGAAGACGAAGGCGACGAACGCGGTGGCGGCCAGCGCGATGATGGTGCCGCTGGCGAACCAGTCCAGCTCCTTGCCCTTGTCCAGCATGATCTGGAGCGCGCCTACCCACACCACCAGCAGCGCCAGCCCGACCTTGTCGATCGGCAGCTTGCGCGTGACCGATTCGCGGTCGCCATAGATGCGCCAGCTGATCCAGGCGGCCAGCAGGCCCACCGGCACGTTGATGTAGAAGATCCACGGCCAGGTGTAGTTGTCGGAAATCCAGCCGCCCAGCAAGGGCCCGGCGACGGGCGCCACCAGCGTGGTCATGGACCAGACCGCCAGCGCCATGCCCGCCTTGGACTTGGGGAAACTCGCCAGCATCAGCGCTTGCGACAGGGGGATCATGGGCCCGGCGACCGCGCCTTGCAGCACGCGGAACGCGATCAGCGCTTCCAGCGAGGGCGCAAAGCCGCACAGCCATGACGCCAGCACGAACAGCAGGGTGGAGATCAGGAACAGCCGCACCTGTCCAAAGCGCTGCGTGAGCCAGCCCGTGAGCGGCACTGTGATCGCGTTGGCCACGGCGAACGACGTGATGACCCAGGTGCCCTGGCTGGTGCTGACGCCCAGATCGCCGGAGATGGTCGGGATGGACACGTTCGCGATGGACGTGTCCAGCACGTTCATGAACACCGCCGTGGACAGCGCGATGGACCCGATGATGCGGGTCGCGCCTTCCAGCGGCGGGTGGGCGCCGGGCGGGGGCGCCGGCGCGGCGGCGGGCTGCTTGGCTGCGCTCATGATGCGAGGTTGGCCTCGATGATCTTGCTGATCATGGCGTCGACTTCGTCATGGGCCGGCTCGAAGGCGCGCGTCGACCAGGCCGGCTCCTTGCGTTCGGCCTGCGTCAGCGGTTCGCCTTCCTGCTTGCCCACGTCCACTTCCACGTCCATCGACAGGCCCACGCGCAGCGGGTGCTTCTTCAGGTCCTCGGGGTCCAGCGCGATGCGCACCGGCACGCGTTGCACCACCTTGATCCAGTTGCCGGTGGCGTTCTGCGCGGGCAGCAGGGCGAAGGCGCTGCCGGTGCCGGCGTCCAGGCCGGCGATGGTGCCGTGGTAGGTGACCGAGCTGCCGTACAGGTCGGCCACCATCTTGGCCGGCTGGCCGATGCGCATCTTGCGCAGCTGGCCTTCCTTGAAATTGGCCTCGATCCACACCTGGTCCAGCGGCACCACCGTCATCAGGGCCGAACCGGGCGCGACGCGCTGGCCGACCTGCACGCTGCGCCGGGCCACCACGCCACCCACCGGAGCGGGCAGCACGGTGCGCGATTGCGCCAGCCAGGCGTTGCGCAGGCCGGCTGCGGCCTGCTGCACGTCGGGGTGGTCGGCGACCGTGGTGCCCTGGGTCAACGCCTGGTTGGTGGCCAGCTTGGCGCGGGAGGCTGCCAGCGCGGCGCGGGCTTGCGCCAGGCCTGACTGGGCGGACTTCAGCGCGGCTTCGGCGTGCAGGATCTCTTCGCCGCTGACGCCGCCGGACTTGGCCAGTTGCTGGCGGCGGTTGACGTCGCTTTGCGCGCGGGTCAGTTCGGCCTGGGCGCGCAGGATGTCGGCGTTGCGCAGGTCGACGTCGGCGGCCAGGGCGTCGTTCTGGACGTAGATGGTGCGCACCTGGCGCACCGTTTGCGCAAGTTTGGCCTGGGCCTGCTGCAAGGCCACGTCGGTGTCGGCCGGGTCCAGGCGCACCAGCGGCTGGCCGGCGGCCACGGTTTCCGTGTCGTCGGCCTCGATGGCCACGACCGTGCCGGGCACTTGCGGCGTGATCTGCACCAGGTTGCCATGCACGTAGGCGTCGTCGGTGCTCTCGAAATGAGCGCCGAAGAGCGCCCACCAGATGCCGTAAGCGATCGCGATGAGGATGAAGGCGCCGGTTGCCAGCAGCAGCAGGCGTTTGCGGGCGGGATTGGCGGCGGGAGTGGCTGCGGTCATGACGTCTGAGTCCGGGGAGCGTTCAATGGGTGGAGTTCGTGGCGGGGGCCGGCTCGGCCGCGGGGGCGTAGCCGCCGCCCAGCGCATTGGCGAGATTGGCGTCCAGCTGATAGGCGCGGATGCGCAGATCGGTGTCCAGTCGCGCCTGTGTCAGCACGCCGGTCTGCGCAATGAGCACGGAGATGTAGTTGCCCATGCCGGCCTTGTAGCGCTTGACCGCCAGGTCATAGGCGGCGTCGATGGCTTCGCGGGCCTGGCGCTGCTGGGCCTTTTCCTGGTCCAGCAGGCGCAGGCCGTCGAGCGCATCGGCCACCTGGTGCACGGCGTCCAGCACGGTCTGGTTGTAGTCCGACACCGCGAGGTCGGCGTCGGCGCGCCGGCCCGCCAGGTTGGCGTTCAATTCGCCGCCGTGGAAGATCGGCAGCGTGACCGCCGGACCGAAGCCGGCCATGCGGGCATCCGCGCCCAGCAGATTGCCGGTGCCCATGGCCTGGAAGCCGACGAACGCCGCCAGGTTCACATTGGGGTAGAACTCGGCCTTGGCGCTGTCGATGGCGTGGCGGGCGGCTTCGGCGCGCCATTTCGCAGCGGTGACGTCGGGGCGATGGCCCAGCAGGTCCAGCGGCACGTTGGCGGGCACGCCGCCGGCGGGAGCGGTCAGCGCCACCGGCTGCAAGGATTGCCCGCGTTGCGGACCGGCCCCGGCCAGCGCGGCGACCTGATTGCGCAGCTGCGCCAACGTGGTGTCGGTCTGGGTCAGTTCCACCTTGCCGGCGGCCAGCGACGATTCCGCCTGTTTGACTTCCACCTGGGTGTCCAGCCCGGCCGTGTAGCGGCCTTGGGTCAGTGACAGCACCTCGGCGCGTTGGGCCAGCACGCGGTTGAGCACGTCACGCTGGGCAAAGGCGTTCTGCAGATTCAGGTAGGCGCGGACCAGGGCGCCGGCCAGCAGATTGCGCGCCGCCTGCGCATCGGCCGCGGCGGCGGCTTGCTGCGATACGGCCGCTTGCAGGCGCGACCGGTTCTTGCCCCAGAAGTCCAGCTCATAGCTGAAGTCCAGCGCCAGCCGGTTGTCGCTGACGACCGAGCCGCCCATGGGAGCGGGGTAGATGTAGTCCTTGGACAGGTGTTCGCGGGTCAGCGTGTAGTTGGCATCCACCCGGGGCAGCAGCGGGGCGCGTGCGATGCCGACGGCGGCATTGGCCTTGGCCAGGCGCGCTTGCGCCGCGCTCATCGAGGGGTTGTTGGCCAAGCCCTCGTCCAGCAAGGCATTGAGCTGCGGATCGCCGTAGCGCTGCCACCATTGGGTTTCGGGCCAGACGGTGTCCTGGCTGGTGAGCCCCAGCTTGGCGCCGTCCAGCGCGGCCACCGGCTCGGAGCCGGATTCCATCAATGCGCAACCGCTCAGGGCCAGCACCAATACGGTAGTGAGAAGGCGTTTCATCCTGACTGTTTGCTGAAAGTAATTGATTGATCTGTATTTGCCTAGGCAATCATTATGCCAAATAAAACCCCGAAAGCCGGGGTTCGTTGGCGGACCTTAGCGGTTTGGGGGGGCTGACGAGGCGGAGCCGTTGGCGATCATCCGGCGCAGCAGGTGCTTGAGCTGCGCGACTTCGTCGCTGGAAAACCCGCGCAGGTGGTAATTCAGTACCCGCGCGATATTGGGCGGGATCGCGCGCGCCTTGGCCTCGCCGATCTCGGTGAGTTCGATCTTGACGACGCGGCGGTCTGTCTGGCACCGATTGCGGCGCAGCAGTCCCTTGGCTTCCAGCCGGTCCAACGCGCGGGTCATGGCGCCCGTGTCCATGCCTGTAAGCCTGGCGAGTTCAGCGGGCGTATCGGCGCGGCCCTGGAACACCAGCAGCACCGGACGCCATTGCATCGCGGTGAGTTCCAGCGGGGCCATTTCCTGGTCCAGCATCCGGTTCAGGGAATTGGAAACCAGTTTGATCAGGAAGCCGGCGTTTTCATCCATTACGCAGCTGGCGTCTGCGCGGTAATGGACGGGGCCGTCGGACGGAGAAGGGGGAGGCGCAGCAGTCATATGCGCCGAATTTTACTGCCTAGTCAGTTATTGTCAAGGCTGCGTTTTCGCCGCGATGTCCGGCTGTGCGGCGGGCGCCTGCTTGCGCAGGCCCGACCAGACGATGGCGGCCACGATCAGGGCGGCGCCCGCCATCATGCGCGGCGTGGGCTCCTGGCTGAACAGCGCCCACGCGAAGGCGATGGCGTAGACCGGCTCCAGCGCGATGACCAATCCGGCGCTGCGCGCGTTCAGCCGCGTCAGGCTGGACACGAACAGATAGTGCGACAAGCCGGTGCAGAAAATGCCCAGCAGCGCCAGCCAGAACCAGTCCAGCGCAGGCAGCGCAGGCAACTGGGATACGGCGAAGGGCAGCATTACCAACGCCACGATCAGGTTCTGCCAGCAGGCCACCTGCATCGGGTCCATGCCCGAGGCCGAACGGCGGTTGCTCAGCGCCAGCAGCGCGAAGCTCAGGCCCGACAACAGGCCCCAGGCCAGGCCGATGGTGCCCTGGTCGGCCAGGTCGAACGCGGGCGTGACCAGCACCAGGCCTGCAGTCACCAGGCCCAGCAGCAGCCATTCGGTCGGACGGATGCGTTCCCGGAAGAGCAGGCCCTCGAACAAGGTGATGAAAGCGGGGAAGCTGGCGAAACCCAGCGTGGCGATGGCGATGCCGCCGACTTTCACGGCGATGAAGAAAGTGACCCAGTGGCCCGCCAGCAGGGCGCCGGACACCACCAGCACGAACAGCTGCGCCGGCGTCAGGGCGCCCAGGAGCGGCTTGCGGCGCATGCGGGCGAACAGCCCCAGCGCGAGCACCGCGAAGACGGCCCGGCCCAGCGTGATCACGGCGGCGCTGGCCTGGATCAATTCGCCGAACACGCCGGTCAGGCCGAAAAGCACGGCGGCAACGTGGATGTAGGTGAGGGCGCGGTGTCGGGTCATGCGTGAGGCAGGCGTATGGCGAAGAAAGCGTGGGTAAAGGCGTGCGGTGTTTTTGCACTGAACATAAAATCATCGCATGAATCGCCTTGCCAAGCTTTCGCCGTCCTTCCGCCTTTCCAACCGCACCGCCGGTTTTTTCCTGGCGACCCTGGGCGCAGTCCTGTTCTCGGCCAAGGCCATCGTGGTGAAGTTCACTTACCGCTACGGCATCGACGCGGTCACCCTCATTGCCTTCCGCATGCTGTTCGCCATGCCGTTCTTCGCTGCGGTGGCCTGGCATCAGTCGCGCCGCGCGGCGCGCGGCGAAATCCCCGTGATGACCTGGAAGGAGCGCGCGCAGGTCTGCGTGCTGGGCCTGCTGGGCTATTACCTGTCCAGCTTCCTGGACTTTCTGGGGCTGCGCTACATCACCGCCAGCCTGGAGCGCCTGATCCTGTTCCTGTCGCCTTCGCTGGTGGTGTTGCTGTCGGCGTTCTGGTTCAAGCGCGCGGTCGAGCGCCGCCAGTGGATGGCCATGGCGCTGTCCTATGCCGGGGTGGTGCTGGTGTTCGCCCACGACCTGTCCTTCGGCGGCGGCGAGGTGCTGTTAGGGTCTTTGTTCGTTTTCGGGTCGGCCGCAAGCTATTCTGTGTACCTGATCTGTTCGGGGGAACTGGTCAAGCGCTTGGGGGCGACGCGCCTGGTGGCGTATGCCATGCTGGTGTCCTGCGTGGCCTGCATCATCCAGTTCTTTGCCGTGCATCCCCCGTCCATGCTGATCCAGCCTGCCGGGGTCTACGGGTATTCGGTGATCCACGCCACGCTGAATACCGTGGTGCCGGTGTTCATGCTGATGTGGGCGGTGGCGCTGATCGGCGCGCCCACCGCGTCGCTGCTGGGCATGATCGGGCCGGTGTCGGTGCTGTTTCTGGCGTCGTGGTTTCTGCAAGAGCCCATCACTGTGTGGCAGATGGCGGGGACCGCGTTGGTGCTGGCAGGGGTATTCGTGCTGATGGGGGGCGGGGCCGGCAGGCTGGCGTCCGCCAGGCAGGACGGGACCCGGCCATCGCGTTGAATCTGATTTTTCTCGTTCAGGGGCCGCAGACAGGCTCTCGTTAGCATTTTTTCCAATGAAAGGAGGCCAGCATGGCCAGCAATCTCGTCAAGGCAATTCGTATCGAGCAGCACGGTGGTCCTGAAGTCCTGAAGCTGGTCGAGGTGGAAGTGCCTCCGCCCGCCGCCAATGAAGTCACGATCGAGCAGCACGCCGCCGGCCTGAACTTCATCGATATCTATTACCGCACGGGCTTGTATCCCCACGCGTTGCCGCACGGCCTGGGCTTCGAGGGCGCGGGTGTCGTGACCGCGGTCGGCGCCGACGTCACGCATCTGAAAAAGGGCGACCGCGTCGCCTACGGCCAGAGCCCCATCGGCGCCTACGCCAAGGCGCGCAACGTTCCGGCCGCGCAGGTCGTCAAGGTGCCCAAGGGCATCGGCTTTGACGAAGCGGCGGCTTTGATGCTCAAGGGCCTGACGGTGCAATACCTGTTCCGCCAGACCTACCGTCTGCAAGGCGGCGAGACCATCCTGTTCCACGCGGCCGCGGGCGGCGTGGGCCTGATCGCGTGCCAATGGGCCAAGGCCCTGGGCGTGAAGCTGATCGGCACCGTCTCCAGCCCCGAGAAGGCCGAACTGGCCCGCGCCAATGGCGCCTGGGAAACCATCGACTACTCGCGCGAGAACGTGGCCGAGCGCGTGCTCGAGCTGACCGGCGGCAAGAAGGTGCCGGTGGTGTATGACGGCGTGGGCAAGGACACCTGGGAAACCTCGCTGGACTGCATCGAGCCGCGCGGCCTGATGGTGAGCTTCGGCAACGCGTCCGGCCCCGTGTCTGGCGTCAACCTGGCGACGCTGAACCAGAAGGGCTGCCTGTACGTGACGCGCCCGTCGCTGGGCCTGCACGTGAACACGCTGGCCAAGCTGCAAGCCGCCTCCGAGGAGCTGTTCGACCTGGTCCTGAAGAAGAAGATCAAGGTCCGCATCGACCAGCGCTACACGCTGGAGCAGGCCGGCGAGGCCCAGACTGCGCTGGCCGCGCGCAAGACCACCGGCGCCACGGTGCTGATGCTGGATTGATTCGACGTCAGCGATGCGCGGGGCCCACAAGGGCGCCGCGCCAGGCCCGGCACCGCGCTGCGCGTTGCCGGGTTTTTTTTGCCGTGCGCAGAATGACAAAACGCCATGCACGGTCCGACAAGCCTTCCGGGAAGGCCGTTGCTATCCTGGCTTCAACCATTTCGTTGGAGCTTCGAATGTCTTCAGCAAGCGCAAGCGCCGCCGGCCACGCCGGTTCTGACCGCCCGGAACTGGCCGCCATCCGGGAAGCCATGCTCATTGATGGCAAGCCGGTGCGCGAAGGACAAGGCGCGCCCATCGCCGTCCATGATCCGGTCACGGGCGACGTCATCGCCCATCAGCCCGACGCCGGGCCGCAGCAGGTGGACCTGGCGGTGCAGGCCGCCAGGCGCGCCTTCGGATCCGGTCCCTGGCGTGACATGCTGCCTGCCGGGCGCGAACGCCTGTTGCTGAAATTGGCCGACCTGATCGAGCAGCACGGCACCGAACTGGCCCGTCTGGAAACCCTGAACAACGGCAAGCTGCTGGGCGTGGCGCAGGGCCTGGAAGTCGGTTCGGGCGCGCAGTGGCTGCGCTACATGGCGGGGTGGGCGACCAAGATCACGGGCGACACCCTGTCGCTGTCCATACCGTTTCCGCCGGGCGTGCGGTACAGCGCCTATACCTTGCCGCAGGCGGTGGGCGTGGTGGCCGCGATCATTCCGTGGAATTTTCCGCTGTTGATGGCGATCTGGAAGATCGCGCCCGCCTTGGCGGCGGGCTGCACCGTGGTGCTCAAGCCCGCCGAGGAAACGCCGTTGACGGCGCTGCGCCTGGCCGAGTTAGTGCTGGAGGCGGGCTTTCCGCCCGGCGTCGTCAACGTCGTGACCGGCCGGGGCGAGACCGCTGGCGCCGCGCTGGTTGCGCATCCCGGCGTGGACAAGATCGCATTCACGGGGTCGACCGAAGTCGGCAAGCTCATCGGGCGCGCCGCGATGGACGACATGAAGCGGGTTTCGCTGGAGCTGGGCGGCAAGTCCCCCGTGATCGTGCTGGACGACTGCGACGTCGACCGCGCGGTGCAGGGCGCCGCGGCCGCCATTTTCTTCAACCAGGGCCAGGTTTGCACGGCGGGCTCGCGCCTGTATGTGCAAAAAGGCCTGTATCCCAAGGTCGTTCAGGGACTGGCGGATCTGGCCGCCGGCATGAGGCTGGGGTCCGGATTCGACCCCGCCACCCAGGTCGGCCCGCTGGTGTCGGCCCGCCACCAGAAGCGCGTCATGGACTACATCGGCCTTGGACGCAGCGAAGGCGGACGGGTGCTGGCGGGAGGAGGCAGCGGCAGCGGCTCGGGCTACTTCGTGCAGCCCACCGTTTTTGCGGACGTGCCGCCGGGGGCGCGTATCGTTCGCGAGGAGATCTTCGGACCTGTCGTGGTGGCGCAGCCCTTCGATACGCTGGACGATGCGGTGCGGCTGGCCAACGACAGCGCCTACGGCCTGGGCGCCAGCCTCTGGAGCAACGATCTCTCCCGCGTGCAAGGCCTGATCCCGCGCATCGATGCCGGCACCGTCTGGGTGAACACGCACAACATGCTGGATCCCAACATGCCTTTCGGCGGATTCAAACAGTCCGGCATCGGCCGCGAACACGGCCGCGCCGTGCTGGAGATGTACCTGGAGCGGAAGTCCGTTTGCATCGCTTACTAGAACGATGAGCGCGCGGCCCAAGCCGGGAAATACCGGTGGCCGCGCTTTCATGACACCAAGGGGAAGACATGGCAGGCAGGACAGGTAGCCGGGGCCGCCGACGGGCCACGCTGTTGCTCGCGTGCGCGGCAGCATCGCAGGCGGCATGGGCAGGAGACCCCAGCGCGCGGGATTGGATACCCGCGCCGGTGGGCACCAATATCATCGCCGGGTATCTGGCGGGATTGCGATCCTCGGGCTTGTATGCCGAGGGGCAGCGGGTGGACGGCGCGTCCGTCGACGTGAATGCGCTGGTGTACCGCCAGATGCACTATCGCGACTTCTACGGCAAGACGATGCAGCTCGAATTCATCGTGCCGATGTACCGGACCTCGCTGGACCTGCCGGGCGCGCCCGGCGACCACCAGACCGGCATCGGCGACGTGACGCTCGGGTCGGCCATCTGGCTGTACAACAACGAGCAGACCAAGACCTGGTTCGCCTGGGAGCCCTTTGTGGTGGCGCCGGTGGGCCGTTATGACGGTTCGCGTCCCGACGTGTCTCCGGGCAAGAACCGCTGGTCCACCATCCAGGATTTCGCGTTCGTGCAGGGCTTCGGCGAATCCACCTATCTCGAAGCCATCGCCGAGGTGGAGATCTACGGCCGCAATACGGACTGGTATGGGCAGACGCTGAAGAAGGATCCCTCGTTCCGTTTCTTCGCGCTGGCTTCGACCAACCTGACGCCCGATACCTACACCGGCATCCGTTACCGCTACGAGACTGGCGGCAAGGAAACCTCGTCCGGCGAGACCGTCGCCACGCGGGCGCGCAATCACCAGCTGGCCGTCGAACTGACGCATCAGATCAACGACGCCAACCAGATTCAGATGCAGTACATCCACGACCTGAAGGTCGAGAACGGACCGCGGATGCGTGGCGTGCAGTTGCGCTACGTCTATGCGTTCTAGGAGAACCGGACCATGAGACCAGGAGAATATCGATGAACGCGCCTAGCGCCAGAACATGCGCATCGCGGGCCGGACGGTGGGCGCTATGCGCCGTCCTGGCGGCGTCGGCGGGGCTAGCCCGGGCGGATCTGCCCGTGGAAGAGCTCAAGGGCGGCACCCGCCTGCCGCCGGCCACGCCGCACCGGCTGTACGTGATGGATGCCGTCTTCAATCACCTGGTCGACAGCCGGGTCAACATCTATGACGGCGACTCCTTGAAGTTCCTGGGCATGGTGCCCGCGTCGTTCAACGGCCACATGACCGTGTCCGCGGACGGCAAGGACATCTACGTCATGACGACCTACTACGAGCGCTTGAACCGCGGCAAGCGCACCGACGTGGTGGAGGCCTGGGACGCCGAAACGCTCACGCCCAAGTACGAGGTGCCGATCCCGCAGAAACGCGCCCAGGCGCTGAATTACCGCAACTATCTGCAGCAGAGCACGGACGGGGAACTGCTGTTCGTGCAGAACGCCACGCCCGCGTCCTCGGTCACGGTGGTGAACCTGAAGACGCGCCAGTTCGCGGACGAGGTCACCGCGGCGGCAGGGTGCTGGAGCATCATCGTGCTGCCGTCGCGCCCGCGCAGCTTCGCCAGCATCTGCGGCGACGGCGCGCTGCTTACCGTGGACCTGGACCAGGCCGGCAAGCCGGCGGGGCAGCAGCGCAGCCAGCCCATGTTCGATCCCGAGAAGGATCCCATCTTCACGCACACCGAGAACCTGGGCGACACCTACTACTTCGTGTCCTACAACGGCAATGTCTACAGCGCCGACTTCAGCGGCAAGGACGCGGCTTTCGGCAAGCCCTGGTCCCTGCTGGACGCTTCGGGCAAGGACCAGGGCTGGCGCCCTGGCGGCTACAACCTGCTGGCCATCAACAAGGCCGCCAAGCGGCTGTATGTGGGCATGCATCCCAACGGCGCCGAGGGCTCGCACAAGACGCCGGCCGCCGAGATCTGGGTCTACGACCTGGCCACGCACAAGCGGGTGGCGCGGGTGCCGGGCCAGAATGCCTTGTCGATGTCGGTCTCGCAGGACGACCAGCCGCGCCTGTACACGATCGACGGCGGCAACGTGAACGTCTACGACGCCGCGCCGGCCGCGCCGGTCCTCAAGGGCACGATCCAGGCTGCCGGCGAAACCGCGCTGCAGGTCGAACCGCAACCGCGAGGTGCGCGATGAACGATCCCGTGCTGCTGTATGCCGCGAGCGCGGCGCTGGCCTGCGTGCTGCTCCTGGGGGCGCTGGAAAAGTTGAGGGACATGGCGGGCTTCGCCGCCATCGTGTCGGCCTACCGCATCCTGCCGGCGGGGTGGAGCGGCGCGTTCGCGTGGCTTTTCGTGCTGAGCGAAGCGCTGTCCGGCGCCTTGCTGCTGGCGCCGGCACGACAGGCGGCGGGCGCGCAACTGGCGCTGCTGGTGTTGGCGGCGGCGACGCTGGCGCTGGCCTTCAATCTGCTGCGCGGGCATCGCGACATCGATTGCGGCTGCGGCGGCCCCGCCGCCGGCGGGCCGGGGCGCGGCGCGCAACGTGGCGGGCTGTCGTGGTGGCTGGTGCTGCGCAACGCGGCGCTGGCGCTGTGGGCTGCGCCCGCGCTGATCTCCGCGGCGGGCCAATCGCGCGGTCTGCAGTGGGCCGACTCCGCCGCCGTCTTCGGCCTGGCGATGGCTGCGGTGGGCCTGTACTTCACCGCCAATCACCTGTTGGCCTCCCATCTCAAATTGCGCAATCTCTGAAGGAAACTCACATGGATGCCTTGATCATTTCCAATTTTCTGTTGTGGGGCGTGGTGCTCTGCCTGGTGCTGGTCATCCTGGCGCTGTCGCGGCAGATCGGCGTGCTGTACGAGCGCGTGGCGCCGATGGGGGCGCTGACGATGGATAAGGGCCCTGGCGTGGGCGAGCCCGCTCCGCGCTTCGAACTGCCGGATCTGCTGGGTCGCCGTATCGTCATCGGCGAACGCGGCCAGCACAGCCAGCTGCTGTTCTTTCTTTCCCCGACCTGCCCGGTTTGCAAGAAGCTGCTGCCTATCCTCAAGTCGGTGGCCAGCACGGAAAGCGCCTGGCTGCGCATCGTGCTGGCCAGCGATGGCGAAATGCCCGAGCACCTGGCGTTCTACAAGCAGGCGGGCCTGGAGCGTTTTCCGTACTTGCTGTCGACCGAACTGGGCATGAAGTTCCAGATCAGCAAGCTGCCCTATGCCGTGCTGATCGATGAAACCGGAACCTTGCGCGCCAAGGGCCTGATCAACTCGCGCGAACAGCTCGAAAGCCTGTTCACCGCGAAGGAGCTGGGCGTCGCTTCGGTGCAGGAATTCCTGGCCGCCGGCGCGTTGGAAGAAACCCGGATTTCCCGCAAGGAGAGCGGCAATGCAATGGCTGGATAAACTCGCGGAGCGCGCCGCGCGCTCGGTTGCGCACACCACTTCCCGGCGCAGCGTGCTCAACCGCATCGGCCGGGCGCTGGTCGGAACGGCATTCCTCATGCCGGTGCTGCCGGTGGCGCGGTCAGCGCCCGCTGATCCCAAGAAACCGCAGATGGACGACACGGCGTGCGACTACTGGCGCTATTGCGCGGTGGACGGCTTTCTGTGTTCATGCTGCGGCGGCAGCATGACGTCCTGCCCGCCTGGCACCTCGCCTTCGGCCGTGTCGTGGGTTGGCACCTGCCACAATCCGCTGGACGGCAAGGACTACCTGATCAGCTACAACGATTGCTGCGGCAAGGCTGCTTGCGGCAAATGCATGTGCGCATCCGCCGAGCGCGAGCGGCCCGGCTATCAGATGTTCCTGCACAACGACGTGAACTGGTGCATGTCCAACGAGTCCTCCATCTTCCACTGCACGACCTCGGTGATCGTGGGCTTGGCCAAGCCGAAGCCGAAATCATGAGGCCAGAAGGGCGACCGCCATGGCGCGGGTGGCGCGGGTTGTGCGCCGCCGTCCTGCTCTGCGTGGGCCGGACGGCCGCCGCGGAGCAGGCGGCCGCTGACGCCGCCGACGTCGACAGGCTGCGTTTGGCCGTCCGCGCCGACTACGTGCTGCAATGCGCGGGCTGCCATCGCGTGGACGGCCGTGGCAGCGGCCGCCACGGCATTCCTGATTTCCGCAATTCGGTGGGCGCGTTCGTGCATCTGCCGCAGGGCCGCGAGTATCTGGTCCGCGTGCCGGGCGCCGCCCAATCGCAGCTCAGCAATGCCGAACTCGCGGCCGTGCTGAACTGGGTGGTGCGGGAATTCAGCCCGGCGCAGTTGCCGGCGGATTTCCGGCCGTACACGGAACAGGAAGTCGCGCAGGTCCGCCCGCGCCGCTACGAGGACGTGGTGCCGGTGCGTCATGGACTGGCTCAGGCGCTGGCGCGGCTCGGCTTCCAGTTGGCCGACTATTCTTATGGCAGCGACAGAAAACCGTAGAGGAACAGGCACTTAGGGGTTGTCACCGATACTCCCTGGCGCCGACCGATGCTAGAAAGAGGCAGCATTCCATTCAACGCTGTAGCTGTGTCGCCAGGCAGGCCGTTCCAGGCAAACAGGCACGCCGTTTCGAGACGCCGGAGTCGCCATGTCCCCATCCCTTCTGCGCAGCGAGCCCAGGCACTTCCTGGACTGCGCAAGCTGGCAGGAAAATGTCAGCGATACCTTCGTTCCCCTGGAAGTGTCCGCGGTGTTTCCGGCCCGTTTCCGCAATAGCGTGGCGGTGGATTCGCTGGGCTGGATGCAGGTCTGCGAGTTGCGCAGCAGCGCCCAGCGCGTGCGCCGCAGCAAGCTGCTGGCCAACCGTTCCGAGTCGTCCGGCTACAAGGTGACGCTGCAGCTCGCTGGCCGCAGCGAGATCCGCCAGTCGGGGCGCAGCGCCTTGCTGGTACCGGGCGAATGGAGCATCTACGACACCACCCGGCCGTACGAAGTCGACGTCGACGATGGCGCGCACTTCCTGGTCATGCAGGTGCCCGGCAAGCATTTCGAGGCCTGGCAGTCTTTCATGCAGAATGCCGTGGCGCGCAGCTTCAGCGCGCGCCAGGGTTGCGGGCGCATGGCGATGGACCTGCTGCGCGTGGCGCTGACCGAGCACGCGCATCTGTCCGAAAGCGCCTCGCGCGATGCCGCCAATGCGGTGCTGCAGATGATGGGACTGGATATCAGCGAGCGGGCAGGCGGGCAGGCCGAACATGACCAGGCCGAACTGCGGCAGGCGCAATTGCGCCGGGTGCAGCAGCACATGCTTGAAAACCTGCATGATCCGGCGCTGTCGCCAGCGGCCGCTGCAGCGGCCTTCCGGATGTCGCGCCGCTATTTGTACAACCTGTTCGCGCAGGCTTCCACGACCCCGGCCGATTTCATCCTCAGCGCGCGGCTGGAGCGTTGCTGCGATACGCTGTGCGACCCCGCTCAGGCGGCGCGGCCGATAGGCGACATCGCCTACAGATTCGGGTTCTCAGATGCGGCGCGTTTCAGCCATGCGTTTCGCAAGCGTTTCGGCGTGTCGCCGTCGGAATACCGGCGCCATGGACGCCCGTCCTGATCAGAGCTGTTCCTCGTTGATCAGGTCTTCCTTGCCGTAGAACTTCACGCCGATGTGGATGCGTTCGCGGCCCTGCGAGCGGCGATGGCGGTTGGTGTCGCGCAGCGAATAGACGCAGCCGCAATATTCCTGCTGGTAGAAGTTTTCGCGCTTGCTGATTTCGATCATGCGGGCCGAGCCGCCGCCCTTGCGCCAGTTGTAGGTCCAGTAGATCAGATCGTCGTAGCGCGCCGCGGCGCGTTCGCCACAGCCGTTGATCTGGTTCATGTCCTTCCAGCGCGAAATGCCCAGCGAGCTGGTGATGGTGTCAAAGCCATGCTCGTGCGCGTAGAGCGCCGTGCGTTCGAAGCGCATGTCGAAGCAGGCCGTGCAGCGCTCGCCGCGTTCGGGAGCGTTTTCCATGCCCTTGACGCGGTCGAACCAGTTGTCCATGTCGTAGTCGGCGTCGATGAATTCGATGCCGTGCTGCTCGGCGAAGCGGATGTTCTCCTGCTTACGGATTTCGTACTCTTTGACCGGGTGGATGTTCGGGTTGTAGAAGTAGATGGCGTAATCGATGCCTGAGGCGGTCATCGCTTCCATGACTTCGCCGGAACAGGGCGCGCAGCACGAGTGCATCAGCACCTTGCGGCGGCCGGCGGGCAGGTCGAGTTTGGGGCGCACGAGTTCGGACATGGCTTGCAGGAAACAAATAAGGCGGAAAACTCCTTATTTTACGCTGAGTTGCCGCTGAAGGGTGCGCCCCCGTCCCCCAATACGCTCAGCCCAGCACGGCATCCCAGAGCTCGCGCACGGCGGCGCGCTCTTCCTGCAGCTGGTCCTGCGGGACGCGCGCCTTTTCCACCCCCTGCAGGCGCATCTGGTGCTGGACGCGGCGCAGGGTGCGGTAGGCGTCGCCGGCGCGCGCGGCCAGTTCGGGAGCAATCAGGCCCGCCTCGCCGGACAGGCGCAGCAAGGCGATATTGCCCAGGTTGCGCACCAGCACCGGATGCGTGCCCGAATGGCACAGCACCAGGTATTGCGTGACGAACTCCACGTCGACCATGCCGCCGCGGTCGTGCTTCAGATCGAACAGCGGGCTGCTGTTGGGGTGGCCAGCATTGATCTTTTCGCGCATCGCCAGCACTTCCTCGCGCAGTCTGGCGGCGTCGCGTGGCAGTACCAGGATGTCTGCGCGGATCTGCTCGAAACGCGCGCCGACGCTGGCGTCGCCCGAGGCGTAGCGGGCGCGGGTCAGCGCCTGGTGTTCCCAGGCCCAGGCGTGCTTGTGCTGGTATTGCTCGAATGCTTCCACGGACACCGCCAGCAGGCCGGCGTCGCCGTCCGGCCGCAGGCGCAGGTCGACTTCGTACAGGCGGCCCGAAGAGGTCATGGTCGAGAGCCACGACGTCATGCGCCGGCCCAGCTTTGCGTAGACCTCGGCGGCGTCGTCGCGCGGGTCGTCGAACAGGAACACCAGATCCAGGTCCGAGGCATAGCCCAGTTCCTTGCCGCCCAGCTTGCCGTACGCGATGACGGCGAAGCGCGGTTCGGCGCCCTCGGCCTTGTTGACCAGCGGCCAGGTGCGGCGGATGGTTTCGGTCAGCAACAGGTCGGCCAGCGCGGACAGCTGGTCGGCCAGCTTCTCCACGGTGAGTTCGCCTTCCAGATCCTGCGCCAGTAATTGGAAGCTGGCCTGGCGCTGCATGTCGCGCATCAGGTTCATCTGGCGCTCGATGTCCGGATCGCCGTCGGGCAGCCGGCAGGCGTCCAGGTCGGCGGTCAGCTGGCGCGCGATCTGGGCGAAGTCCAGCGGCTCGAAAAGGGTGCGCCAATCGATCAGGCTGTCCAGCAGCAGAGGGTGCTGGGTCAGGTATTGCGCGGCCCAGGGGCTGGCGGCGACCATGCGCGCCACGCGCGCCAGGGTGTCGGGGTATTCGGCCAGCAGGGCCAGGTAGGCGCTGCGCTGGGCGATTTTCTCGATCAGGTCGAACAGCCGCACCGTGGCTTGCAGCGGGGCTGGGGTTTGCAGGGCCGCTCGCAGGGCGGCCGGCAGCAGCGCGTCCATGCGCTTGCGGCTGCTCTCGGGCAGACTGCGCACCCGGTGGCTGCCCAGCAGGGTCTCGGTACGGCGCAACAGGTCCTGCGCGTCGTCGCCGAAGGCTTGGCTGATTTGTTCGGCGAGCTCGCAGCTGCTGTCTGGCTCGTCCGGGCCGGACCCGGGGTCGGTGGCGCCGGGCGCGGGCGCCGGCACTTCGGCGTCGCCCATGCCCACCAGCCGGAACACGTTGCGGAAGGTCTGCGAGACGAATTGGCGGTGCGCGGCCAGCGTGCTTTCGAAGTCAGCGGGGCTCATGCCCAGCGCTGCGGCCAGGCCGGCACGTTGTTCGGGGTCGCCCGGCAGCAGATGGGTCTGGGCGTCCTCGCGGTATTGCAGGGCATGCTCGGTGCGGCGCAGGTAGCGGTACGCCTCTTCGAGCCGGCGCGCGTCTTCCTCGGGCACCAGGCCGGCGGCGCTCTCCGCGTGCAGCGCTTCCAGCAGGCCGCGTTTTTGCAACGCGGGCATGCGGCCGCCGCGGATCAACTGGGCAAGCTGCACCACGAATTCGATTTCGCGGATGCCGCCATCGCCCAGCTTGATGTTGTTGGCGCTGTCGATGCCGTTGCGCGCGCTGGCGCGCCGCTGCCAATCCTGGCGGATGCGTTCGCGCAGGGCGCGCAGGGCCGAGAGCGCATCGAAGTCGAAATACTTGCGATAGACGAACGGCACGCGCAGGCTTTCCAGCTGGCGCGCCTGGGCGGCGCTGTCGCTGCCTTCGAAGGCCTGGGCCGGGATCAGCCGGGCCTTGAGCCAGGCGTAGCGTTCCCATTCGCGGCCCTGGCCGATCAGGTAGTGCTCCAGCGCGTCCAGGCTCCAGGCCAGGGGACCGGCGTCGCCGTCGGGGCGCAGGCGCAGGTCGGTGCGGAACACCTGGCCGTTGGCGTCGACTTCGGACAGCACCGGCATCATGCGCCGCGTCAGGCGGCCGTAGAACTCGTGATGGCTGATGCGGCGCGGACCGTCGGTTTCGCCCTCTTCGCCGTACAGCATGATCAGGTCGATGTCGGACGAGACATTCAATTCGCAGCCGCCCAGCTTGCCCATGCCCACTATCAGCATTTCCTGCGGCTGGCCGGTGGCCGGATCGCGCGGCACGCCATGCACGGCGGCGAGGTCCGCCGCCACGCTGCGATAGGCCGCGGCCACCGCGGTGTCGGCCAGCGCGGTCATGGCGCCCACGACTTCTTCCAGATCGGCCTGGCCGGTCAGGTCGCGCACGATGAGTGTGTTGAAGACCCGTTCGCGCAGCTTGCGCAGCACCATGCGGCAGACCTCCACGGGTAGCGTCTCGCCTGCCTGCGGTCCGGCCAGCTCCGCCTGCCAGCGCGCGATCTGCGCAGGCGTGACGGGTTCGCGCACGGCATCGTTCAGCCAGGCGGCCAGATCCGGGTGGGCATCCAGGCGGCGGCGCAGATGGCCGGACCAGGCGAGGGCGGGGGCAAGCGTAGAGGGCGTGGACATGGCGAAAGGGGCGGCGCGATGGGCGCGTTTCAGGTATAAGTGGGGACGATACTGCAAGACCTCTTCTCCTGCCCACCGATCCGTGTCTGTTTCAAAAAAAGTGCTCTGTTGGGTGTTCTGGGCCGTGCTGACCGTCTATTGCGTCGTGGCCCTCGGACTGCTGGGCGTGCGCTATTGGGTTCTGCCCCGCGCGGACCAATGGCGTCCCCAGATCGAAGCCTACGCCAGCAAGGCGCTGGGCTCCCGAGTGACCATCGGCTCCATCCAGGCGAACTGGCAAGGCCTGAACCCCAAACTCGATCTCACCTCCGTCCAAGTCTACGACGATGAGGTGGACCCGGTGTTGTCCTTGCCTTCCGTTTCGGCGGTGCTGGCCTGGCGCAGCATTCTGGTCCTGTCGCCCAAGCTGCTGCGGTTGCAGCTCGACCGGCCCGAACTCCTGTTGCGGCGCGATCCCGAAAATCATCTATGGGTCGCGGGCCAGGACATCGACCTCAATGACGACGATCAGCGTTCCGACCTGGACCATCCAGCGCTGCGCTGGCTGGGCGCGCAGCGCGAGCTGCGCATCCGCGGCGCGACCATACGCTGGCAGGACGAGTTGCGCCGCGCGCCGGAGCTCACCCTGACGGGCGTCGACTTCCTGGCGCGCAACGGCAGTTTGTCGCATCGTTTCGTGCTCAAGGCCGCGGCGGGCGAGGCGCTGGCGCGCAACGTCGAGCTGCGCGGCGAATTCAATCGCAGCCTGTTTTCGGTGAACGCGGCGAATCCCGGCAATTGGGGCGGCCAGCTATATGTACAGCTGGACGACGCTGAACCCTTGGCCTGGCAGCCTTGGTTCGAGGTCCCGGCGGTGGCGGGCCGCCTGAGCGGGCGGGCATGGCTGCAGTTGGAACGCGGCAAGTTCACCGATCTGACCGCGGACGCCGCCGTGCGCGGCCTGCAATGGACCGAGACCGCGCAAGGGACCGCTGCTCCAGGCTTCAGGGCCGGGTACGTCCAGGCCCGCGTCCAGGGCTTGCCGGGCGACTTCATGCAGCTGGACAGCGTGCCGCTGGCGCGCAGCCCTGGCGCCCCGGCGGTGTCGGTCAGCGCCAAGGCGGAACAGCTCACTCTGTCCTTGCCGGGCGTCTTCGAGCAACCCACGTTGGCTGTGCGCGACGTGGCGCTGGATGCCGCCGTCAAAGGGCCCGATGCGAAGCACTGGTTCGTGGACGTAGGCCAACTGCAACTGGTCAACGACGATCTCGACGTGCGCGTGCAAGGGCAGTGGCGGCCAGAAGGCAGGACTGCGGCGGGCAGCGTCGACATGCACGGCGTGATGGCGCGCGGCTCCATGTCCGCCATCCATCGCTACCTGCCGCTGGAGGTCAACGCCGATGCGCGCGAATGGCTGGCCATCGGCTTGCCCGCGGGCGAAATGCAATCGGCCTCCATCACGCTCAAGGGCGATCTCGACGAATTTCCTTTTGGCGCGCCTGGGGCTCAGGGCGATTTCGTGATCGCCGGCGCATTCAGCGGCGCCAAGGTCGACTACGCGCCGGCGCGCGAGCGCCGCAAGGGCTGGCCGATGCTGGAGAACCTGTCCGGCAATTTCCGCATCGACAAGGTCAGCCTGGCGCTGGACAGTCCGGGCGGCGCGGTCGCGCATACCGGATCGGGACATACCGTGACGCTGGGGGCGGTTTCCGCAACCATTCCCAACATGGAAGAGAACTCCGAACTGCTGCTGACCGGCGAGACGTCCGGCGCCGTGCCGGCCTATCTGGCGCTGGCAGCCAACTCGCCCTTGGGCGAGTTGCTGGATGGCGCGCTGGACGAGGCGCGCGGCACCGGCGACTGGCGGGTGGGGCTCAAGCTCAAGGTGCCTCTGTTGAACACCGACGACACCCAGGTCCAGGGGAACATCCTGTTCGCGGGCAACTCCTTCACCTTCATGCCGGAGATGCCGCTGCTCAGCCAGATGCACGGCGACCTGGAGTTTTCGGAGAAGGGCGTCGAGGCCAAGGACTTGCGGGCCCTGTTCCTGGGCGGCCCGGCGCGGATTTACGGACGCCTGGCGCAGAGCACGGACGCCTTGCGCTTCGAGGGTACGCTGGCCGGGCCGGCGCTGACTCAATTAAGCAACACGCCGTCCATGTCGCGCTTTTCGGGCAAGGCGGCCTACAAGGGCAAGGTGGGCTATCAGCGCGGCGGCGCGGTGGACATTTCCGTCGAGTCCGATCTGGTGGGCATGGCGATCGACATGCCCGCTCCGGTCGGCAAGGCCGCCCAGGCTTCGCAGTTGCTGAAGGTGCAATGGTCGCCCGCGCAGGACCGCGGAGCGCAGAACCGGCGCTGGCTCACCGTAAGCCTGGGAGATGCCGTCAACGCGCTGTTCGAACGGGCGCCGTCCGAAGGGTCGCCGTCCTACTTCGCGCGCGGCGCGCTGGGCATCAACCGTCCGGCAAGCCTGCCGGAACGCGGGTTCAGCCTGAACGCGAGCCTGCCTGAACTGGACCTGGATGCCTGGGAAAGCGTGTCCGACGGCTTCAGCGCGCCTGCTGGCAAGGGCCGTGCCGCGCCCAAGCCCATGCTGCCCGCGGCCGAACGCATCAGCCTGGCGGCCGGCGTCTTGCGGACTGGCGGCTTTACCCTGAACGACCTGACGCTGTACGCGACCCGGCCGGGACCCGCCCAATGGCGCGTGGATCTGCAATCCAAGCAGGCCACGGGTTCGCTCGAATGGCGCGAGGCCTCGGGCGCCATCGCCGGCCAGATCACCGCGCGCCTGAAGCATCTGTCCCTGGGCGGCGAGGGCGACACCAACAAGGCCGACGAGGCGCTGTCCTCCGGCAACGACCTGTCAGACATCCCGGCGATCGACCTGCAAGCCAAGGAATTCCTGCTGTACGGCAAGAACGTGGGCGAACTCCAGGTGCAGGGCACGAACCTGCAGCGTGGCCGCCAATGGCGCCTGGACAAGCTGTCCATCGTCAACGACGCGGCCTCGCTCAACGCCACCGGCAACTGGAACCTGGAAGGCCAGAGCCGCGGCCTGACCGTGGACGCTTCGGTCAAGTTCGAAGACGTGGGCAAGTTCCTGGACCGCATCGGCTTCGAAAAGGTGGTGTCGGGTGGCAAGGGCACGATGCAGGGCAAGGCCACCTGGCGCAATCTGCCCTGGACCCACAAGATCGAAGACCTGACGGGCGAGGTCGACGTCAGCCTGGACAAGGGCCGCTTCATGCACGTCAACTCCCGCACCGCGCGGCTGCTGGAGCTGCTGTCCCTGCAATCGCTGCAGCGGCTGGCGCGGCTGGACGTAAATCCCACCAATCTGCTGCGCGACGGCTTCCCCTTCGACACCATCCGCGGCAAGGTCAAGCTGGCCGACGGCACGGCTTCGACCGAAGGCTACAAGATCAACGGGCCGGTGGCGACCATCGTGCTGGCCGGCGGGGTCAACATCATCCGCGAACGCTGGGACATGAAGGCCGTGGTGATTCCGAACCTGGACGCCAGCGGGGCGGCCATGGTGACGGCGCTGGCGGTCAATCCGCTGATCGGCCTGGGAGCCTTCGTGACGCAGTGGCTGCTGAAGCAGCCGCTGGCGCGGGCCATGACCATGGAATACGCCGTCACCGGCAGCTGGGACGATCCCAAGATCGAGCCGATAGACGCGTCCGGCAAGCCGGCCGGCAACAAGCAGACCCCGCGTCCGGCGCCGCAGCCTGGCACGCTGGAGGAGTTCATGGGAGGGCAGTGAGCCGCCTGTTCGGTCCATGAAAAACGCCCTGGGCGCAAGCGCGCTCCAGGGCGTTTTTCATGGCCGGGTCCAAGGCGCGGGCGCCGCGGACCGCAGGCTCTGACCAGGCTTACTTCTTCTTCATCATGTCGAAGAATTCGGCGTTGGTCTTGGTGGCGCGCATCTTGTCCAGGATGAATTCCATCGACTGGACTTCGTCCATGTCGTGGATGAACTTGCGCAGCACCCAGACCTTCTGCAGCAGGTCGGGGGCGATCAGCAGCTCTTCGCGGCGGGTGCCGGACTTGTTCAGGTTGATCGACGGGTAGACGCGCTTTTCGGCCAGGCGGCGCTCGAGGTGGACTTCGGAGTTGCCGGTGCCCTTGAATTCTTCATAGATGACTTCATCCATGCGGCTGCCGGTTTCGATCAGCGCCGTGCCCAGGATGGTCAGCGAACCGCCTTCTTCCAGGTTGCGGGCCGCGCCGAAGAAGCGCTTGGGACGTTGCAGCGCGTTGGCGTCCACGCCGCCGGTCAGCACCTTGCCGGAGGCCGGCACCACGGTGTTGTAGGCGCGGGCCAGACGGGTGATCGAGTCCAGCAGGATCACCACGTCCTTCTTCATTTCGACCAGGCGCTTGGCCTTCTCGATGACCATTTCCGCGACCTGCACGTGGCGGGTGGCGGGTTCGTCAAAGGTCGAGGCGACCACTTCGCCGCGCACGGTGCGCTGCATTTCGGTCACTTCCTCGGGGCGTTCGTCCACCAGCAGGACGATCATGACCGCGTCGGGGTAGTTGGTGGTGATGGCGTGCGCGATGTGCTGCATCATCACCGTCTTGCCGGACTTGGGGCTGGCGACGATCAGGCCGCGCTGGCCCATGCCGATGGGGGCGAAGACGTCAAGAATGCGGCCCGTGAGGTTTTCCTCGCTCTTGATGTCGCGTTCCAGGCGGATGTTGCGGTTCGGGTGCAGCGGCGTCAGGTTTTCGAACATGATGCGATGCTTGATCGCTTCAGGCGCCACGCCGTTGACCTTGTCCACCTTCACCAGGGCGAAATAGCGCTCGCCGTCCTTGGGCGTGCGCACTTCACCTTCGATCGAGTCGCCGGTGTGCAGGTTGAAGCGGCGGATCTGCGAGGGCGAGATGTAGATGTCGTCCGTGCTGGCCAGATACGAGGTCTCGGGCGAGCGCAGGAAGCCGAAGCCGTCGGGCAGGACTTCCAGGACGCCGTCGCCGAAGATCTGCTCGCCTTGCTTGGCGCGCCGTTTCATGATGGCGAACATCAGCTCCTGCTTGCGCAGGCGGTTGGCGTTCTCGATTTCCAGGCCGGCGGCCATTTCCAGCAGCTGCGAGACGTGCAGCGCCTTCAGTTCGTTGAGGTGCATCGCGGTGGATTTTTGGGGGAAAGTGAAGGAGAGTTCTGGCGGCGCGCCACGGACGGGCACACGCGGTATTGAATGAGCGCCGCCCCGAGGGCGGCGCCTTCGTTCACGGCACGCGGCTTACAGCGCGCCGTCCAGGAATGCGGTCAGTTGCGACTTCGACAGCGCGCCAACTTTGGTGGCGGCAGCTTGGCCGTCTTTAAAGAGCATAAGGGTGGGAATGCCGCGGATGCCGTACTTGGTGGCGGTGCCCTGGTTTTCATCGACGTTCAGCTTGGCGATCGTCAGGCGGCCAGCGTACTCCGTGGCGACTTCTTCCAGGATCGGGGCAATCATCTTGCAGGGGCCGCACCAGGCAGCCCAGTAGTCCACCAGCACCGGCTGGCCGGATTTCAACACATCGGCATCGAAGCTGGCGTCACTGACGTTCTTGATTTGGTCGCTCATGATGGTGATTCTCGGTTCGGCAGCAAAAGGCGCGTAAAAAGGGACGCGCCCCGCCGTTGTTCTTGTTTGTGGATGGACTCAAGCATACCACTGTCAATATCAACAGGCATACCACTGTTAATAACAACAGGAGTTGCTGGATTTGTGTAGGATGTTGCGGCGCAGTTGTCGCGATCCGGGCGGTACCGACCCGATGCGCTGGCTGTGACTGTCATCATCCTACCGAATTCGGAGCTGGTCAGGTCGTGCTCATCCCACTGGGAGCCGCGCAGAATCTGGACTTATCCGTAAAATGTCGGTTTTTTTCCACAGATGTTGGGGATAACTTGGCCACTCCACGTTACACCGAGGCGTCCATTCGCGTCCTGAAGGGACTGGAGCCCGTGCGCCAGCGCCCGGGCATGTACACCCGAACCGAAAACCCCCTGCACGTCGTGCAGGAGGTCATTGATAACGCCGCAGACGAGGCATTGGCCGGATACGGCAAGCAGATCCAGGTCACGCTGCACGTCGACGGCAGCGTTTCCGTCGAGGACGACGGGCGCGGCATTCCCGTTGGCTTGCACCCTGAAGAGAACGCTCCCGTGGTGGAGCTGGTGTTCACGCGCCTGCACGCAGGCGGCAAGTTCGACAAGGCGGGCGGCGGCGCCTACGCCTTTTCCGGCGGCTTGCACGGCGTGGGCGTGTCCGTCACCAACGCCCTGGCCACGCGCCTGGAAGTGGTGGTGTGGCGCGATGGCGCCGTCAACCGCCTGGTCTTCAAGGGCGGCGACGTGGCCGAGCCCCTGGCGCCCTACGACCAGGGTGGCCGCAAGAAGTCCGGTACCCGCGTGCGAGTCTGGCCGGACGCCAAGTATTTCGACAGCCCCAACATTCCGCTGGGCGAGCTGACGCACCTCCTGCGCAGCAAGGCCGTGCTGCTGCCGGGCGTCAAGGTTTCCCTGGTCAACGAGAAAACCGGCGACACCAAGACCTGGCAGTACCAGGACGGCCTGCGCGGCTATCTGTCCGAGGCGCTGGCCGGGGCGGAGCTGATGGTGCCGTTCTTCGAAGGCGAACAGTACGCCGGGGCCGACCACGAGAACTTCGCCGAAGGCGAGGGCGCCCAGTGGGTGGTGGCCTGGACCGAGGACGGCAACGCCGTGCGCGAGTCGTACGTGAACCTGATTCCGACGCCTGCCGGCGGCACCCATGAATCGGGCCTGCGCGAAGGCCTGTTCGGCGCGGTCAAGGGTTTCGCCGAGCTGCACAGCCTGCTGCCCAAGGGCGTCAAGCTGCTGCCGGAAGACGTGTTCGCCCGCGCCAGCTTCGTCTTGTCGGCCAAGGTGCTGGATCCGCAGTTCCAGGGCCAGATCAAGGAACGCCTGAACAGCCGCGACGCGGTGCGCCTGGTCGGCGGCTTCTCCAAGAGCGCGCTGGACCTGTGGCTGCACAGTAACGTCGAATACGGCAAGAAGCTGGCCGAACTGGCCATCCGCCAGGCCCAGGCGCGCCAGCGCTCGGCCCAGAAGGTCGAAAAGCGCAAGAGCTCGGGCGTGGCCGTGCTGCCGGGCAAGCTGACCGATTGCGAATCCAGCGACGCGACCCGCACCGAAGTCTTCCTGGTCGAGGGCGACTCCGCGGGCGGTTCGGCCAAGATGGGCCGCGACAAGGAATTCCAGGCCATCCTGCCGCTGCGCGGCAAAGTGCTCAATTCCTGGGAAGTGGATCGCGACCGGCTCTTCGCCAACAACGAAATCCATGACATTTCCGTCGCCATCGGCGTGGACCCGCACGGTCCCGGCGATACCCCGGACCTGTCGGGCCTGCGCTACGGCCGCATCTGCATCCTGTCCGACGCCGACGTCGACGGTTCGCACATCCAGGTGCTGTTGCTGACGCTGTTCTATAAGCACTTCCCCAAGCTGGTCGAAGCCGGCAACGTGTTCGTGGCCAAGCCGCCGCTGTTCCGGCTGGACGTGCCGGCGCAGGGCAAGCGTCCGGCGCGCAAGATCTACTGCCTGGATGAAGGCGAACTCGAGGCCGCGCAGGACAAGCTGCGCAAGGAAGGCGTGCGTGAAGGCGCCTGGGCCGTCAGCCGCTTCAAGGGCCTGGGCGAAATGAATCCCGAGCAACTGTGGGAAACCACCATGAATCCGGACACGCGCCGCCTCTTGCCCGTGGGCTATGGCGACCAGACGCCCGAAGACACCACCCGCATGTTCGACATGCTGATGGGCAAGGGCGAGTCCTCGCAGCGCCGCGCCTGGATCGAAGAGAAGGGCAATCTGGCGGAGCTGGACATCTGATGGCCGGGTCCGCGCCCGGCTCGGCCCGCATGGACGTCCAGATGACTGCCGACGACTACGCCGACTTCGCCGCTTACGTGTACAAGCGGCCGGAGCTGCGCCGCCGCCGCTACCGCTCCCATCTGCGTTTCGCGGTCCTGATGATCGTGGCCCTGCTGGCCTACCTGATCTGGCAGACCTGGGACGGCAATACGCCGAACTGGGGGCGGATCCTGCCCGTGTATTTCCAGGGCTTGGCGGTGGGCCTGGGCATTCTTGCGCTCCTGGCGCTGGCTTACGAGTACGTCCTGCCCTCGCTGGTCAGGATGAACACGCGCCGCATGCTGAAGCGTCAGCCCGACGAGCTTTTCCTGGGACGGCATCAGCTGGACTTCGGCCCCGACGGCATCACGGATACCACTGCCACCGCCTCCGGACGCATGGACTGGTCCGATGTGCGGCGGGTCGAGGAAACCCCGCAGCATCTCTATGTCATTCTCGGCACCTTGCAAGGCGTGATCATCCCCAAGCGCGGGCAGGACGCCGCCACGTTGGATGCGGTGCGGACCCAGTTGCGCGCGCATGTCGCCGATACGCAGCTGATGTCGTCCGCGCAGGCGCTTTGACGCCGTTTCGATGAAATTGTCTACCTGAATACATCATGACCGACAGCAATCAACCCGGCTTGTTCGATTCCAACCCGCCCGGCGGCGATGGCGGTGGCGATGGCGACGCCGCCATCACCCTGGCGCGCTACGCCGAGCAAGCCTATCTGGACTACGCGGTGTCCGTGGTGCGCGGCCGCGCCCTGCCGGACGTGGGCGACGGGCAGAAGCCCGTGCAGCGGCGCATTCTCTTCGCCATGCAGGCGATGGGGCTGGCCGCTGGCGCCAAGCCCGTCAAGTCCGCGCGCGTCGTGGGCGACGTGCTGGGCAAGTATCACCCGCACGGCGACCAGGCCGCCTATGACGCCATGGTGCGCATGGCGCAGGATTTCTCGCTGCGCTATCCGCTGATCGACGGCCAGGGCAACTTCGGTTCGCGCGACGGCGACAACGCCGCCGCCATGCGCTACACGGAAGCCCGCCTTACCCCCATCGCCAAGCTGCTGCTGGACGAGCTGGACGAAGGCACCGTGGACTTCGTGCCCAACTACGACGGCAGCCAGCAAGAGCCGCAGATGTTGCCGGCGCGCCTGCCCGTGATGCTGCTCAACGGCGCCTCGGGCATCGCGGTCGGCATGGCGACCGAGATCCCGCCGCACAACCTGCGCGAAGTGGCGCAGGCCTGCGTGGCGCTGCTGAAGCATCCGCAGATGCCGGACGCCGAGCTGCACGCCCTGATCCCGGGGCCGGACTTCGCGGGCGGCGGGCAGATCATCACGCCGGCCGAGGACATCGCCCAGATCTACGCGGGCGGCCGCGGTTCGCTCAAGGTGCGAGCGCGCTGGCAGTTCGAGGAAATGGCGCGCGGCCAATGGCAACTGGTGGTCACCGAGCTGCCGCCGGGCACCTCGGGCCAGAAGGTGCTGGAAGAGATCGAGGAAATCACCAACCCCAAGGTCAAGACCGGCAAGAAGAGCCTGACGCCCGAGCAGACGCAGGCCAAGGCGGTGATGCTGAACCTGCTGGACGCCGTGCGCGACGAGTCGGGCAAGGACGCCGCCGTGCGCCTGGTCTTCGAACCCAAGACCTCGCGCGTGGACCGCGACGAATTCGTCAACACGCTGCTGGCGCAGACCAGCATGGAAAGCAGCTCGTCCATCAACCTGGTGTGCATCGGCACCGATGGCAGGCCGCGCCAGAAGGGGCTGCGCGACATCCTGGTCGAGTGGCTGGCGTTCCGCACCAACACCGTGGTGCGCCGCACGCGCTTCCGCCTGGACAAGGTCATCGACCGCATCCACGTGCTGGAAGGCCGCATGGTCGTCTACCTGAACGTGGACGAAGTCATCCAGACGATCCGCGAATCCGACGAGCCGCGCGCCGCGCTGATGGAACGCTTCAAGCTGTCCGAACGCCAGGCGGAGGACATCCTGGAAATGCGCCTGCGCCAGTTGGCCCGCCTGGAAGGCTTCAAGATCGAGCAGGAACTGGCCGACAAGCGTGACGAACAGGTGCGCCTGCAGGAACTGCTGGACAATCCCGCTTCGCTCAAGCGCCTGCTGGTCAAGGAAATCGAGGCCGACGCCAAGCAATACGGCGACGACCGCCGCACGTTGATCGAGACCGCCGAACGCGCCGTGCTCGAAACCAAGGTGCTGGACGAGCCCGTCACCGTGATCGTGTCGCAGAAGGGTTGGCTGCGCGCCCGCCAGGGCCACGGCCACGATGCGTCGCAATTCGGCTTCAAGCAGGGCGACGATCTGTACGGCGCCTTCGAGTGCCGCACCACCGACACGCTGATCGCCATGGGCGACAACGGCCGCGTCTATTCGGTGCCGGTCGCCGGGCTGCCTTCGGCCCGCGGCGACGGCCAGCCGGTCACCACCATGATCGACCTGGGCAGCGGCACGCGTATCGTCCACACGATCGCGGCCGCGCCCGACAGCCGCTGGCTGCTGGCTACGCGCGGCGGCTACGGCTTTGCCGCCAAGCTGTCCGACATGGTCAGCCGCCAGCGCGCCGGCAAGCAGTTCATCACCCTGGAAGAGGGCGACGAACTGCTGCGTCCGGTGCCGCTGTTCGACGGCGCCAAGCAATTGGCGTTGCTGTCGCACAAGGGCAAGTTCCTGGTGTTCGGCCTGGACGAGGTCAAGACGCTGTCCGGCGGCGGCCGCGGCACCATCCTGATGGGGCTGGACGGGACCGACAAGCTGGACCAGACCGTGCCCATCGGCGCGGGCGGCCTGCGCGCGGCCGGCATCTACCGCAACAAGCACACCGAGGACATCCTGGCGGGCGACGCGCTGGCGCCGTACATCGGCAAGCGCGCCCGCAAGGGGCGGGCGCTGGATGTGCGGCCCAAGCAGCCGGTGGTGCTGTCGCCGGTGCTGGGCTAGGTTCCGGGCGGGCAGACAAGAGAATGGCGGGCTGCGGCCCGCCATTTTTTCGTCTGTTGACCGGCTGCGCGATCCCGGTATTTAATAGATAGATCATTCAGTCTATTAATAGCATGCGCAAGATCGACCCCATCAAGCAGCAGGAACGGCGCACCCAGATATTGGCCGCCGCAGCGGATTGCTTTGCAGAGCAGGGCTTCCATTCGACCTCGACGGCGCAGATCTGCGCCCGCGCCGGCATGAGCCCCGGCAACCTGTTCCACTACTACGGCAGCAAGGCGGAAATCATCGAAGCGATGATTGCGTCGGATACCGAGTCCGCGCGCGAACGCATGCGGCAAGCGTGCGCCGCGCCCGACGCGAGGCGGGCGTTGACGGATTGGGTCGCCGCGCAGTTGGCGCAGCATCAAGACCCGGCCTACGTCAGGCTGGGCATGGAGATCCTGGCCGAAGCCGTGCGCAACCCGCGCGTGCACGCGCTGGTGCTGGAGAACGAGGCGGCGCGCAAGGCCGGGTTGATGGCCTTGCTGGAAACGGTGTGGGCACAACGCACGCCGCCGCAGGCGGCAGCCGAGATGGCCGATACGCTGTTGTTGCTGCTGGACGGCGTCTACAGCCGGTCGGTGGTCGACCCCGCCTTTGGCGCGGCGGCCGGCAGCCGTCTCCTGGAACAGGCCTTGTCGCGGTGCCTGCCTGGCGACGCGCAACAAGGCGCAGCCGCAGGGGGGCAGGCATGAGCGCGGCGGCAACCCATGCGCGGCTTGAGCAGGTCGATGCGCTGCGCGGCTTCGCGCTCTTCGGCATCCTGGTGGTCAACATCGGCGTGTTCTCGTCGCCGTTCTATGGCGCCGGCGTGGCCGACCCGGCGTACTCGCAGCCCTTGGACCTGGCCGTGCGCTGGCTGATCGCGTGGCTGTTCGAGACCAAGTTCTACCTGCTGTTCTCTTTCCTGTTCGGGTACAGCTTCACCTTGCAGATGACCGCTGCCGAACGCAGCCAGGCGGCTTTTGCGCCGCGCTTCCTGCGCCGCTTGGCGGGCCTGGCTTTGCTGGGGCTGGCGCACGCGGTGCTGTTCTACCAGGGCGACATACTGCTGACCTACGCATTGCTGGGCCTGGCGCTGCTGCTGTGCCGGCGGATGGAGCCGCAGCGGGCGCTGCGCATTTCGCTGTGGCTCATCGTGCTGACGGCCTCGTTGTGGGCCATTCTGGGCGCATTGAGCTATCTGGACCCGGTGTCGCCCGGGTACGAGGCGCAGTACCACGCGGACGCCCTGGCGGCGATCGACGCCTACCGGGGCAGCATAGGCACGACCATCGCGCAGCACTGGAAAGAGCTGACCGGGGGCGTGTGGTTCACGGTGCTGTTCGTGCAAGGGCCGTTCGCGTTCGCAATGTTCCTGGCGGGCTACGCGCTGGGCCGCCGTAACGCGCTGGCCGATCCCTGGCGTCAGCCTCGTGTGCTGTGGTTGCTGTGCGCGCTGGGCCTGGCGCCAGGCCTGGCCGGTTCTGCGGCCTACGCCTTCAGCACGCTGCCGTCAGCGGGGGCAGCCTGGGAACTGCCGGGTCTGGCGGTGGACCTGCTGACCGCGCCGTTGCTCAGCATGTCGTACGCGGCGGCCTTGCTGCTGGCCATGCGCACGCAGCCGGGGGCGCGGCTGGCGGGCTGGCTCGCGCCCGCCGGGCGGATGGCATTGAGCAACTACCTGATGCAATCCGTGGTCTGCGCCTTTCTTTTCACCGCTTGGGGCCTGCGCCTGTTCGGCTCGGTCTCGCCGCTGGCGACGTTCTGCATTGCCGTCGCGATATTCGCGGCGCAGTTGCCGCTGTCCGCCTGGTGGCTGCGGCGCCACGCCTACGGCCCGGTCGAGTGGTTCCTGCGCGCGCTCACCATCGGCGCCTGGCCGGCCTGGCGGCGCGCGCGGGCTGACTGATCAGACCGGCTTGGCGCGCAGCCGGCCGACGGGGGCGCCGCCGTCGCGCCGGCCCTGGCGCGCCCACATGCCTGCCAGCAGCAGCAACGCCGGCACATATACCCAGAAGTCGGACCAGCGCTGCGGGTTGGGCGCCTTCACTTCCAGCACGTCCCAGCCTTGTTCCCAGCCGGCGCGCTGGGCGCGGCTGCCGAAACGCACGCCGCCGATCTGCGTCTGCTCGCCCAGGCTCATCAGTGTCAGTCCGGCCTCGGCCAGGCGCTTGCGGCCCGCGTCCTGCCCGCCCGGGTTGTCCGTCAATTCGGGCAGGGCAACGGCCACCGTCTTGGTCAGTTCGTCGCCTTCCAGGTTGATGCCGCGCAGCACCACCGTCAGCCTTCCATTGTCGGGCAGCGCGCCCGCGATGGCCTGCATCTCGGAGGCCGGACGGCTTTCATGGCGCGGCGCGAAATGGTCCATGAACCAGTCCGGACGGAACAGCATGAACGTGACCAGCAGCAGCACGCCGACTTCGGCCAGCGTGCAGCGCACGCGGAACCAGCGCATGGTGGCGGCGGCGAAGGTCAGCGAGGCGATCGTGGCGCCCGTCACGACCAGCGCCAGTTCCCAACCGTAGGTGACGTCGATCAGCAGCAGCATGGGGTTGAACACGAACATGAACGGCAGGATGGCCGTGCGCGCCGCGTAGGTCACGCCCTGGATGCCGGTCTTGATCGGGTCCTCGCCCGAGATGGCGGCGGCCGCGAAGGTCGCCAGGCCGACGGGTGGGGTGATGTCGGCCATGATGCCGTAGTAGAAGACGAACATGTGCACCGCGATCAGCGGAATCACCAGGCCGCTCTGCGCGCCCAGCTCCACCACCACGGGCGCCATCAGCGTCGCCATCAGGATGTAGTTGGCCGTGGTCGGCATGCCCAGGCCCAGGATCAGGCACACCACCGCCGTGAAGATCAGCATCAGCAGCACGTTGCCCATGGACACCAGTTCGACGAAGGCCGTCATGCGCAGGCCCAGGCCGGTCAGGGTGATGGCGCCCACGATCAGCCCGGCGGTGCCGCAGGCGATGGCGATGCCTATCATGTTGCGGGCGCCGTCCTCCAGGCCGCCGATGGCGTCGCGCCAGCCGTGGCGCCAGGCCGCGGACACCGGCTGCTTGCGGAACCAGGCGATCAGCGGACGCTGCGTCACCATCTGGAACAGCATCGCCATCGCCGCCCAGAACGCCGACAGTCCGGCCGACAGCTCTTCCACGCTCAGGCACCAGACCAGGATGCCGATGGGAATCAGAAAGTAGAGCCCGGCGCGCACCGTGGGCCAGGGTTGCGGGCGCACGGGATGGTTGATGTCGATGTCCTGCGGCAAGTCGGGGTGGCGCGCCGCCACGCGCAGCAGCCACAGATAGAGCACGGCCAGGATGGCCAGCAACACCCAGATGGCCGCGGCGCCTGCCACGGCCTGCACGCCCGTGCCTATCCAGTAGACCGCGCCCATCACCAGCAAGGTGCCGCTGATGCCCATGCCCCATCCGGCCAGCTTCTGCAGCGGCGTGCGCGCGGGGCCCGAGGCCATCATGGGCTGGATGCCCAGTTTCAGGGCTTCCAGGTGGACGATGTAGAACAGCGCGATGTAGGAGATCGCGGCCGGCAGGATCGCGTGGCGGATGATGTCGGTGTAAGGAATGCCGACATACTCGATCATCAAAAAGGCGGCTGCGCCCATCACGGGCGGCATGATCTGGCCGTTGACGGACGAGGCGGTCTCGATGGCCCCGGCGCGCACGCCGCCGTATCCGGCCTTCTTCATCAGCGGAATCGTGAAGATGCCGCCCGTCACCACATTGGCCACCGACGACGCCGACACCAGGCCGTTGACGGCGGAGGACACCACCGCCACCTTGGCCGGCCCGCCGCGCAGGTGCCCCAGCAGCGCGAACGACACCTGCATCATGTAGTTGCCCGCGCCGCACTTGTCCAGCATCGAGCCCAGCAGCACGAAGATGAAGATGTACGACACCGATACGCCCAGCGCCACGCCATAGACGCCTTCCGTTGTCAGCCACATGTGCGACATCAGGCGTTCCAGCGACGCGCCGCGGTGCGCCAGCACGTCGGGCAGCCAGGGACCGGCCAGCGCGTAGGCCACGAACACCAGGCCCAGCACGGTCATGGGCAGGCCGAGCGCGCGGCGCGTCACCTCCAGCAGCAGCGCCAGGCCGATCGCGGCAGTGGCCACGTCCATGGTCGTAGGCTGGCCGGGACGGCCCGCCAGCTCGTTGTAGAAGACGTACAGATAGCTGCCGCAGAAGCCCGCCATCAGCGCCAGCGCCCAGTCGTACCAGGGCATGCGGTCGCGCGCCGAGCGCTTGCTGGCGGGGTAGGCCAGATAGCCCAGGAACATGGCGATGCCCAGGTGCAGGGCGCGCGCCTCGGTGTCGTTGAAGATGCCCCGATTCAGGGAGAACGGCAGCGGCGACGCGTACCAGAGCTGGAAGAGGGACCAGATCAGCGCGCCCGCCGCCAAGGTGGCGCCCGCCAGGCCGCGCACATTGCGGCCTCCGCGGTCGGCGTCGGCGACCAGCTGTTCCAGGTCCGGGGCCGGCGTATGCGGCTCTTTATTCATGAAATTCCCCTACGTGTCATGGCGCGCGCCGGCGGCGCGGCGCGCGTTGAGCCCCCGCGCTTGCTGTGCGCAGGGGACGGCAGCCTGCGTGGCGGGGTTGGACCCGGCCACACATGCGTGCCGTTTCAGCGGCCCTTGGGCCTGGGCCTCAGAGCAGGCCCTTTTCCTTGAAGTACTTCTCGGCGCCCGGATGCAGCGGCGCCGACAGTCCGTTCTTCACCATGTCCGCCGCCTTCAGGTTGGCAAACGCGGGGTGCAGCTTCTTGAAGTCGTCGAAGTTGTCGAACACCGCCTTGACCACGGTGTAGACCGTCGCCTCGGGCACGTCGGCGGAAGTGACGAAGGTAGCGGTCACGCCGTAAGTCTTGGTTTCCGTCGGGTTGTTCGGATACAGCCCGGCCGGAATCGAGGCGTGGGCGTAGTACGGGTACTTCTCGACCAGCTTGTCCACGGCGGGACCGGTCAGCGACACGAGCTTGGCGCCGCAGCTGGTGGTGGGGTCCTGGATGTTGGCCGAGGGGTGGCCCACGCCATAGAAGAAGCCGTCGATCTTGCCGTCGCACAGCGCGGAACCGTGCTCGTCGGGACGCAGTTCGGACGCCAGCGAGAAGTCCTTCAGCGTCCAGCCCATGGTGCTCAGCAACTCCTCCATCGAGGCGCGCGTGCCCGAGCCGGGGTTGCCGACGTTGAAGCGCTTGCCCTTGAGGTCTTCGAAGCTCTTGATGTTCGCTTCCTTGCGCGTCACGACGGTGAAGGGCTCGGGGTGGATGGAGAACACCGAGCGCAGCTTGGTGTACGGTCCGGCCTGCTTGAACTGGCCTTCCCCCTTGTAGGCGTTGAAGCCGACGTCGGATTGCACCACGCCCAGGTCCAGCTCGCCGGCCTTGATGGTGTTGGCGTTGAAGACCGAGCCGCCGGTCGATTCGACCGAGCAACGGATGCCGTGGCTGGAACGATCCTTGTTGACCAGACGGCAGATGGCGCCGCCGGCGGCATAGTAGACGCCGGTGACGCCGCCCGTGCCGATACTGACGAACTTCTGTTGGGCGGCGGCGGGCGCCGGCGCCGTGGACAGCAATGCCGTGGCAAGGCCCGCGGCTGCGAGCGTCCAGGCGTTGCGATGGCCCAAGGGGTGTTTGACGGACGTGGTCATGCAAACTCCTTTTGGGGTTTTTCCCCGTGATATTGCCGGTCTTGGCCGGCGGTTGGTGCGCCCCGCGAGCCGCGGAGCACCCTGTGCGTATCATCACGAGCCCGCGCCAGGCGGGCGGCACGGCGCAATCGCTTGCGCCGCGCTTGCAGCAGGCGGCTAGGCGCGCGCCTGCGCGATGGCGGCGTCGATGGCGCCGCTCAGACGTTCGGTCAACTGGTCCAGTTCATCGTCGGAGATGATGAAGGGCGGGGCGAGCAGCACGTGGTCGCCGTGGCGGCCGTCGATGGTGCCGCCCATCGGGTAGACCATCAAACCGAGCGCCATGGCTTCGCGCTTGATGCGCGCGTGCAGCGACAGCGCGGGGTCGAAGGTCTGCTTGCTGGCGCGGTCCTGCACCAGCTCGATGCCCATGAAGAGGCCGCGGCCGCGGATGTCGCCGACGTGCGGATGCGCGCCCAGCGCGCTCTCCAGCCGCTGGCGCAAGCCTGCGCCCTGCGCTTGCACGCGCGCCAGCAGGCCATCGCGCCGGATCACCTCCTGCACGGCGAGCGACGCGGCGCAGGCGATCGCATGGCCCAGATAGGTGTGGCCATGCTGGAAGAAGCCGCTGCCTTGCTGCATGGCATCCACGATGCGCTGCTGCACCATCACCGCGCCGATCGGCTGATAGCCGCCGCCCAGGCCCTTGGCGATGGTGATCAGGTCAGGCGTGACGCCTTCCTGTTCCACTGCGTACAGCGTGCCGGTGCGGCCCATGCCGCACATGACCTCGTCGGCGATCAGCAGCACGCCGTGACGGTCGCAGACTTCGCGGACGCGGCGGAAATAACCCGGCACAGCCGTGACGGCGCCGGCGGTGGCGCCGACCACGGGTTCGGCCACGAAAGCCATCACCGTATCCGGACCCAGGCGCTCGAAGGTCTGTTCCAGTTCCTGCGCCAGGCGCTCGCCGTATTGCTCGGGGCTTTCGCCCTCGCGCTGGTCGCGGTAGGCGTAGCAGGGCGACACGTGCTCGACCTCGATCAACAGCGGCGCGAACTGCGCGCGGCGCCAGGCATTGCCGCCCACCGCCAGCGCGCCCAGCGTGTTGCCGTGATAGCTCTGGCGCCGCGCGACGATGTGGCGGCGTTCCGGCTGGCCGATTTCCACGAAGTACTGCCGCGCCATTTTCAGCGCGGCTTCGACCGCTTCCGAGCCGCCCGAGACGAAGTAGGCATGGGAAATGCCCGGCGGCGCATCGGCCACCAGGCGCTCGGCCAATTGCTCCGCGACCTCGGTCGTGAAAAAGCTGGTGTGGGCATAGGCCAGCGCGTCGATCTGCGCATGCATGGCGGCCTGGATATCGGGGTGGTTGTGTCCCAGGCAGGAGACCGCCGCGCCGCCCGAACCGTCGAGGTAGGAGCGGCCGGCGCTGTCGTAGACCCACACGCCCTGGCCGCGGACCGCGACGGGAGGCGTCTGGCGCAATGAACGATGCATGACATGGGTGTGGCTCATGGGGCAATTCCGCGATGCAGGAGGTTGAAGGCGAATCCGGACGGGATGTCAGGCGGGGCGGCGCGGCGGCGCGCTCCAGTAAACGTTGTCGTTGAGCAGGCGCTGTTCCACTTCGGTCAGCCGGTTCAGCACCTCCTCGCCGCCGCGCGCGGTCAGCCGGGCGATCAGGTGCTCCGCCAGGCCCAGCAGGCCGGCGGTGGTGTGGAAGAACGACCCGGGCCCCTGGCGCGCCGGGCGGGCCCGCACGCCTTCGCGGTCAGGAGGCGCGAAGCGCAGGGTGTGGCGGGCGTCGACCGCCAGCGGCGACAAGGGGTCATCGGTCAGCGCGATCAGCGCCACGCCGCGCTGCGCGGCCTGGCGGGCCAGTTGCACGGTGGCGGTGGGATAGGGCGCCTGCGAGATCACGATCAGCGCGTCGCCGGGTCCCAGGTTGTCGGCTTGCTCGGCGGGCGCGCCGCCCAGGCCGTCTATGAGCACGCTGTTGCGCCGCACCAGCTGGTAGGCGTAGCGCATCTGGAAGGCAATGCCGAAGGCTGAGCGCGTGCCCAGGAAGCCGACCTGCCTGGCTTCCAGCAGGGTCTGCACCGCGGCGTCGAAGGCGGAGGGCGGGTTCAGCGCGCAGACGGAGCTCATGGCCCGAACCTGATAGTCGGTGAGCACGTCGTGCCCGGGCGCCGCGGGTTCGCCCGCCGCGGCCTGCAGCGCGGCAGCGCGCTCGCGCAGTCCCGGCGCGGCCTGCCCTGCCAGGGCCTGCTGGAAGGGCTGACGGAAATCCTCGTAGCTGGAAAAGCCGACGGCCCGCGCCAGCCGCAGCATGGTTGCCGGCGCCACGCCCAGGGTCTGGGCCTGGCGCCGCATGGACCACAGGCCGACCTCGGCGGGGTGCGCCACGACCCAATGCGCCGCCCGCTGCAGTTCCGGCGGCAGTTGTTCCAGTTTTTCCTGGAGGGTCAGGAGGAGGTCGGACGGCAAGGACATGTACGGCGGGAAGAGGCTGTAAAAAAACAGATGATAAATCTTGAATCAATAAAAAAACATATGTTTTTATAAGGGGTTCCACCTAGAGCGCCTGACGGTTCAGGCAAGCTCGCTCGCAGGTAAGTCCTTGAAATTCGCTGCCAATTCCCGCAAATCGGCGCTCATTTACTTACATCACGCAACGGGATTTTTGTTTGACGGGAATGAATCGTGCGCATATCATTTGTGTAGAAATGAATTTGACCGAACACGTTTTCCCATGACTGACACCGCGAAATCCGACCCTGCACAGCAATACGATTTGCGCATCTTGCGGGCCCTGCGCCGCATCACGCGTTCCATCGCCTTGCATTCGCGCCAGTTGTCCGCCGTCAGCCACATTACGGCGCCGCAACTGATGTGCCTGCGCACCGTGATCGCCAACGGTCCGATGACGGCCACCGCGATCAGCCGCGAAATGCACGTCAGTCCCAGCACCGTGGTCGGGATCCTGGATCGCCTGGAAGACAAGGGCTTGATCCGCCGCGAACGCGGCCGCGAAGACCGTCGCATCGTATTCGTCACGGCCACGGACGCGGGCCGCGAACTGGCGCAAGGCGCGCCGTCGCCGCTGCAAAAGCATCTGGCCGACGCGCTCAATGCCTTGCCCGAACTGGAACAGGCCACCATCACGCTGTCCCTGGAGCGCATCGTGGCGCTCATGGAGCAGGACGGCCAGGCCGCCGTCGACACGCATGGCGACGTGTCTTCGCCCATCCTTGAAGTGCCCACGGGCGGGGCACCCCCTGAATCGGGAATCGTTGCATGAAGAAAACCGAACTGGATACCCCAACCCTCTCAAGTGCCGTGGCGCCGGCGGTCAGCGCGCAGACCCATACCATGCGTCTGCCCGACCGCAAAGACGGCGCCGCCATCCACCGCCTCATTTCCGAGTGCCCGCCGCTCGACCTGAATTCCCTCTACGCGTACCTGCTCCTCGCTGAGCATTTCCGCGACACCTGCGTCCTGGCCGAAAGCGCCGGCGGACGCATCGACGGTTTTATCTCCGCATACGTGATCCCGGACCGGCCCGACACCTTGTTTGTCTGGCAGGTCGCGGTGCACACCCGCGCACGCGGCCATCGACTGGGCCGCGCCATGCTCCGCGAGCTCTTGCGCCGCAAGGGTCTCGAGCATGTCCGCTATCTCGAAACCACGGTGGGGCCTGACAACCAGGCATCGCGCCGCAGCTTTGCCGGCCTGGCCAGCGAACTCGGCGCCCACGTCTCCGAGCAGCCGTTCTTCGACCGGCAGCTTTTCGGCGGCGCGGACCATGACGACGAGATGTTGTTGAGGATAGGTCCGTTCGCCTTGCCAGCCCCCTAGGGGCGGCGCAAGCCCAGCGGTCTTATCGAATTACCGGGATGGTTGGCCGATCCGGATGCGCAAGCGCACCCGGAAGGGTTCTGGCCGTCCGTCCACTCATGAGATGAAAAGGGAGGATTAATCATGGACTTGAAGATCTTTGACCGGATGGAGTCGGAGGTACGGGGCTACATCCGGTCGTTCCCCGTGATATTCAGCCAAGCCAGGGGCTCGACCCTGATCGATGAGGACGGCACCGAATACATCGATTTCTTCAGCGGCGCCGGCACGCTGAACTATGGCCACAACAATCCTGTTCTCAAGGAAAAGCTGCTGGAGTACGTCCAGTCGGACGGCGTAGTGCATGGTCTGGACATGGCCACCAGCGCGAAGAAGCGTTTCCTGGAGACGGTGGACCGCGTGCTGCTCAAGCCGCGGAACTGGCAATACACCTTGCAGTTCACCGGTCCCACCGGCACCAACGCGGTTGAAGCCGCGCTGAAGATCGCGCGCCAGGTCAAGGGACGTCCCAACGTCATCTCTTTCACCCATGGTTTCCATGGCGTGAGCGGCGGCTCGTTGGCGGTGACGGCCAATATGAAGTTCCGCGACGCGTCCGGCTATGCGCTGGGCAACACCACCTTCATGCCCTACGACGGATACTTCGGTCCGGACGTGGACACCATGGCCTATCTTGAACGCATGCTGGAAGATCCCAGCAGCGGCATGGACAAGCCGGCGGCCGTCATCGTGGAAACGGTGCAGGGCGAAGGCGGCGTCAACGTGGCGACGCTGCGCTGGCTGAAGGAACTGGAAAAGCTGTGCAAGCGCCACGACATGCTGCTGATCGTGGACGACATCCAGGTTGGCTGCGGGCGCACCGGCACGTTCTTCAGTTTCGAGTCCGCGGGTATCCGCCCCGACATCATTACCCTGTCGAAATCGCTGTCGGGCTTCGGCCTGCCGATGTCGCTGGTGCTGATGAAGCCCGAGCTGGACATCTGGAAACCCGGCGCCCACAGCGGCACCTTCCGCGGCAACAACCTGGCCTTCGTCACGGCCGCGCAGGCGCTGGAAACCTATTGGGCCAACACCGCCTTCGCCACCGAAATCCAGCGCAAGGAGCGCCAGGTGCGCGACTGGCTGGAGAACCTGGTTCACAGCTATCCCAACGCCGGCCTGTCGGTGCGCGGCCGCGGCCTGATCCAGGGCCTGGTGTGCAACGCCACGCCCGCGCTGGCCAACCGCATCGCGCAGAACGCCTTCAAGAAAGGCGTCGTGATCGAGACCTCGGGCGCGCACGATGAAGTGCTCAAGCTGCTGCCCGCGCTGACCATCGAGGAAGAGCTGCTCGGCAAGGGCCTGGACGTGATCGAAGCCAGTGTCGCGGAAGCGCTCGCCGAAGAAGGGCAGTCCGCCCGCATCCTGAAATTTGGAGGAAAACGTCAATGATCGTACGCAATGTCAAAGATGTGATCGGCACCGCCGACGAAGTCCGCACCGACACCTGGGTCAGCCGCCGCGTGCTGCTCAAGAAGGACGGCATGGGTTTCTCCTTTCACGAGACCACCATCTTTCCGGGCGGCCGCACCCACATCCACTACAAGAACCATCTTGAAGCGGTGTGGTGCATCGAAGGCGACGGTTCCATCGAGACCATCGCCGACGGCAAGAAGTACGAACTGGGACCCGGCGTGGTCTACGCCCTGAACGAACACGACGAGCACTGGCTGTGCGGCGGCAAGGAGCCGCTGCGCGTCATCTGCGTCTTCAACCCGCCGCTGACCGGCCAGGAAGTGCATGACAAAGAAGGCGTCTACGCCTTGCCTGAAGCCGAAGCCCAAGCGGCCTGAAACACAAGGAGGTTCGCATGATCTCACCTGCACAGGATCCGTACGCCTCCCGTACGGATCGAAGTTCCGCCATCATCGCCCGCCAGGACCCGGTGGTCTATGAAAACGGCCAGTACGCCAGCGCATTGAACGCCGGCCAGGTCGAGCAATACGAGCGCGACGGCTTCATCCTGCTGGAGAACCTGTTTTCCGAAGATGAAATCCGCGCGCTGTCCACCGAGGTCGAGCGCATGACGCGCGATCCCTCGATCGTGCGCCGCGAAGAGTCCATCACCGAGCCCGGCAGCAATGCGGTGCGCTCGATCTTCATGGTGCACGTGCTCAATCCCATTCTGTCGCGCCTGGTGCGCGATCCGCGCCTGGTCAATGTGGCGCGGCAGATCCTGGGGTCCGAGGTGTACATCCACCAGTCGCGCGCCAACATGAAGCCCGGTTTCAAGGGCAAGGAGTTCTACTGGCACTCCGACTTCGAAACCTGGCACGTCGAGGACGGCATGCCGGCGATGCGCGCGCTGAGCTGCTCGGTGCTGCTGACCGACAACAACGAGTGCAACGGCCCCTTGATGCTGGTGCCCGGATCGCATCGCCAGTTCATCTCGTGCGTGGGCGAGACGCCGAATGAACACTACAAGCAGTCGCTGAAGAAGCAGGAATACGGCGTGCCGGATCCGGTCAGCCTGCAGCTGCTGGTGGAGCAGGGCGGTATCCGCTCCATGACGGCCAAGGCCGGTTCGGTGGTGTTCTTCGACTGCAACACGATGCACGGCTCCAACAGCAACATCTCGCCGTGGCCGCGCGCCAACGTGTTCATGGTCTACAACAGCATGGAAAACACGCTGAACCCGCCCAAGTACGGCCTGACTCCGCGTCCCGAGCACATCGCGACGCGCAAGGGATTCAAGGCGGTCACCCCGCTGGATACCTTGAAGCTGGTGGGGGGCTGAGCCTCCTGTGAAAATGCCCAGGCGCTGCCTGGGCATTTTTTCTTCCGGGCGTCTGCTATTCTCTGCGCACTTCGCCCCATCGAGACTCCGCACGCCATGTCCGCCCGCATCCTCAGCCTGCACATCTACCCGGTCAAATCCTGCGCGGGCATTGCCCTGGACGAATCGCCCATCGACCGCGCTGGGCTGGCCCACGACCGCCGCTGGATGCTGATCGGCGCCGATGGCCAGTTCATGACGCAGCGCCAATGGCCTGCGATGGCCCTGATCCGCACGGCGCTCACGGCCGACACGCTGCGCCTGTCAGCGCCGGGCATGTCCGATCTGGACGTTGCCCTGGACGGATCGGGACTGGAACAAGAGGCGCAGTCCGTGGCCGTGTGGAGCGATACCACGTCCGGCCGGCGCGAAAGCGCGGCGGCCGGGCAGTGGTTTTCCGACTTCCTGAAGACGCCGTGCCGGCTGTACAAGGTGGACGCGGCCGCGCAACGCAACGCCAAGCCGGACTGGGTGTCGCGCTGGGTGGACGCGCATCCAGACCTGGCCGAACCGTTCGCGGGCCAGCACTGCTTTGGCTTTGCTGACGGCTTCCCGCTGCTGGTGGCCAACCAGGCCTCGCTGGACGACCTGAACGCCCGCCTGCAGGCCAAGGGCGTGGCGCCGGTGCCGATGGACCGCTTCCGACCCAATATCGTGGTCCAGGGCGAATGGGAAGCCTTCGAGGAAGACCACACCGCCCTGATCGAAGCCGCGGGCGTGAAGATGGCTTTCGTCAAGCCTTGCACCCGTTGCTCGATTCCCGACATCGACCAGAACACCGCCCAGCAGTATGAAGAGCCTGGCCGCACACTGGCCGGCTACCGCAATCTGGAAATCGGCGTGGTGTTCGGCCAGAACGCCATCCTGGACGCGCCCGAGGGCGCGCGCCTGAAGGTCGGCGACGAGGTCGGGATCGAACTGGATTTCTGAATCCGGGGCCTCGCCGCCGGGGCCTTAGGCCGAGGACAGCTTCAGGCCTACCAGGCCGAGCACGATGAGGGCGACGCTGGCGATGCGCATCCAGCTGGTGGATTCGCCGAACAGCACGATGCCGGCCACGAAGGCGCCGATCGTGCCGATGCCTACCCACACCGCATAGGCCGTGCCCAGGGGCAGGGATTTCATGGCGACCGCCAGCAGCCAGACGCTGATGGCCATGCCTCCCGCGGTGATGGCCGAAGGCCAGAAACGGGTGAATCCGTGGGTGTATTTCAGGCCTACGGCCCAGACGATTTCAAACAGGCCTGCGAGTACCAGGATGATCCAGGTCATTACGACTCCTACCTTGTGCTGCCGGCGTGCCGCCGGCGCGAGGGGCCGTCCCCAGAATCAAACGCGCCAACCTAGTCGCCGCGCGCGGCAGCGGGCCGTCCCGCTGCGGCAAAAATTATAGAATACCGGGTTCATACGGCAAAACCGGGTGCCGGGCATCACTCTTGCAACACTTCGCGTTCCGGGCCGCGAAACCAGGATATTTATCATGCAACGCATCATGCTGCGGGCAAAACTGCACCGCGTCACGGTCACCGAAGCCGACCTCCACTACGAGGGGTCTTGCGGCATCGACGAAGACTTGCTGGACGCTGCCGGCATGCGCGAGTTCGAACGCATCGAGCTCTACAACGTCACCAACGGTGAACGTTTCGACACCTACATCATCAAGGCGGCCCGCGGCAGCGGCGCCATCTCCTTGAACGGCGCCGCCGCGCGCCGCGCCCAGGTCGGCGACCTGATGATCATCTGCACCTACGGCCCGATGTCCGAGGCCGACTCGGCCACGCACAAGCCGCTGGTGGTGCTGGTGGACGACGCCAACCGCGTCAAGGAAATCCGCAAGTTCCCGGCCTGAGGCCGGGCCGGGCGGAGCGCCTCGCGCACGAGGCGCTCCGCTAACACCCTGAACCGTTTCATCATGAGCTTCCAGGTCATCATCCAACCCAGCCAGCATCAATTCCCGGTCGAACCCGGCCAGACCGTGCTCGATGGCGCGCTGGCCGCTGGCATCGTCCTGCCGTACAGCTGTCGCAACGGCGCCTGCTCCACCTGCAAGGGCCGCGTGGTGTCCGGGGAGTTCGACGCGGGGCAGTATCCCGCGCAGATTCTTTCGCCCGAGGAACTGGCCGGCGGCTACACGTTGTTCTGCCAGGCCCGGCCTGAATCCGACATGGTGGTCGAATCCACCGAAGTCCGCCTGGCCAGCGATATCCAGATCCGCAAGCTGCCTTCGCGCGTGCAGGCGCTGGAACGCGTGGCCCCGGACGTCACCGTGATCAAGCTGCAGTTGCCCGCCTCCGAGCAGTTCCGCTACTACGCCGGCCAGTACATCGAAGTCATCCTGAAGGACGGCCGCCGGCGCAGCTATTCGATGGCCGGCGCGCCCCACACTGGCAGCCCGCTTGAACTGCACATCCGGCATATGCCCGGCGGCGTGTTCACCGACCATGTGTTCGGCGCCGGCGACACGCAGATGAAAGAGCGTGAGATCCTGCGCCTGGAAGGGCCGTTCGGTTCCTTCTTCCTGCGTGAAGACAGCGACAAGCCAGTCGTGCTCCTGGCCAGCGGCACGGGCTTTGCCCCGGTCAAGGCCATTGTCGAGCACATGATCCACAACAACATCAAGCGCCCCGTGGCGCTGTATTGGGGCGGACGCCGTCCGCGCGACCTCTACATGGACGCGCTGGCCCAATCGTGGACCGGCATGCTGCCCGATTTCCGCTACGTGCCGGTAGTCTCCAATGCCGTACAGGAAGACGGCTGGACCGGGCGCACCGGCTTTGTCCACGAAGCCGTCATGCAGGACATCGCCGACCTCTCGGGCCATCAGGTCTATGCCTGCGGCACGCCTCTGATGGTGGACGCCGCAAGGCGCGAATTCAGCGCCCAGAACGGCTTGCCGCCCGAAGAGTTCTACGCCGACGCCTTCACGTCCGAAGCGGACCTGGCCAAGGCTGCAACCCAGTCTTGAGTAACAGGGCATGAGCGAATCGGGGTGGAACGAGCGGGCCTGGAAAGGTTTGTGACTTCCGCCCCTTTTTATTCCATAGGCGCGGGCAAAGCGCCGGGGTAAACTGCCGGGCAGCAGCTTGCCATGGGGCGCGGACATCGGGTCGGCGGACCGAGCTGGCACGCAAGGAGCAATGCGGGCATGAAAGTAGCGGTATTGGGTGGCGGCATCATCGGAATCTCCAGCGCCTGGTGGCTGAACCAGGCCGGCCATGACGTCGTCGTCATAGATCGCTGCACCGGTCCCGCCCAGGAAACCAGTCTGGCCAATGGCGCGCAGATCTCGGTCTCCTACGCCGAACCCTGGGCCAATCCCCAAGCCCCGCTCAAGCTGCTCAAATGGATGTTCCAGGACGACGCCCCGCTGCTGTTCCGTCCGCAACTGGACTGGCGGCAATGGATGTGGGGGCTGGCGTTCCTGCGCGAGTGCCTGCCCAGCCGCCTGGCTCCCAATATCCGCGCCATGGTCCGCATGGCGGAATACAGCCGCGCGACCCTGCGTAGCATGCGCGCTGAACTGGGCATCCAATACGATCACCTGGAACGCGGCATCCTCAATTTCTACCGCGATCCGCACGAATTCGAAAACTCGCAGCGCGCCGCGGGCCTGATGCGCGACTTCGGCGTGGAACGCCGTGTGGTATCGACCGACGAGGTCATCGCCATCGAGCCCGCGCTGGCGCCGCACCGCCAGACCATCGTCGGCGGCGATTACACGCCCGAGGACGAGAGCGGCGACGTGCACCTGTTCACCGTGGCCCTGGCCGAGCGTTGCGCCCGGGCCGGCGTCGAATTCCGCTACAGCACGCGCGCCACGCGCCTGCTGACCACCGGCGGCACGGTGCAAAGCGTCGAGATCATCGAACCCGATGGCCGTTACGGCGCCTTGTCGGCCGACGCCTACGTCGTGGCGATGGGCAGTTTCAGCCCCTACCTGCTGCGGCCGCTGGGCGTGCCCTGCAACGTCTATCCGGCCAAGGGCTATTCCGCGACTTTCCCGGTGATCAAGCCGGACGCCACGCCCACGGTCAGCCTGACGGACAGCAGCCACAAGGTGGTTTTCTCGCGCCTGGGCGACCGCCTGCGCATGGCCGGAACCGCCGAGCTGTCGGGCTATTCCCGCAGCCTGAACACCGGACGTTGCGAAGCCATGACCCGCTTGGCGCGCGAACTTTTTCCCGACGCGCTCGATTTCGAGCGCGTCAGTTATTGGTCGGGCTTGCGCCCGTCCACTCCCTCGAACGTGCCCATCATCGGCCGCAGCCGTATCCCCAACCTGTACGTCAACACAGGACACGGTACGCTCGGCTGGACGATGGGCGTTGGCTCGGGCCGGGCATTGGCCGATCTGCTCAGCGGAAGGCGGCCGGAACCGGAATTTCCTTTTCTTGGTCTGTGAACCTATGAAGAATCTGCAATTGGCGGGCGTTGCCCGCGCGATGTTCGCCAGCCGGCGCGCATGGTTGTTCGGCGCCGCCATGGCGATGGCGGGTGCGGCGAATGCCGCCGCGGTCGAGATCCAGGTCTGGCACACGCTGACCGACGCAAACAAGGCCGAGTTCGAAAAGCTCGCCAAGCAATACAACAAGGAGCAGGACGAGGTCCGCGTGACGCTGCGCGGCTTCGCCTCGCCCAGCGCGCTGGAACAGGAAGCCGTCACGGCGGTCAAGGCCAAGAAGGGCCCGAACCTGCTGCAGTTGACCGATAACCATTCGCCTGAAGTCGTCGCCCAGCACAAGGCCGTGCTGCCGCTGTACGAACTGCTGGCCAAGTACCCGATCAAGGACCTGAACTGGTTCGTGCCGGCCACCAGCAGCTTCACGCGCGACGGCAAGGGCCGCCTGCTGGCCTTCCCCTGGATGGCCGAAGTGCCGGTGATGTTCTACAACACCGCCGCCTACAAGAAGGCCGGCCTGGATCCCAACAAGCCCGCGCGCACGTGGACCGCTCTGCAAGGCGAGCTGCTGAAGCTGCGCGACGTGGCGGATATCGACTGCCCCTACGCCTCCAGCGACCAGGTCACGGTCCACCTGGAGAACCTGGCGCCGATCAACAACCAGCAGTTCACCAGCAACAACAACGGGCTGGACGCGGTCACCAAGAAGTCGGCCGCGCCGGCCATGCAGTTCGACACGCTGTACATGCGCCACATCTCGCTGATGGTCAGCTGGAAGCGTTCGCTGCTGTTCATGGCGCATTCGGGCGACAACGCCAGCGACAAGCTGTTCGCCAAGGGTGAATGCGCCGTGCTGACCGCCAACACCGGCGCATTCGGCCAGTTCCTCAACACCAAGTCGCTGTCCTTCGGCGTGGCGCCGCTGCCTTACTACGAGCAGGCCACCAAGGACGGTGGCAAGCCCTTCGTGAGCGGTTCGGCGCTGTGGGCGCTGGAAGGCCATCCCCAAGCCGAGGAAAAGGCCACCGCCCAGTTCCTGGCCTGGCTGTCCAAGCCTGTCATCGCCGCGGAATGGCACCAGCGCACCGGCTACCTGCCCTTGACCGAGGCCGCTTTCCGCGCCTCGGACGTGTCGTTCTATAACCGCATTCCGGGCGTCCAGGCGCTGATTGCCTCCATGCGCACCAACCCCACGGCAAACAGCCGCGGTTTCCGCATGGCCAACTACACGCGCATCGAGCCCGTGCTGAACCAGCAACTGAACGATGCCTTCGAAGGCAAGGTGCCGCCGGTGGCGGCGCTGAACAACGCCGCCACCCAGGCACGCAGCATCGCGGCGCAACGCTGATCCAGGCAGGCGGCGCAGGCGCCGCCGAATCCTGATGCAAACCCGGTCCCTGGACCGGGTTTTTTTTCGTCCGTCCGCCGCGCGACCAAACCATCCATGCGTACATGCCAGTCTGGTGACGCTGGGGCCGCTCGTCCACCATGCCTCTCATGCGTATCGATTCCGGTGCGCCTTTTGCTCGCGGTGAGGCATGGTTCGTTTCTTCTTTCTGGCGGCAGGGCTGTCCTGCCTGGGGGGCTGCACAGGGGCCGGCAAGAGTCCGGCCGCAACGTCATGGGAAGCCTCGCGGCAGGCGGCCCAAGGCTTCCGCTTCGACTGGCAATTGTCAGGCGATCCCTCGGTTGCGCCCATGCAGGTGTTCGACGACGGCAAGGAAACCTGGCTGCAATTCGCGCCGGGCCAGCCGCTCCCGGCGATTTTCGGCGTAGGCAGCGACGGCGAGCGCGCCTTGCCCTACTTGCGGCGCGACCCCTATGTCGTGCTGGCGGGTGGGTGGAGCGGGCTGCTGTTTCGCGGCGGGCGTCTGAGCGCCCGCGCGCAGCGACTGCAACCGGTCGCCGACGCCCGGGCGGGGAGCAGGCCGCAGGATGAGCCTGCGCCGCTGGCGCCAGCTGTCGTGGCTGAGCGCATCGGTCCGGCGCGGCCCACCGAACCGGCGCTGCCCGCCATCGGCGCGCTGCAAGCCGCCGGGCCGTTGGCGGGCGCGGCTCCCGCCGCGGGCGTTGCGTCGGCCCCGGCCGCCGGCGTCGCATCGGCGCCGGTCTCAGCGCCGCAGCCCGTCTACCGCGCGGCGCCGCCGGACGCCACGCTGCGTGCCGTGCTGGCGCGCTGGTCGGATCTGGCGGGCTGGACCTTCCAGCCGCAGCACTGGGCCGTGGACGTGGACATTCCCTTGTCGGCAACGGCCGAATTCTCCGGCGACTTCAAGTCGGCCGTGCGCGAACTGCTGGGCGCCACGGAACTCGCCGAAAGGCCCCTGCAGCCATGCTTCTACGGCAACCGGGTCCTGCGCGTGGTGCCATTGGCACAGTCCTGCACGCGCATGGCTGCGCCAGGAGGGGCCGCGACATGATGCGCAAACTGTTCTTGAGTGCGGCGGCCTGCGGAGTATTGGGCGGCTGCGCGGTGTCGCAGCAGGTTGCGGACCAGCGCCGCGCGGCGAACGCGCGTCAAGCCCAGGTGGCCGCCAGCCATCAGGCCTTCACCGAAGGATTGTCGGATCGCGCCAAGCGCGTCGCGGCCCAGGATGTCGCCATGCCTTGGCTTGCCGGCAAACCGCAGCCGCTGGCGCGAGAAGTGGCGCTGCCGCCCGCATTGCGCGAGAACCTGCGGACAACCTTGATACTGGCCGACGACGCCGATCTGCCGATGCTGGCCCAGCGCCTGAGCGCCGCCACCGGCATTGCAGTGCGAGTGCGTCCCGACGCCTTGCTGCCGCTGGAGTTGTTCCTGCCTCGGCTGGCCGTCAATGGCGCATTGTCCGTGCCGGCCCCCGCCAGCCTGGAGATCCGCGCGGGCGCGCAGCCGCTGGCCGACTTGCTCGACACGCTGGCCGCGCGCTTCTCGGTGCATTGGCGCTACGAGCACAACGCGCTCGAGTTCTACCGCACCGAGACTCGTGTGTTTGATTTGCGCGCGCTGTCGCTGAGCAGCAAAGTGGACGTGCGCCTGGGCCGCGAAGGCAGCCCCGAGGGCGAAGGCTTCGAGAGCACGTCCAATACCTCCCTATCGGCGGGACAGCATGACGCGATGGCCGTCCTGCGCGCCAACATCGTGCCGTTCCTCACACGTTCCGGCGTGGTCGCCGAAGCGGTCGAGGGCTCCACTTCGATTGTCGTCACGGATACGCCCGAAGCGCTCGAGCGCGTCGCCCGCTACCTCGAGCGCGAGAACAAGGCGCTGACCCGTCGGGTGCGGCTGGTGTTCGAGGAAATCACGGTCGTTGCCAACGACGCCGTTTCGGGCGGCATCGACTGGAACATCGTCTACGCCGCGGCGGGAGCGGCGGCGCGGTTGGCGGTGCCTGGAGCCGGATCGGGCGGGGGCAGCCTGGAGGCTTCCGCGGCCAGGGGGGCATACCAAGGCTCTCAGGCCATCATCTCCGCGCTCAGCACCATGGGCGCGGTCGTGCGGCACAACAAGGTGCCCATCTTGACCCTGAACCGTCGTCCGGTTACGCATGCGGTAAGAACGACATTCAGCTACATCGACCGGGTGCAGAGCACTGCGGTCCCAGGCACCACGGCGGGGGGCGCCAACGGTACGCTGCCCGCGGTATCCATCAGCCAGAAGGAAGAAACGGTAGGTTCGTTCCTGACGCTGTTGCCGGACATCCAGGAGGACGGCCAGATCCTGTTGTCGCTGGCCTACGACAACGCGGTTGCCCAGCCCTTGAAGACCATCACGTTCGGCGAGCGCGGCAACCAGGTGCAGGTCCAGCAGGTCACGATCGACGGCAACGGCACGGTGCAGCAGGTCGAGCTGCGCCCCGGCCAGCCCATTATCGTTTCCGGTTTCGACCGCGGCCAGGAACAGCATGACCGCCAGCGGCTTGCGCCGAGTCTGCCGCTCATCACTGGCGGCCTGGACAGCGCCGCCTCGGAACGCACGACAACCCTGGTACTGGTAACCGCCCAGGTCGAGGAAGGGTACTAGGCATGGAACGCGTCCCTCCCACCTTGTTGCTTGAGGTTCCAGATACTGGCCGCAGCCTGGCATTCGGCCTGCGCTGGTTCGCCCTGATCGGCTCCAACATTCCCGCGCTGGCCCGTTCGCGCGGGCGCCGCCTGCGGGCCAGCCACTATGTCGTGGGCGGGGCGCCGGCCATGGTGGCCGGCTATGGCCGCGTGCGCTCATCGTGGCGCAGCGGTCCGCGGGCGGGGCGGCGCAGGCAGGGGCACATCCAGGCTGCCGCGCAGTTGTACGCCTTGTTGTATCCGGACGGGGGCCATAGCCTGATCAGCCTGCCGGGCGGCGGGCATTGGCTGGTGGCGGCGCAGCGCGGCACCGTACTGTCGCAGGCCGACAGGGTATACGCCACGCTCGACGAAGCCTTGCGTGAACAGGCGTTGTTGTGCGCCCGGCGCCCCGCGTTGCAGGCGCGGGACGCCGAGGAGGCCTGGGCCTTGCTGATGCAGGCGGCGGACCCGGCCGCGCAGTTGGTCGTCTTGTCCTCGCGCTGGGCCGAACTGCCGCTCGCGTTCCGCTTGTTCCTGGCCTGCGTCGCGCTTGCCGCTGTCGCTCCGCCCATATGGGACGGTCTGCCCGCGCTGAGGCCGGACCGCGCATCGCCCGATTCGGCCGCTGCGCAGGACCTCCCGTCGCAGCGGGATCCGCATCTGACCCTGCTGCAAAACACTGTGGCCCACGCTCCTGCCGAAGTTGCACGCTTGCTGGACGGCGTCGGCAAGCTGCCCATACAGGTGCGCGGTTGGGCGCTGAGCCGCGCGCGCTGCCTTGCCGGGGAGCAGGCGTGGAACTGCTCCGCGGTCTATATCAGGGCGCACCCGCAGGCGGCCAACGATGTGCTGCACGCGCTGCGGCCCGCAGGCTGGCAGGTGACATTCCAGCCGCTGGAAGAAGCCACGCTGTCATGGCGCATGGCGTCCTCGCCGGTGATGCTGGCGGACCTGGCGCTGCCCTCATCGCTGCAGGTCGATACCGGGCTGATCGCTGCGCTGCAACGCATGCGGGCGGCGTTTACGTCGGTGATCCTCGCGGCCGCGTTGCCGCTGCCGTTGCCAGTGCAGTCTCAACCCGTCGCGGGCCAAATCGACGCCCCGATGCCGTTGCAACCTGCCATTCGCAGCCGCGCCATCACCTTGCGGGGACCGCTGCGTTCCTTCGCGCTTCTGGACGGTGCCGTCGCGGCTGCCAGATGGTCCCGCCTGTCGCTGGACATCCAGGCGCAACCCCGGCCCACATTGGTTTCCAGCACGCTGGTAGCCGAACTACAGGGAGAACTTTATGAACAGGAATAGGGGCGCCGCCACGCGCCCGAATCCCGCGGCAGGATTCATCGGGCGTCTGCTCTTGTCGGCCGCCTTGGTTCCGGCCGCTCATGGCCAACCGTCACCGCAAAGCGCCGACGAACCGCGGCCCTGGCCAGAGACGGAAACCGTGCGCGCCTTGCTGCGCGCGGATGCTGCGGCCGCCCTGGCGGACTGCCGCGTCCCCGGCCTGTGCCGTCCCGGACCCGAGTCCGTGGCGCAGGCGACGCCGCCGGCCAGGGCATCGGACGATATCCGGGTGATGGCGATCTTCGGCCTCGCGCGCCGCTTGAGCGCCGATATCGCCGTCAATGGCGCCGTGCTGCGCTACCAGGCGGGCAGGGGCGAACCCGTCGCGGGAGCTGTCGATGGCCGCGCCTATCAGCTGCTGGCCATCGACGATAGTTGCGTAAGGCTGCGCCGCGGCGATACCGAACGCACCGCCTGCGTCGATGCGGGCAGGGGGCGGCCATGACTGTGCATGCCTTGCCGTCCGTCGCGGCGCATCGCGCAGTGGCGCTTTCCACGGCGGCGGCTTGGGAGCCGCCTCAGCTTCAAACAGCCGACGACATCGCCCGTCTGCAGCCCGCGTTCGCGCGTGCGCTGGGGCGCGATTTCGACCTTGCGGCGCTCGCGGGCAGGCTGTGCCCCGTGTTGCTCGAAAACGGCGAGGTCGCCGTGTTCGCGGTCAAGGACTACACGGAGGGCGACCAGATCGAAGAGGTCGAGCGCATGGTGCGGGCGCGCGGCTACCGGCTGGCGCAAGTGTCGCGCTATCAGTTGCCCGCGCCGCTGCTGCTGATGATCGCACGCGGTCAGCTGGCGGAGCCAGCGTGCGCCGGGCGCGGCAAGGAGCGGCAGGAAGAGCGCGCCTCGGCCCTCGCCGCAATGTTCCTGGATATCGTGCGCTGGGGCGTGGCGCAAGGAGCGAGCGACGTGCACATCAACGTCAACCGGCGGCGCGCTGCCTGCGAGATCCGCTACACCATCGGTGGGGAATACGTCAGTACGGAACGCTTTGCGGGCCTGTCCAATGCGACGCTGCTGGAGGTCCTGGCGGTGGCCTGGATGGATGTCAGGGGAGGCAACGGCGCGGTGTTCGACCCTGCGCTGGAGCAGCAAGGGCGCATCGGGCTGGACATCGATGGCGTGCCTATCGTGCTGCGCTGGGCCTCGTTGGCCGCCGATGCCGGACCCTCGGTCTGCTTGCGCATCTTGCGGCTGGACGCGACCGCCAACGCCGATCTCCTCGCGTTGGGCTATCTGCCCACGCAGGTCGAAACGCTGGCGCGGGCGCGCGAACGCGAGGGCGGGGCCATCGTGCTGGCGGGCGTGGTTGGCTCCGGCAAGTCAACCACCATCGCGACGCTGATGCGGGGCATCGCGCCCACGCGCAAGGCCATCACGCTGGAAGATCCGGTCGAATACGTCATCGACAACGCCTTGCAGAATACCCTGGGAGGCGCTCTGGCCGAATCCGCCTGGCCCGCGTTCGACGCCAAGCTCAAGACCATCAAGCGCTCGGCGATGAACGATCTGCTGATCGGAGAGATCCGGGACGCCGATACCGGCCGTGCGTTCATGGATCTGGCCGGCTCGGGCGTCAGCCTGTACACCACCACCCACGCCGCTGGCGCCGTGCTGATACCCGAACGCCTGGCGTCGGATTCGATCGGCGTGTCGCGCGATTTTCTGGCTACGCCAGGCATCCTCAAGTTGCTGGTCTACCAGACCTTGCTGCCGCGCTTGTGCAGCCATTGCTCGCTGCCCGTGGACAGTCTGTGGTCCAGATCCGCCGGGAGCGGTAAACGTCCCGAATGGCAGGCATGGTTGAAACGGCTGCAGCATGAGTTCCTGCTGGATCCTGGCGCGCTCCGGGTCAGGAATGCCGCAGGTTGCAGCGCTTGCAGGCGCCCGCAATTGCCTGAGTTGAACGGCATCGCAGGCCGTAGCGTGGCGGCGGAAATGCTCGAGCCCGAGCGCGTCGACGGCTTTCTTGAGCGGGTGCGTACGCGCGATAACGTGGGGCTCAAGCGCCAAGCCGAGGCTGCCGGGCCCACCGCCTGGCGCAGCGAGGCCGCGCGCGGCGCGCTAGCGCGGGACTGCGCCCTGTACAAGGTCAGCCGTGGCGAGGTCGATCCCCGCGTGCTGCTGCGCCGCTTCGACTTTCCAGCAGTCTTGCCTGCGCAGAGCGCTGGACCCGGCGGGGGCGGCCATGGCTGAGCCGCTGTTGGCGCGACCCTTCCTCGGCCTGCCTTCGGGTCGCACGCTGTCGCTGCGCCTGGACGCGCTGCGCTTTCGTGCGGGGCGAGCGGACTACTACGAGTATCTGGCCGACCTGGTCGAAGGAACGCAGGGCCGTAAGAATTTGCGCGACGTCTTCGAGGACGATGCGCGCCGTCATGGCGAGGATACCGTGCGCGGCCGGCTGTCGAGGCATTGGGCGGGCATGTATCTGGAGGCCGGCGGCGATCTGGGCGTGGCCTGGACGGACACGCTGCCGTCCAGTGAATGCGTGCTGCTCAGCTGCGTGCAGGAAGAAGGCGGCGATCTGTCCGCCGCGTTGCGGGACGTGGCAAGGGCTGTACGGCTGGCGTCGGATGCGTGGCTGGCGCTGGTCTCGGCCGCGGCGGCGGGCCTTGCGGCGGCAGCCGTCGCATTCGCCTTGCTGTGCGCCATTCCTTTTTTCAGCGTGCCGCGCTTGCAGCAGGTGTTCCAGGCCGTGCCGGCGGAGGAGTACGGCCGCATGACCCGCGCGCTGTTCGCGCTGTCCCAAGGCCTGAGGCAATGGCTGGCCCTGTGGCTGGTGCTGTTGTTGGGCCTGGCCTTGCTGTGCCTGTGGTCGCTGCCGCGCTACACGGGCGCTGCGCGGTCGCGGCTGGACCGCTGGCTGCTCTGGAGGCTCTACCGCGATTTCCACGCCATCCGCTTTCTTGCGTTGCTGGCCGTGCTGGTCAGGCAGCACGGCGCGGCCGACACCCGCCTCAGGCGAGCCCTGGCCGTGCAGGCCCGGGATACGGTTCCCTGGATGCATGCGCATCTGCTGGACATGCTGGGACGGATAGACGGCGGCCAGACGGGGCCGGAGATTTTCGGCACAGGGCTGCTGGACGCGGATACCTGGTGGTACATGGCCGACATGATGGACGCCCTGGGCATGGAGGCCGGGCTTGCGCAGGTGCGGCTGCGCGTCGAGTCGCGCCTGCTGGCGCGGGTGCGTCGTCAAGCGTCGGTGTTGCGCTGGGCATTGCTGCTCACGTCCGTGGCCGGCGTGCTGGGCATCACGCTCTGGCATTACGCCGTGATCGACGAACTGCGCCAGGCGTTGACCAATTTCTATGCAAGCCAATAGGGGCTGCATCAGGCATGCGGCGCTTATCCGCCTGCGTGCTTTTTTCACGAGGAGAGCAAGCATGCACCAAGTCCACGCAATCCCATTACGCGCCAAGCGGCAGCGGGGCTTTTCATTGATGGAGGTGTCCATCGTCACCGCCATCGTCCTGTTGATCGCGATCGTTGGCATTCCGGCCATTGGCGCCTATGTCGTGGAGAACAAGGTTCCCAAAGTGGGCGAGGAATTGCAGCGTTTCATCGCCAGCATGAAGACCAATGCGCAAGGCGGCGGGGTCACGCCCTATGCCGGTCTGGACACGGGCGCCATGGCCAATGCGCTGCGGGAATCCAGCGTCCTGGCCGTCGACGGGACAGGGGGCGCGGCGCGCATTGCCCATGGCTTGGGCGGCAGCGGCGTCGGAGGCAATGGGGTGGTCGAGGTCGCCGCCGCCTCGTTCGGCAGCGCGGGGCAGGGTTCCGCATTTTCCATCAAGCTGACCAACGTCAGCCAGGCAGCATGCCCGTCGCTCGCCTCGGTGCTGCAACGGATGTCCGAGACCATCTCGATAGGCGGCGGGGGAGGCGGCCTCCGGGTCGTGAAGGATGCGTTCGCGACGCCCAGCGTGCCCTACCGCGCGGCCTTGGCTCAGGCCCAATGCAGCCCGGGCGACGTCAACACCTTTGTGTTCCTCGCAAAATGAGCCGGCTCGCGCGTATCCCGGCTGCTCGATCGCAGCGTGTTGCCGTGCGGCTGCGACAACGCGGCTTTTCGTTGCCGGGCTTGGTGGTGGCGCTGGCCTTGAGCGCCATGGCGGCCATTTGGGCCTCAGGCCAGGTGGTGCAGCGGATCGAAGATGCCGCTGCCCGTGCCGCCGGTGTATGGCTGACGCAGATCCGCCTGGCGGTAACGGCGGTGCTGGCGCGGCACTCCACCATCCTCGCCCAAGGAGACGTGCCCCGCAGCGAACAGGGGAGTCCGCTGTTCGCGGATCCACTGGCGCCCACCGTGGGTGAATTGCGCGGACTGGGGCTGTTGCCCGCCGATTTTCCCGACCGTTCCGCCCTGGGCTTCTCGGCTCAGATCCGGATCGCGCGCTCGCAGGCGTGCCCTGGCGAACGTTGCCGGATGGACGGACTGGTCTACAGCGCCACGCCTCTGATCAAAACGGGGACGCAAACGCCGGATCTGACCGCCATCGCCGCCGTGATCGATGCCGCTGGCGGCTACGCCGGGGCGGTGTGGCCGGCGACGCCGGGTCTGGTGCGCGGCGCGGCATTCAGTTTCGCCAATCCCCTGGCGTCCGGCGGGCCGGCCTATGCGCCGGGCACGCTCGCCCTGTGGGCGGGAGCCGGGACCGGCGGGCCGGATCTGGAGCGCTATGTCCGGATACGGGATACGCGCGATCCGCAACTGCAGGGTGAACTGAGCGTTGCATCCTCGGCGCAGGTCGGCTCCTATCTGACGGTCGGCGCGCGCGCCAGCGTGGGGCAGTCATGTGGCGTCTCGTCCGGCACCATAGCCACCTCGGCACAGGGGGAACTGCTGACATGCCAGTCCCAGGTCTGGGCGCCGGCAAGCGGCGGCTTCGGCGGGGCGTACAGCCTCAATTTCCCGTTTGGTTGCAACCGTTCCACAGTGAATCCCCGCACCGGCGCTTGCTCCTGCCCTGGCGGCTATACGCCCGTGGCAGTTTCCGGGCGGGACGACTGGAACGAGGCGATGGGCCGGACCACAGGTTACGTCTGCGTGCGCTGAGGCTGCCGTGCGGCCTCTTTTCCTTGGATGCCCGCCAACCCTCTATAATCAAAAATTCGCCTAAATTCTGCTTCGCCCACGATGAAATCCTCCGAGATTCGCCAGCAGTTTCTGCAATTTTTCAAGTCCAAGGGACACACCATTGTTCCCTCGTCGTCGCTCGTCCCCGGCAACGACCCGACCTTGCTCTTCACCAATTCGGGCATGGTCCAGTTCAAGGACGTCTTCACGGGCAAGGAATCGCGGTCCTATACGCGCGCCACGTCGTCGCAGCGCAGCGTGCGCGCCGGCGGCAAGCACAATGACCTGGAGAACGTGGGCTACACCGCCCGCCACCATACGTTCTTCGAAATGCTGGGCAATTTCAGCTTCGGCGACTACTTCAAGCGCGACGCCATCCAGTACGCCTGGGAGCTGTTGACCCAGGTCTACAAGCTGCCCGCCGAGAAGCTCTGGGTCACCGTCTACCAGGAAGACGACGAAGCCTACGACATCTGGGCCAAGGAAGTCGGCGTGCCGACCGAGCGCATCATCCGCATCGGCGACAACAAGGGCGCGCGCTACGCCTCGGACAACTTCTGGCAGATGGCGGACACCGGTCCTTGCGGCCCGTGCTCGGAAATCTTCTATGACCACGGTCCTGAAATCTGGGGCGGCCCCCCGGGATCGCCCGAGGAAGACGGCGACCGCTACATCGAGATCTGGAACCTGGTTTTCATGCAGTTCGAACGCGATGCCGCCGGCAATATGCCGCGCCTGCCGCGTCCCTGTGTCGATACCGGCATGGGCCTGGAACGCATCGCCGCCGTGCTGCAAGGCGTGCATTCCAACTACGAAATCGATCTGTTCCAGCACTTGATCGCCGCCGCTGCGCGCGAAACCGGCATCAAGAACCTGGAAGACAATTCGCTCAAGGTCATCGCCGACCACATCCGCGCCTGCTCGTTCCTGATCGTCGACGGCGTGATTCCCAGCAACGAAGGCCGCGGCTATGTGCTGCGCCGCATCGTCCGCCGCGCGCTGCGCCACGGCTACAAGCTGGGCCAGACCAAGCCGTTCTTCCATCGCCTGGTGCCGGACCTGGTCGCCGAAATGGGCGAGGCCTATCCGGAACTGGCGGCCACGGCCGACCGCGTCGCCCAGGTGCTCAAGCAGGAAGAAGAGCGCTTCGGCGAAACGCTGGAACACGGCATGCGCATCCTCGATTCGGCCCTGGCCAACGTGCCCAAGGGCGGTCAGCTGGACGGCACGACCCTGTTCACGCTGTATGACACCTACGGCTTCCCGGTGGACCTGACGGCCGACATCTGCCGTGAACGCGAAGTGGATGTGGACATGGCCGGCTTCGAGGTCGCCATGGAGCGCCAGCGCGACCAGGCGCGCGCCGCCGGCAAGTTCAAGATGGCCGAAGGCTTGAGCTACGAAGGCGCGGACACGCGCTTCGAAGGCTACGAAAAGCTCGAGCTGGATGGCGTCAAGGTCACGGCCCTGTACGTCGACGGCACGCAGGTGCAGCAGGTCAAGGCGGGCCAGAGCGCGGTCGTCGTGCTGGACGCCACGCCGTTCTACGCGGAGTCGGGTGGGCAGGTTGGGGACACCGGCCTGCTGGAAGCCGACGGCGTGCGTTTCGCCGTGGCCGACACCCTGAAGATCCAGGCCGGCGTTTTCGGCCATCACGGCGAACTGGAGTCCGGCACGCTGTCCGTGGGCGATACGCTGCTTGCCCGCGTGGACGCCGTCCGCCGCGCCCGCACCGTGCGCAACCACTCGGCCACCCATCTGATGCACAAGGCGCTGCGCCAGGTGCTGGGCGCGCACGTGCAGCAGCGCGGTTCGCTGGTGGATCCGGACAAGACCCGCTTCGACTTCGCCCAGGACGCCCCGCTGACGGCCGAGCAGATCGCGCGCGTCGAAGCCATCGTCAACGCCGAGATCCTGGCCAACCAGCCTACCGTGGCGCAGGTCATGGGCTATGACGACGCGGTCAAGGGCGGCGCCATGGCGCTGTTCGGCGAAAAATACGGCGACACCGTCCGCGTGCTCGATATCGGCTTCTCGCGCGAACTCTGCGGTGGCACGCACGTCAGCCGCACGGGCGACATCGGCCTGTTCAAGATCGTGTCCGAAGGCGGCGTGGCCGCGGGCGTGCGCCGCGTCGAAGCCATCACCGGCGACAACGCGCTGGCCTGGGTGCAGAACCAGAATGCCTTGCTGACCCAGGTTGCCGGCATGCTGCGTAGCACGCCGGCGGATCTGCCGGCGCGCATCGCGCAGGTGCAGGAACAGGTCAAGAGCCTCGAAAAGGATCTGGAACAGTCGCGCAACAAGCTTGCCGCCAGCGCCGGCAACGACCTGGCGACCAGCGCCGCGGTTGAGGTCAAGGGCATCAAGGTCCTGGCTGCCAGCATCGGCGATGTGGACCCCAAGGCCTTGCGCGGCATGGTCGACAACCTCAAGGACCGCCTGAAGCCCGCGGTCGTGCTGCTGGCCACGGGTTCGGCCGACGGCAAGATCAGCGTGGTGGGCGGCGTCACCGCCGACCTGACCGGCCGTGTCAAGGCGGGCGACCTGGTTGGTTTCGTGGCGGCCCAGGTGGGCGGCAAGGGTGGCGGCCGTCCGGACATGGCCATGGGCGGCGGCACCGACCTGGCGGCCTTGCCCGCGGCGATCGCCAGCGTGCAGAAATGGGTGGACGAGCGTCTGTGATGAGCGGCGCGGATACCAGTCTTGATGGCGGCGCGCAGGCGCCGTCCTTCGAGCAGGAAGTCGATGCCAGCGGCTTGACCTGCCCGCTGCCCATCCTGCGCGCCAAGAAGGCCTTGGCGCAGATGGCCAGCGGCGAAGTGCTGCGCGTTATCACCACGGATCGCAACGCAATCCGCGACTTCCAGGCCTTTGCTCGCCAGACGGGCAATGCGCTGGTCGCACAACAGGAGGTCGACGGCCGCGGAGTGCATTTCCTGCGGCGGCGCTGACCGTAGCCAGCAGTACTCCCCATGCGAAAGGCCCGCCGCAAGGCGGGCCTTTTCTCATGGGGAGAGTGCCGATTACTTGCGGATGGCGGCGGCGACAGCCCGGGTGATCGTGAAGTCCACCAGATCGCCTTCCTTCAATTGCTGCAGGCGCGCCTGCAAGGCGGGATCCTGGACCTGGATGGTGCGCATGCCCCCTTGCGGTCCCTTCAATGTCACCAGGTTGGCGCTCTTGTTGATGTGCCAGATTTCGGCGGTGATGGTGGTCTGACGCCCGGCTGCGCCGCCGGGCATGGCTCCCTTGGCGTTGCGGGTTGCCGCGGTTTCGGTCTTCACTTCCGGAATGCCGGACCCGGCCGGGCGTACGTCCACCGCCACCGACTCGTAGTAGTCGAGGGTCAGCGTGTCGCCAGGCTTGATCTGCTGGAAGTTGCGGACATTGGGGCCAGCCTGGATGTCCACGCTATTGCCATTTTCGCCTTGCAGCGTGATGGTCCGGGTGGCCGGATCCACTGCGGTGACCTTGCCGGAGGCGGTCGTCAGGGCGGCGCCCACGACTCGGGCCGAGGCGGCAAGCGGCATGGCCAACGTACCCGCCAGCAAGCCCGCCAGGGCCAGGCGCGCAACAGGGGTGAAGACTGATTTCTGGTTCTTCATGGTGGTGCACCCTCCGGTTAGAGGAAGTTGGGGAAAAAACGCCGAAAAAATGGGGGAGCAGGTGGCCGAAAGGCCGCCCTCAGGGGGATGGTTTGAAGCCGGTGCGGTGGCGGCGCCGTGGACAGGCGGCAGGGAAGATCAAAGCGCGGGGTCTTGCGTAGGTCGACATAAAACCGATCTCCTCAATCGGGTTATTTCTTCACACGCACTGAGTTCTGACGCACTAAGACAAGCAAGAGAGGGGCAGGGCGGCTACACTTCGAACTGCGGCGCGGGCCCCGGCCCGTGTTTGTAGAATACCCGGATGTGGTGTTTTAGGATACAAATCGCGCCGCTACGCACAATTCAGCACTGCCATTTGCCAGCCGGCCTGTTTAAGTGCTAGAATTTCCCGTTTTTCACAACTAATTCAAGGGATTACCTATGGTGGTGATTCGCCTGGCCCGCGGTGGGTCCAAGAAGCGTCCGTTTTACAACCTGGTGGCCACCGATTCGCGTAACCGTCGCGACGGCCGTTTCATCGAGCGCGTGGGTTTCTACAACCCCGTAGCCAGCGAAGGCACGGAAGCCCTGCGCATTGCGCTGGATCGCGTGCAGCACTGGACCAGCAACGGCGCCCAACTGTCGCCCGCTGTCGAGCGTCTGGTCAAAGAATACTCGGCCAAGGTTTCCGCCGCGGCTTAATTGCCCGCGTCGCAGACCAAGCCCTGAGCTTTACCGCGCTTTAAAAGCTGCCATTCATAGCTGCTTCATAGTTACCAAGAGCACGATACATGCCTGATGCCGCAACCTCCAACGCGGCGCCGACGGATTTGATCGAGCTGGGCCGCATCAGTGCAGCCTACGGTGTGAAAGGCTGGGTCAAAGTGCAGCCGCATTCGGCCAACGCCGAAGTGCTGCTCTCAGCATCTCAATGGTGGTTGACTCGCCCTGTGCCTGAATTGGCGCGGGGCGTTGTCGCGTCTGCGCCTGTCGCATACAAGGTCGTGCAAGTCCGTTCGCAAGGGGCCACCGTGGTGGCCCAGTTGGCGGGCATTGCGGATCGCGATCAGGCCGAAGCCCTGCGCGGTTGTTCCGTGCAGGCGCCGCGGGGATCCTTCCCTGCGCCAGAGGAAGACGAATACTACTGGGTCGATCTCATCGGTTGCGCGCTGTACACCAGCGCCGATGGTGAGCCTGCGCTCTTGGGCGTGGTCGACGAGGTTCTCGACAACGGCGCTCATGCCGTGCTGAGGGTCTTGCGCCAGAAGGCTGGGGCTGAAGGCCCCGAGCCCGTCCTGAACGCCAAGGGCCGGCCCGCCGAAATGCTTGTTCCGTTCGTGCGCGCGCACATACACGCCGTCGATCTGTCAGCTCGCCGCATAGACAGCGACTGGCCGGCGGATATTTGATGCGTATAGACGTCGTTACGCTCTTTCCCGAAATGTTCGGGGTAGTGCGGGACCTGGGTGTCACCGGCCGGGCGCATGCCCAGGGCCGGTGGTCCCTGCATGCCTGGAATCCCCGTGATTTCACGCACGACGTGCACCGTACCGTGGACGACCGCCCCTACGGCGGCGGCCCCGGCATGGTGATGATGGCGGGGCCTCTGGAAGCCGCCGTCAACGCCGCCCAGGACGCGCGCTCCGCGCTAGGCCTGGGTCGCGCCCCTGTCGCGCTGCTGGCTCCGGTCGGCCGGCGCTACGATCAGGCGGGCGCCGAATCCCTGGCGGCAAGCGAGGGGCTCATCCTCATTTGCGGCCGCTACGAAGGCGTGGACCAGCGCTTCATTGCGCGCTGCGTCACGCAGGAAATCTCGCTGGGCGATTTCGTGCTGTCTGGCGGAGAGATCGCCGCGCTCGCCGTGATCGACGCCGCCGTGCGGCTGTTGCCCGGCGTGCTCAACGATGGCGAGTCCGCGCTGCAGGATTCGTTCAACGACGCCTTGTCTGGCCTGCTGGACAGTCCGCACTACACGCGCCCCGAAGTTTACGAAGGCGAGCCCGTGCCCGGGCCCTTGCTTAGCGGGCATCACGCGAACATCGCCCGCTGGCGGCGTGAGCGTTCGCTGGAGTTGACCGCGGCGCGGCGTCCTGAATTGATCGAGGCTGCTCGCGCAAAAGGGGCGCTCACCCTGGCCGACGAGCGTTATCTGGCCGAGCTGGCGGGCAAGCCGCTGCCGGAGCCAGCCAAGCGGCGCCGGCCATCCCGGCCCAAGCCGCCCGCGACTTCCTGACGCTTCCTTTTCGGATGAAATAAAAAACCCCGGAACAACGTTCCGGGGTTTTTTGTTTCCAGTGCTGGGATGGGGCTTAGTTGCCCAGCTTGGCGCGCTGTTCACGCACCTTGTCCAGGGTTTCGCCGAACTGCGCCATGCGCGCCTTTTCCTGTTCGACCACGGCGGCCGGCGCACGTTCGACGAAGCTGGCGTTCGACAGCTTGCCGTTGGCCTTGGCGATTTCGCCTTCCAGGCGCGCGATTTCCTTGTCCAGGCGCACGCGTTCCGCTGCTACGTCGATTTCGACGTGCAGCATCAGGCGGCTGCCGCCCACGACCTGGACCGGCGCGCCGGCGTCGGGCAGGGCGTCGAGCACCTCGACCTGGCTCAGCTTGGCCAGCGCAGCCAGGTATGGCGCGTTGCGGGTGAGGGTGGGGGCATCGCCCTGCGCGCACAGCGGCACCTTCTGGGCGGGCGACAGGTTCATTTCGCCGCGCAGCGCACGCACGGCTTCGACCTGCGCCTTCAGTTCGGCCACGTCGGCTTCGGCGGCGGTGTCGATCGCGGCGGGGTTGGCCTGCGGGTAGGGCTGGACGCTGACGCTGTCGGCGACGCCTTCCTTGCGCTTGCCGGCCACCAGCGACACCTTTTGCCAGAGCTCTTCCGTGATGAACGGAATGATCGGGTGCGCCAGGCGCAGCACGCCTTCCAGGACGCGGATCAGCGTGCGGCGCGTGCCCAGTTGCTGGGCCGGCGTGCCGGTCTGGATCTGGACCTTGGCCAGTTCCAGGTACCAGTCGCAGTACTCGTCCCACACGTAGCGGTAAAGCGAATTGGCGATGTTGTCGAAGCGGTAGTCGGCAAAGCCGCGCGCCACGTCGGCTTCCAGCGCTTGCAGCTGGCTGACGATCCAGCGGTCCACAAAGGATGTTTCGCCGGTTTCCGGGCCAGTCAGATCGTGGCCTTCGGTGTTCATCAGCACGAAGCGCGTGGCGTTCCACAGCTTGTTGCAGAAGTTGCGGTAGCCCTCACAGCGCTTCAGGTCGAAGTTGATGTTGCGACCCAGCGTGGCGTAAGCCGCCATGGTGAAGCGCAGCGCGTCGGTGCCGAAGGCCGGGATGCCGTCCGGATATTGGCGGCGGGTGGCCTTTTCGATGGCGCCGGCCTGCTTCGGATTCATCAGGCCGTAGGTGCGCTTGACCACCAGGCCGTCCAGGTCGATGCCGTCGATCAGGTCGACCGGATCCAGCGTGTTGCCCTTGGATTTGCTCATCTTCTGGCCGTCCGCGTCGCGGATCAGGCCGTGCACGTAGACGTGCTTGAACGGGATGTGGCCGGTCAGGTGGGTGGTCAGCATCACCATGCGCGCCACCCAGAAGAAGATGATGTCAAAGCCCGTGACCAGCACGCTGGACGGCAGGTAACGCTGCAGGTCCGGCGTGTTTTCCGGCCAGCCCAGCGTGGTGAAGGGAACCAGGCCCGACGAGAACCAGGTGTCCAGCACGTCCGGGTCGCGCTTGAGCTCACCAGTCACGCCGGCCGCGCGGGCCTGCGCCGTGGCTTCGGCTTCGTCGTGCGCGACGAAGACCTGGCCGTCTTCCGAGTACCAGGCCGGAATCTGGTGGCCCCACCAGAGCTGGCGCGAAATGCACCAGTCCTGGATGTTGTTGAGCCACTGGTTGTAGATGGTGGTCCAGTTGTCCGGATAGAACTGGATGCGGCCGTCGGCCACGACTTCCAGTGCAACCTCGGTAATGCTCTTGCCCGGATTCAGCGTGCCTTCGGGGGCGGGCTTGCTCATCGCCACGAACCACTGGTCCGTCAGCATCGGCTCCAGCACGACGCCGGTGCGGTCGCCCTTGGGCTGCATCATCTTATGCGCCTCGACCTTGACCAGATAGCCTTCGGCTTCCAGTTGCGCGACCACGGCCTTGCGGGCCACGTAGCGCTCCATTCCCTGGAACTGCGCGGGGCCGTTCTCGTTGATGTGGGCATCCAGCGTGAAGATCACGATCATGGGCAGATCGTGGCGCAGCGCGCAGGCGTAGTCGTTGAAGTCGTGGGCGCCAGTGATCTTCACGCAGCCCGTGCCGAACTCGGGGTCGACGAAATCATCGGCGATGATGGGAATGTTGCGGTCGCACAGCGGCAGTTCGACAAGCTTGCCGACCAGGTGCTTGTAGCGCGGGTCTTCGGGGTGCACGCACAGCGCGCCGTCGGCCAGCATGGTCTCCGGGCGGGTGGTCGCGATGGTCAGGCCGCGCAGCGTGACGGTCTGGCCGTCCTTGTCGACGATGGTTTGCGGACCGTCGACGAAGGGGTAAAGGATGTGCCACATGTGGCCGTCGGTTTCCTCGGAAACCACTTCCAGGTCGGATACGGCCGTCAGCAGCTTCGGATCCCAGTTGACCAGGCGCTTGCCGCGGTAGATCAGTCCCTGTTTATGCAGGCGCACGAAGGTTTCCACCACGCCACGCGACATGCGGTCGTCCATGGTGAAGTACTCGCGCGGCCAGTCGGCCGAAGCGCCCAGGCGGCGGACCTGGCTGGTGATCGCGTTGCCGGATTTTTCCTTCCATTCCCACACTTTTTCCACGAATTTCTCGCGGCCGAGGTCGTGGCGGGAAACCTTCTCGGCGTCCAGCTGTCTTTCAACCACGATCTGCGTGGCGATGCCGGCGTGGTCGGTGCCGGGGATGAATACGGTGTCGTCGCCCAGCATGCGGTGGTAGCGCACCAGGCCGTCCATGATGGTCTGGTTGAAGGCGTGGCCCATGTGCAGGGTGCCCGTCACGTTGGGCGGCGGGAACTGGATGACGTAGGGCTGGCTTTCGGTCCCCGTTTTTACATGCTGGCCCGCCTGGAAGTACCCACGCTTGTCCCACTCGGCGTACCAGCGGGATTCCAGCGCGGAGGGTTCGAAGCTCTTGGAGAGTTCCTGGGTATCGCTCGCGGCGTTCGCGGCGTTCGGGGGAGCAGCTTGAGTCATTGCAGGGTTCCGGCAAACAGGGGCGCCCGGGCTAGGGACGCGGGCGGCAAACCGCACATTTTAAGATGTAATGCGGTCTTCTCAGCGTGTTAGAATACCGGGTTACTGTAAACCTTTTAGAAGTCCCTGAATTCATTGAGGATTCCGGGTGAGTCCGACAGGTAGGCAGTGTCGAATCCCTGCCTTGGACCAGTGGTTCGGGACGGCCCGAAACATGCATTCGTTTCGGACCGCCCCGTGCGCCAACAGCGCGATGACGCTTCAAGGGTGACACCGACAAGCGCAGATCCACGCCAGGCAATTCACAGAAACCAAGTCAGAAATCAGTTTTTGGAGTTCTTATGTCCATTCAACGCACCCTCTCGATCATCAAGCCCGACGCCGTCGCCAAGAACGTCATCGGCCAGATCGTCGGCCGTTTCGAACAAGCCGGCCTGAAGGTTATCGCCGCCCGCCTGGCCCAGCTGTCGCGCGCCGACGCCGAGCGTTTCTACGCCGTGCACAAGGAACGCCCCTTCTTCAAGGACCTGGTCGACTTCATGATCTCCGGCCCGGTGTTCGTGCAAGTGCTGGAAGGTGAAGACGCCATCCTGAAGAACCGCGACCTGATGGGCGCCACCGACCCCAAGAAGGCGGCTCCTGGCACCATCCGCGCCGACTTCGCCGACAGCATCGACGCCAACGCCGTGCACGGCTCGGACGCTCCGGAAACGGCCGCTGTCGAAGTCGCTTTCTTCTTCCCCGAAATCAACATCCACAGCCGTTGATTCTCGCGGAACATCTGTTCTAGTTTTTGAGTTTTACCCAGGTCATGGAATCCGTCGAACGAATCAATCTGCTGGGGCTTGACGGCTCCGCCCTGTCCGAACTGGTCGGAAAGTGGGGCGGCAAGCCGTTTCGGGCCCGCCAGTTGCAGCGCTGGATGCACCAGCGCGGCGCCGATTCGTTCGACGCCATGACCGACCTGGCCCGCGAATTCCGCGGCCAGCTTGCGCAGCATTGCCGCATCGAGGCTTTGCCCGTCAACATCGAGCAGCGCTCGACCGACGGCACCCGCAAGTGGCTGTTCGACGTGGGACAGGGCAATGCCATCGAGACCGTCTTCATTCCCGAGGACGACCGCGGCACGCTATGCATTTCCAGCCAGGCCGGATGCGTGGTGAACTGCCGCTTCTGCTCGACCGGGCACCAAGGCTTCAACCGCAACCTGAAGACCAGCGAGATCATCGGCCAGCTGTGGTGGGCCAAGCGCGTGCTGGAGGCCGACATCGGCACCGCCCGCCTGGAAAGCGCCCGCGCCACCGAAGACACCCGCGTCATCAGCAACGTGGTCATGATGGGCATGGGCGAACCCCTGCTCAACTACGACCAGGTCCTGCCCGCCTTGCGCCTGATGCTGGACGACAATGCCTATGGCCTGTCGCGCCGCCGCGTCACCGTATCCACCTCCGGCGTGGTCCCCATGATGGACCGCCTGTCGCAGGACTGTCCCGTGGCCCTGGCCGTGTCCCTGCATGCGCCGAACGATGCGCTGCGCGACGAGCTGGTGCCGCTGAACAAGAAATATCCGCTGAAGGAGTTGCTGGCGGCCTGCGAACGTTATCTGGCGTTCGCCCCGCGCGACTTCATCACTTTTGAATACTGCATGCTGGACGGCATCAACGATACCGACCAGCACGCCAAGGAACTGATCCAAATTGCACGCCAGCTGCGCTGCAAGCTCAATCTGATCCCGTTCAATCCCTTTCCCGAGTCCGGCCTGAAGCGCTCGAACTCGGCGCGGGTGAAGGTGTTTGCGCAGCGTCTGATGGACGCCGGCATCATCACCACCGTCCGCAAGACCCGGGGTGACGATATCGATGCGGCCTGTGGCCAACTGGCCGGAGAAGTGCGCGACCGTACCCGGATCACCGAACGGAACGCCGCACAGCGCCAGACCATACCAATTAAACAGGTGCACGCATGACGCAGGATTTCGCTTCGGCAGTTTCAGAAACGCCCGCAGGCGCTGCGGGAGGCATCGGCTCGGCATTGCGCGCGCTGCGCCAGTCCAAGGGCTGGTCGCTCGACGAAGTGTCCAGCCGCATCAAGTTTTCCACGAAGCAGATCGAAGCCCTGGAAAACGAGCAGTGGGCCAACCTGCCCACCGGCGTTTCGCTGCGCGGCCTGGTACGCAACTATGCGCGTCTGCTGGGCGCGGACTCGCAAACCATCGTCGATTCGCTCGACCCCAAGGCGCGCGTCACCGGCCCGGTGAAGCTCAGCCCGGGCGCGCTGCATTCGGCGCATTCCATTCCCCAGTCAGGCGCCGACGACGACCGTTCGTCCTCGACCTCCTGGGGCTGGCTCATTGCCATCGTGCTGGTGCTGGCCGCCGGCGTGGCGTATGCCTTCTGGCAAGGCTGGCTGCCGCAGCACTGGCTGCCGTCGGACTGGCTGCCGAAGTCGACCAAGTAACAACCCGGTTCCACCGATGCAAGAATCCTCTCTGCCTTGCCAGGATGCCCCGCCTCCCTCCGTGGGGGCGGCTGAGCGCCGCGCCACGCGTTCGGTGGCGGTGAAGTGGGGCGACCGTGTCGTGAAGATCGGCGGCGACGCCCCGGTCGTGGTCCAGTCCATGACCAACACCGACACGGCGGACGCCATTGCCACCGCCATCCAGGTCAAGGAGCTGGCCCAGGCCGGCTCCGAGCTGGTGCGGATCACGGTGAACACCCCTGAAGCCGCGCGTGAAGTCATCGCCATCCGCGAACAGCTCGACCGCATGGGCGTGAACGTGCCGCTGGTGGGCGATTTCCACTACAACGGCCACAAGCTGCTGACCCAGTTCCCGGAATGCGCGCAAGCGCTGTCCAAGTACCGTATCAACCCCGGCAACATGGGCGGGGGCAAGCGCCGCGACGACAACTTCGCGCAGATGATCGAAGTGGCCTGCCGCTACGACAAGCCGGTGCGCATCGGCGTGAACTGGGGCAGCCTGGATCACGAACTGATGGCGCGCAAGATGGACGAGAACAACCTGCGCGCCCAACCGTGGGAAGCGCAGGCCGTGATGCGCGACGCCTTGGTAGTGTCCGCCATCAGCAACGCACAGCGCGCCGAAGAACTTGGTCTGCGGCGCGACGCGATCATCCTGTCCTGCAAGGTCAGCCACGTGCAGGACCTGATCGCGGTCTATCGCGACCTGTCCGCGCGTTGCGACTACCCGCTGCATCTGGGCCTGACCGAAGCCGGCATGGGCAGCAAGGGCATCGTGGCCTCCACCGCCGCGCTGGCCGTGCTGCTGCAGCAGGGCATCGGCGACACCATCCGCATCTCGCTCACGCCCGAACCCGGCGGCGACCGCAGCCGCGAAGCGATCGTGGCGCAGGAAATCCTGCAGACCATGGGTCTGCGCGCGTTCACGCCCATGGTCGTCGCCTGCCCCGGCTGCGGCCGCACCAGCAGCACGTTCTTCCAGGAACTGGCCGACAGCATCCAGACCTACCTGCGTCGCCAGATGCCGCTCTGGCGCGCCCAGTATCCCGGCGTCGAAAGCATGAACGTCGCGGTCATGGGCTGTGTGGTCAACGGGCCGGGCGAAAGCCGCCATGCCGATATCGGCATCAGCCTGCCCGGCACTGGCGAAGTGCCGGCGGCGCCGGTGTTCGTCGACGGCGAACGCACGGTCACGCTCAAGGGCGACCATATTGCCGAAGAGTTCCAGGCCATTGTCGAAGACTACGTCGCGCGCCGCTATGGCGCGCCTGCCTCTCACTAAAGTAAGGGTGTGGCTGCTAGCGCGCTTGCCGGCGCGCGATGCGGCATGATCAAGATGACTCAAGCTTTCCAGAAAGTCGCCGCCATACGCGGCATGAATGATCTGTTGCCAGGGGCCAGCGCCCGCTGGGAGCAATTCGAGGAAATCGTGCGCGGCTGGCTGCGCGGCTACGGCTATCGCAATGTGCGTACGCCCGTGCTTGAGCATACGCGCCTGTTCGCGCGCGGCATCGGCGAAGTGACCGATATCGTCGAAAAAGAGATGTACACCTTCACCGATGCGCTCAACGGCGAATCGCTGACCATGCGTCCGGAAATGACCGCGGGCATCGTGCGCGCGTCCATCGAGCACAACCTGCTCTATGACCGCCCGCAGCGCGTCTATTCCATCGGCCCCGTGTTCCGCCACGAGCGCCCACAGCGCGGCCGCTACCGCCAGTTCCACCAGATCGACGTCGAGGCCCTGGGCTTTGCCGGTCCCGACGTGGACGCCGAACTCATCGTCATGCTGGCCCGCCTCTGGAAGCTGCTGGGCCTGACCGACGTGCGCCTGGAGCTGAATTCGCTGGGCCAGCCGGCCGAGCGTGCCGCTCACCGCGCCGCCCTGATCGAGCACCTGGAAAAGCACCGCGACATCCTGGACGAAGACGGCCAGCGCCGCATGTACAGCAACCCGCTGCGCGTCCTCGACACCAAGAACCCCGCCATGCAGGAAATGGCCGACAGCGCGCCGCGCCTGTTCGACTTCCTGGGCGAGGAGTCGCGCGCGCACTTCGACGGCGTGTGCCAGCGCCTGGCCGACGCCGGTATCGAATATCGCCTGAATCCGCGCCTGGTGCGCGGGCTGGACTACTACAACCTCACGGTGTTCGAGTGGGTCACCGACCGCCTCGGGTCCCAGGGCACCGTGTGCGGCGGCGGCCGCTACGACGGCCTGATCGAGCTGCTGGGCGGCAAGCCCGCGCCCGCGGTGGGCTTTGCGATCGGCATGGAGCGCCTGCTGGACCTTTGGGAGCAGAGCGTGCAGGTGGAACAGCCGGCCGAGTGCGACGTCTACGTCGTGCACCAAGGCGAAGAGGCGCAGCGCCTGGCCGCCCGGGTCGGTGAAGACCTGCGCGATGCCGGCCTGTCGGTCATCGTGCATGCGGGTCCCGCAAGCTTCAAGTCGCAATTCAAGCGCGCCGATGCCAGCGGCGCCCGTGTTGCGGTTATTCTTGGCGCCGACGAAGTGGCTGCGCAGACGGCCAGCGTCAAGTTCCTGCGCGCCGAGGCGCAGGGCGAATCGGCCCAACAGCAAGTCCCGTTGGCGGGATTGGCCGACGTATTGAATAACAAGGGTTAATGCATGGCATACGATCTCGAAGAACAGGAAAAACTCGACGCAATCAAGGCGTGGTGGGCGCGCTACGGCACCCTGGTGGTCACGCTGGTGGCGGCGGTGGCGCTGGCCTGGGGCGGCTGGTGGGGCTGGAAGGCCTACCAATCGCACCGCGCCAACCAGGCCATGGGCTACTTCGAAGCGCTGGAAGACGCGGCGCGCCTGGGTGGCGCCGATTCCTCGGTCCGCATCAAGACCGCCGCGGCCACGCTGCGCGAGCAGTATCCGTCCACCGGCTACGCCGCGCGCGGCGCGCTGGTGGCGGCCCAGGCGCTGCAGGCCCAAAAGGATGACGCCGGCGCCCGCGAGCAGCTGGAATGGCTGGCTGCCCAGGGCAAGAACCCGTCCATGCAGTCGGTGGCGCGCCTGCGCCTGGCCGGCATGCTGCTGGACCAGAAGCAATACGATGCCGCCCTGGCGCAGCTGACCAACCCGCCGGCAGCCTTCGCCGCCTTGTACGCGGATCGCCGCGGCGATATCCTCGCCGCGCAGGGCAAGCGCGAGGAAGCGCGCGCCGCCTGGCAAAGCGCCATCGATGGCCTGGGTACGGCAAATCCCTTGACCCAGGTTGTGCAACTGAAACTGGATGCCCTGAGCGGAGCGTGACTGTAATGCGTAAATTTGCACCTGGCCGTACGTGGCGTGGCGCCGTTTGCCTGGCGGGCTTGCTCGCCCTGGGCGGATGCGGCATGTTCTCCCATGATGACGGCCGCTACGATCCCGCGCCCCTGACCGAATACAAGGCCGGCATGTCCGTGCGCCAGGTCTGGAGCGTCTCGGTCGGCAGCGGTTCCGGACTGGGCTTTGCACCCACGGTGTTGGGCGACGCCATCTACGCCGCCACGCCCGATGGTTCGGTCGGCAAATTCGACCTGCAAAGCGGCCGTGCCATCTGGAAGGCCAGTGTCGACGGCAAGTTGTCCGCCGGCGCCGGCAGCGATGGCACCACCACCGCTGTGGCCTCGCCGAACGGCGACGTCATTGCCTTTGACGACACCGGCAAGGTGAAGTGGAAGGTTCGTGCCACCAGCGACGTGACCATTCCGCCCGTCGTGGGCTATGGCATCGTCGTGGTCCGCAGCGGCGACTACCGCATCCAGGCCTTCGACGCCAACAGCGGCGAACGCGTCTGGAACGTGCAGCGTCCCGGCCCCTCGCTGGCTCTGCGCAGCGTGTCGCAGATGGTCCTGGCCGAAGGCCTGGTCATTACCGGCCTGCCGGGCGGCAAACTGATGGCCATTGCCTCCAATAGTGGTAACGTGCAATGGGAAGGCACCGTGGCGACGCCGCGCGGCGCCAGCGACCTGGAGCGCCTGACCGACGTGGTCGGTGCGCCCCGTATCGCGGGCAATCTGCTTTGCGGCGTGGCCTACCAGGGACGTATCGTCTGCTTCGACGTCACGGCCGGCGGCCGCCCGATGTGGGCCAAGGACTTCTCCAGCGTCAGCGGCTTGTCGCTGGACGAGCGCTTCGCCTATGCGGCGGACCAGAACAGCGTGATCAACGCTTTTGCGCTGGATAATGGCGGCAACGTCTGGAAGCAGGCGGCCTTGAAGAACCGCCAGGTCACCGCGCCCGCCATGCTCGGCGGTGCGTTGGCAGTGGGCGACCTGGACGGCTACGTGCATTTCCTGTCGCGCAGCGACGGCAGCCTGATGGCGCGCCTGTCGGTGGGCGGTGGTCCAGTGGTTTCGCCGCCGCAGACTACTTCCCAAGGTGTGCTGGTCCAGACGGGTAATGGCAACCTCGTCCTGATCGGCGCCAACTAAAACCTATAGAACAAAGCCTTACACCGTGTCTTTCAAGCCTGTCGTCGCCCTGGTCGGCCGCCCCAATGTGGGGAAGTCGACCCTATTCAACCGCCTGACGCGATCGCGCGCCGCGCTGGTGGCCGATTACTCCGGCCTGACCCGCGATCGCCATTACGGCGAGGGCAGGGTAGGCGAGATCCCCTTCATCGTCATCGATACCGGTGGTTTCGAGCCCGTCGCCAAGGACGGCATCCTGCTGGAGATGGCCCGCCAGACCCGGCAGGCCATCGCCGAGGCCGATGTCGTGGTGTTCCTGGTTGATGCCCGTGCGGGCATCAATGCTCATGACCACGAAATCGCCCAGCTGCTGCGCAAGTCCGGGCAGCAGCGCGTGTTGCTGGCGGTGAACAAGGCGGAAGGCATGGGCGCCAGCGGCGCCATTTCCGAGTTCCATGAGCTCGGGCTGGGTCAGCCTTATCCGATTTCCGCGGCGCACGGCGATGGCATCGTCGACCTGATCGAGCTGGCGCTCCAGGACCTGGCCGAGCCGCCCGCCGAGGAAGACGCATTCGAAGAGGCTGAGCACGATCACCGCATCAAGCTGGCCATCGTCGGCCGTCCCAACGTGGGCAAGTCCACGCTCATCAATACCCTGATGGGCGAAGAGCGCGTGATCGCGTTCGACATGCCGGGCACGACCCGCGACGCCATCGAGATCGACTTCGAGCGCGACGGCCGCCGCTACACGCTGATCGATACCGCAGGCCTGCGCAAGCGCGGCAAGGTATTCGAGGCGGTCGAGAAGTTCTCCGTCATCAAGACGCTGCAGGCCATCGAGGCCAGCAACGTCGTGCTGCTGATGCTGGACGCGCAGACCGAGATCTCCGAGCAGGATGCGCACATTGCAGGCTTCGTGCTGGAAACGGGCCGCGCCGTGGTCGTGGCCATCAACAAATGGGATGGCCTGGACGGCGAAGCCAAGGAACGCATCGAACGCGAATTCCAGCGCAAGCTGCGCTTCCTGTCGTTCGCGCGCATGCACACCATTTCGGCGCTGCGCGGGCAGGGCGTGAAGCCCTTGCTCAAGTCGATCAACGCGGCGCACGCCGCGGCGTTCGCCAAGCTGTCCACGCCCAAGCTGACGCGCGAGCTGCAGATCGCTGTCGAACAGCAGCAGCCGCCCCGCAAGGGTATCTTCCGTCCCAAGATGCGCTATGCGCACCAGGGCGGTCAGAACCCGCCGCTGGTCGTCATCCACGGCAATGCGCTGGACGCCATTCCGGACTCCTATCGCCGCTACCTGGAAACGCGCTTCCGCAATGCGTTCGACCTGGCCGGTACGCCGCTGCGCATCGAATTCAAGTCTTCGCACAACCCCTACACGCAGGAAAGCTGATCCATGAGCCGCTTCTGGAGTCCCGTGGTCGGGACGCTCAGTCCGTATGTTCCGGGCGAGCAGCCCAAGCTTCAGAATCTGGTCAAGTTGAACACCAACGAGCATCCTTACGGCCCGTCGCCCAGGGTGCTCGACGCGATCCGCTCGGCCTGCGACGACACCCTTAAGCTCTATCCGGACCCTTCGTCCGACCGCCTGCGGCAGGCCATCGCCGGCACGGTCGGTGTGCAGCCCGGCCAGGTCTTCGTGGGCAACGGCTCCGACGAAGTGCTGGCGCATGTCTTCCTGGCGTTGCTCAAGCATGAACGCCCGCTGCGCTTTCCGGACATTACCTACAGCTTCTATCCGGTCTATTGCGGCCTGTACGGCATCCAGTACGAAACGGTGCCGCTGACGGCCGATTTCAGCATCGCAGTCGAAGACTATCTGCCCGGCGCCAAGGGGCAGGCGGGCGCCATCATCTTCCCGAATCCCAATGCGCCCACCGGCCGCGCCCTCAGCGCGGCGGAGGTCGAGCGCATCGTGGCCGGCAATCCCGACGCAGTCGTCGTGGTGGATGAGGCCTACGTGGATTTTGGCGGAGAGTCCGTCATTCCTTTGGTGGACCGCTACGACAATCTGCTGGTGGTGCAGACGCTGTCCAAGTCGCGTTCGCTGGCGGGCTTGCGCGTCGGTTTTGCCGTAGGCAGCGCCGAACTCATCGACGGGCTTGAGCGTGTAAAGAACAGTTTCAACTCCTACCCCATCGACCGCCTTGCCTCCGCGGGAGCGGTGGCGGCCCTGGAAGACGTGGAGTACTTTGAACGCACCCGCCAGGCCGTGATCGACACCCGTTCGCGGATGACGGAGGGGCTGCAGTCCCTGGGCTTCGAGGTGCTGCCCTCGGCCGCGAACTTCGTGTTCGCGCGGCACCCCAACAAGGATGCCGCCGGTCTGGCTGCCGCCTTGCGCGAGCGCAGCATCATCGTGCGTCATTTCCGCCATGAACGCATCGATCAATTTTTGCGAATTACCGTGGGCACCGACGAGCAGTGCGAACTGCTGTTGAAGGCGCTTGCGGAGGTCCTGCAGGCTTGAGCGGCAGCAGCTTTCCAGTCGGAAAACTCTGGTGTCACTTTTGCTTCCTGCCCAAGTAGCACGGGCCGGGAAAACCCTGTAGAGTACAAGTTTCGGCGTACCCCACCAGTACAGAAGTACGCCACCACTCAATAACAAACAAATGGAGCCTGGCCAATGAGCAATAAAGGGCAAACTCTGCAAGATCCGTTCCTGAACACGCTGCGCAAGGACCATGTGCCCGTGTCGATCTACTTGGTGAACGGCATCAAGCTTCAAGGGCAAATCGAATCCTTCGACCAGTACGTGGTGCTGCTGCGCAATACGGTCACGCAAATGGTCTACAAGCACGCCATTTCGACCGTCGTCCCCGCGCGCGCCGTGAATTTCCAGGTGGAAGTCCCTGCTGAGTAATCTCGCTCCAGCTTTACCTTTTATTGCCCGCCGGACGGTCCTCGTCGGCGGGCATTTTCGCTTTGGCTCCAATATGGTGCATGTATGCGCGCTCTGATTATCAGCGTGGATCTGGGAGATCCGGACTTCGCGGCCCATGCCGAGGAATTCGCCATGCTGGCCAAGGGCGCTGGCGCGGAAATCGTCGGCACCTTGACGGCACGGCGGGACAGACCCGACGCCAAGTTCTTCATCGGTTCAGGCAAGGCCGATGAGGGCGTGGCGATGGCTCAGGCCTTGCTGGCCGACATCGTCCTTTTCGACCAGCCGCTGTCCCCCGCACAGCAACGCAACCTGGAACGCGCCTTCAACTTGCGCGTGGTGGATCGCGTTGCGCTCATTCTCGACATCTTCGCGCTGCGCGCGAAGAGCCATGAAGGCAAGCTGCAGGTCGAATTGGCCCAGCTGCAGCATCTGGCCACACGCCTGACCCGCATGTGGAGCCACCTGGAGCGGCAGCGCGGCGGTATCGGCATGCGCGGACCGGGTGAATCCCAGCTCGAAATGGACCGCCGCATGATCGGCGCCAAGGTCAAGGTGCTGCGCGAGCGGCTGGACAAGGTCGAACGCCAGCGCGTGACCCAGCGCCGGGCGCGCGCGCGCGGCGGTGCGCTGTCGGTATCGCTGGTCGGCTATACCAACGCCGGCAAGTCCACCTTGTTCAATGCCTTGACGCGCGCCGACAGCTACGCCGCCGACCAGTTGTTCGCGACGCTGGATACGACCACGCGCCGCATCTGGATCGAAGGGGCGGGCTCGGTGGTGGTGTCCGATACGGTCGGGTTCATCCGCGATCTGCCCCACGGCCTGATCGCGGCGTTCCGCGCCACCCTGGAAGAAACCGTGCATGCCGACCTGTTGCTGCACGTGGTCGATGCCGCCAGTCCGCAGCGCGATGAGCAGATCTTCGAGGTGAACAAGGTTCTGGCCGAAATCGGCGCGGCCTCGATTCCCACCATTCTGGTCTACAACAAGATCGATCTTGCCGGATTGGAGCCGCGGGTGGAACGCGATGCACATGGTACGATTGCGCGAGTATTTGTAAGCGCCACCGAGCGCGCCGGTTTGGATGCGTTGCGCGGGGCAATTGCGGAAACCGGACAGATTGTGGGAAACAATGCCGCGAATTATCAAACTCTTCAATCTGAATGACCCCGGCTGGGGTCGTGGGAACAACAATGGCTCCGAGCCGCCGCCCAAGCGGCCCCAAGGCAACGGAGACGGCCCTCCCGACCTGGACGAGGTCTGGCGCGATTTCAACAATCGCATCGGATCGTTGTTCGGGCGCAAGGGCGGGGGCGGCAATAACCGCCCCGGAAACCGCGGCGGCATGACGCCGCCGTCGCCGCGCGGTGCGCGCATCGGCCTGGGGGTGATCGCCCTGGTCGCGGCCGGCATCTGGCTGGCCAGCGGTTTCTACATCGTGCAGGAAGGCCAGGTCGCGGTTGTGACACAGTTCGGCAAGTACAAGTCGACGTCGCAAGCCGGTTTCCAATGGCGCCTGCCGTATCCCATTCAAAGCCACGAAATGGTCAACGTGTCGCAACTGCGCACGTTCGAAGTCGGTTTCCGTGGCGGCGCGCGCAACAAGGTTCTGCCTGAAGCGCTGATGCTCACGACGGACGAGAACATCGTCGATATGCAGTTCGTCGTGCAGTACCGCCTGCGTGCCGATGGCGCGCCCGACTACCTCTTCATGACGCGCGATCCGGATGAATCCGTCCGCCAGGCCTCAGAAACGGCCATGCGCGAAGTCGTGGGCAAGCAGTCCATGGACTTCGTGCTCTACGAAGGCCGCACCACGGTGGCCACGCAAGTGCAAACCCTGATGCAGCAGATCCTGGACCGCTACCAGACCGGCGTGCAGGTCAGTACTGTGGCCATCCAGAACGTGCAGCCGCCTGAACAGGTGCAAGCCGCGTTCGACGACGCCGTCAAGGCGGGCCAGGACCGCGAGCGCCAGATCAACGAAGGCCAGGCCTACGCCAACCAGGTCGTGCCGCTGGCCAGCGGCCAGGCTTCCCGCATGACGGAGCAGGCCGAAGGCTACAAGGCCAAGGTTGTCGGTGACGCCCAGGGTAATACCTCGCGCTTCACCAGCATCCTCGGCGAATACGAAAAGTCGCCGCAGGTCATGCGCCAGCGCATGTATCTGGAGAGCATGCAGGAGATCTTCACGCGCGCCAGCAAGGTCATGGTCGACACCAAGAGCAACAACAACATGCTGTACCTGCCCTTGGACAAGATCATGCATCTGGCCGCTCAGGACGCCAGCAAGTCCGGTGTCGCCGGTTCCGGTTCGACCACGCTGGCTCCGCCCGCGCAGTCGCCGGCTCGCGGCAGCGCCGCGCCGGTGCCTCAGTCTTCCGGCAGCAGCAATAGCAACACGCTGCCTCGCGACCGTACGTCGCGCTAACCCGGAGGAGTCCTGATCATGCAACGTCTCATGCCTATCCTGGTCGGCCTGCTCATCGTGCTGGCCGCCCTGTCTTCCTGCGTCTTCGTCGTGCGCGAGCGCGACTACGCCCTGGTGTTCTCGCTGGGTGAAGTACGCAAGACCATCAACGAACCCGGCCTTTACTTCAAGGCGCCGCCTCCGTTCCAGAATGTCGTGACGCTCGACAAGCGCATTCTGACCATCGAAACCAACGAAGCCGAACGCATCCAGACTTCCGAAAAGAAGAACCTGCTGATCGATTCGTACGTCAAGTGGCGCATTCTGGATCCGCGCCAGTACTACGTGTCCACCGGCGGCAACGAGCGCGTGGCGCAGGAGCGCCTGCAGGCGCTGATCCGCGACGCGTTGAACGCTTCGGTCAACGTGCGCACGGTGCGCGACGTGGTCTCGACCGAACGCGACAAGATCATGGCCGAAATCCTGACCAACGTCGCCAAGCGCGCCGAACCGTTGGGCGTCCAGATCGTCGACGTGCGTCTGCGCCGCATCGAGTTCGCGCCGGAAATTTCGGAATCGGTGTACCGCCGCATGGAAGCGGAGCGTACGCGCGTCGCCAACGAGCTGCGTTCCATCGGCGCCGCCGAAGGCGAAAAGATCCGCGCCGAAGCTGACCGCCAGCGTGAAGTCATCGTGGCCCAGGCCTACGCCAAGGCCCAGGGCATCATGGGTGAGGGCGATGCCGCGGCTGCCGCGATCTATTCGCAGGCCTACGGCAAGAACCCGCAGTTCTACACGTACTACAAGAGCCTGGAGGCCTACCGCGCTTCGTTCTCGAAGCCGGGCGACGTGCTGGTGGTCGACCCCAGCTCCAGCTTCTTCCAGTTCATGAAGGACCCCACCGGCGACGCCCTGGCGCCGGTGACCGTGCCGGCCAAATGATGCGGCGACGGTAATGCGGAAGAAAAGCCCCTTGGAAGTCCAAGGGGCTTTTTGCTTGCTGGCAAGGCGGCATCCCGAATTCCCCGCAATAGGGGACGGTTACGCTGCCGCGGCAGTCCCGGCTGGCATTGGCCGCCGAACCATGTACAATACCCCGTAAGCTAGAAAACATTCCGCAGCGGCTGAGCGGGCTTACGCCCCCTCAGCCGCTTTTTCGTTTGGGCGACGCCCACGCATCACTTGGCGTTCTTCAGGTAAACATTCATGGGTAACTGGTTGCTGCCCGAGAGCCTTGCCGACGTACTTCCGGCAGAGGCCCGGCGCATCGAGGAATTGCGCCGCGAACTTCTCGATCTGTATCGCACTTACGGTTTCGAGCTGGTCGCGCCGCCCCTGGTCGAATACATCGATTCATTGTTGTCCGGCACGGGCAGCGATCTGGATCTGCGCACTTGCAAGCTGGTCGATCAATTGTCCGGACGCACGCTGGGCGTGCGCGCGGACATGACGCCTCAGGTTACGCGCATCGACGCGCATTTGTTGAACCGCGCTGGCGTTACCCGCCTGTGCTATTGCGGCAACGTGCTGCATGCCCGCCCGGCGGACCTGCTGGCCAGCCGCGAGCTGCTGCAGATCGGCGCTGAAATCTACGGCCACGCCGGCTTCGAGGCCGACCTGGAGATCATCCAGCTGGTACTGGAAACCGTGGCGATTGCCGGCGTGCGTAACCCTAGGCTCGATCTGTGCCATCCGGGCGTGCTGCGCGCGCTGCTGGAGTCCGATCCGGCGGCGACGGCCCTGTCGCAGGACGTCATCCTGCTGATGCGCGAGAAGGACGTTCCGGGGCTGGGTGAATTGGCCGAGCGGGCTCCCGGGTTGCGTGCAGAGACCCTGAAAGCCCTGCAATTGCTGCCCAAGCTATACGGCGGGCCGGAAGTGCTGCAGGAGGCGCGCCGTGAACTCCCTCTGCTGCCGGGTGTCGTGGCTGCGCTGGACGCGCTGCAGTTGGTGGTCGACGCCATGCCCAATGTGGCGTTCGGCGTGGACCTGGCCGACGTGGGCGGCTATGGCTACCATTCCGGCGTGAAGTTCGCGCTGTATGCCGAAGGCTGGCGCGATGCGCTGGTCAGCGGCGGCCGTTATGACGATGTCAGCCGTGCGTTTGGCCGGGCCCGTCCCGCCACCGGCTTCAGTCTTGATTTACGCAAGCTGGCGGCGGGTTTGCCGCCGGCGGAAAGGGCGCGTGCGGTACGTGCGCCCTGGGGGCAAGCCCCCGCCCTGACCGAGGCGGTGCGCCGCCTGCGCCGGTCGGGGGAAATTGTCGTTCAGGTATTGCCCGGTCACGAGCAGGATCAGGACGAATTCGTTTGCGATCGCGAGCTGGCGCTGCAGGATGGCGCCTGGACGGTCAGAACGCTGTGACTAACCCCCTCTCGGCAACGAGAGGGCCGCGGGGAGATTTCCGGATTTCCCGAGAAACTCGATATTGATTCGTAACATGAGCAAGAACGTAGTCGTAATCGGCACCCAGTGGGGTGACGAGGGCAAGGGCAAGATCGTCGACTGGCTGGCGGAATCCGTCCAGGGCGTGGTCCGCTTCCAAGGCGGTCACAATGCCGGCCATACGCTGTGGATCAACGGCAAGAAGACGATTCTCCGCCTGATCCCGTCGGGCATCATGCATCCCGGCGTCACCTGCTTCATCGGCAACGGCGTCGTGCTGTCCCCGGAAGCCCTGCTCAAGGAAATCGAAGAGCTTGAGGCCGCCGGTCTGGACGTGCGTTCGCGCCTGCAGATTTCCGAAATCTGCCCGCTGATCCTGCCGTACCACGTCGCCATCGACAAGGCGCGCGAGGCGCGCAAGGGCGACGGCAAGATCGGCACGACCGGTCGCGGCATCGGCCCGGCCTATGAAGACAAGGTCGCCCGCCGCGCGCTGCGCGTGCAGGACCTGTTCAATCCCGCGCTGTTCGACGAAAAACTCGCCGAAGTGCTGGATTACCACAACTTCGTGCTGACCAAGTACCTGGGCGCCGAGGCGGTTTCCGCCAATGAAGTGCGCGACCAGGCCATGGCGCTGGCTCCGGCCATCGCCCCGATGGTCAAGGACGTGTCGAGCAACCTGTACGCCATGCAACAGGAAGGCAAGCGCTTGTTGTTCGAAGGCGCGCAAGGCGCTTTGCTGGACGTCGACCACGGCACCTATCCTTTCGTCACCAGCAGCAATTGCGTTGCTGGCGCCGCCTCGGCCGGCGCGGGCGTCGGTCCGCAGCAACTGGACTACGTCCTGGGTATCACCAAGGCCTATACGACTCGCGTCGGTTCGGGTCCGTTCCCCACGGAGCTGGTCGACGAGATCGGTACCCGCCTGGCCACGATCGGCAAGGAATTCGGTTCCGTCACGGGCCGTCCGCGCCGCTGCGGCTGGTTCGACGGCGCCGCGCTCAAGCGCTCGGTCCGCCTGAACGGCATCACCGGCCTGTGCATCACCAAGCTGGATGTGCTTGATGGTCTGGAAACCATCCAGCTGGGCGTCGGCTACCGCGTCAACGGCGAATTCCGCGATGTGCTGCCTTATGGCGCGCATGCCGTGGCGCAGGCGCAGCCGGTGCTGGAAGAGCTGCCGGGTTGGAGCGAATCCACCGTCGGCATCACCGAGTACGACAAGCTGCCCCAGGCGGCGCGTCGCTACCTGGAGCGCGTGGCCGAAGTTTGCGGCGTGCCCATCGACCTGGTGTCGACCGGCCCGGACCGCAATGAAACCATTGTGCTGCGTCATCCCCTGAAGGGCTGACATCGGGTTATTATTCGCAAGGCCGCCGCCGGTCTCATACCGGCGGCGGCCTTTTCGTATTTATTAAGCAGGAGATGCTTGCCTATGAGCACGCCGACCAATGATGACAGCCATCTGTGGGTGACGTGGGACGACTACAACCGCCTGATCGAGCGCCTTACCTTGCAGGTGCATCAATCGGGTTGGAAGTTCGACAAGATTCTTTGCCTGGCGCGCGGCGGCATGCGCGTCGGTGACGTTATGTCCCGTATTTTTGACGTGCCGCTGGGCATCCTGGCCACGAGCAGCTATCGCGAAGCGGCCGGCACCAAGCAGGGCGACATGGATATCGCCCAGTTCATCACCATCACGCGCGGCACGCTGTCCGGGCGAGTGTTGCTGGTGGACGACATGGTCGATACCGGCAAGACCTTCAGCAAGGTCTACGATCACCTGAAAAGCCAGTTTGCCGACATCACCGAACTGCGCAGCGCGGTGCTGTGGTGGAAGGGGCATTCCCAGGCGACGCCGGACTACTACGTCGACAAGCTGCCGACGAACCCCTGGATCCACCAGCCTTTCGAAGACTACGACAGCCTGCGTCCGCACCAGCTCGAGGCCTGGATCCGCAAGGGCTCCAAGAGCTGAGCATGGCGTTTCGGCAGGAGAGGGCATTCTGGCCGCCCAGGGCGCCAGACTGTCCCTCCAGTAGTCAAAACAGCCGTGACCATGCTAGAATCGCTGGTTATCGCTAAACCGAACTTGGCTTGTTACTCTTTGGGTAGTCTTTGGGTAACGGAAACAGCCAGCGGAAATCCGGGATGGGTCTGTGGTTCAGGGCTGCCAAGCAGCGCTGAAGCCGGAGTCCGGCGCCTGGATTGCGCTTTCAAGGTTCCCCGTTCGCGGTACCTGCCGCTGTTGGTATGATTTTGGTATCGACGAGGCCGTTTACGCGTACCTGGACCCGCGCAGCGTTGCTGGTAAGCAAGCCAGGTTTGTCATCAACTTTTGTTACCCTACAAGCAGGCCAATCACTTTATGCCTATCGTTCGACTGAAGGAAAACGAACCGTTTGAAGCCGCTCTGCGCCGCTTCAAGCGCACCATCGAAAAGACCGGTTTGCTCACCGAGCTGCGTTCGCGCGAGTTCTATGAGAAGCCCACGGCTGAGCGCAAGCGCAAGCACGCCGCCGCTGTGAAGCGCCACTACAAGCGCATCCGTAGCCAACAACTGCCCCCGCGCCTGTATTGATTTTTGATTCCCGAATCTATTGATTCCAGAATCATTCATCCAGGATTTGCTCGCCCGAGTCGACGTCGTCGACATAGTCGGGCGATACGTGCAGTTGAGAAAGGGCGGGGCCAACTTGCTTGGCCTGTGCCCTTTTCATAACGAAAAAAGTCCCTCGTTCACTGTCAGCCCCACCAAGCAGTTCTATCACTGCTTCGGTTGCGGAGCGCATGGCAGCGCCATCACCTTCCTGATGGAACACACGGGCGCCAGTTTCCCCGATGCCGTGCGCACGCTCGCGGCATCGGCGGGAATGACGGTCCCCGAAGAAAACCGCAGTCCACGCCAGCAGCAGGAAACCGCGCGCCGCAAGGCCGAGGAATCCCGCCACACGCAGGTGCTGGATGCCGCTCAGGCGCATTACCTCAAGCAGTTGCGGGCCTCGCCCGCAGCGATCCGCTATTTGAAGCAGCGCGGCCTGACCGGTGAAATCGCGGCGCATTTCGGCCTGGGATGGTCGGGCACCGACCGCCACGGCTTGTCGCAGGTCTTCCCGAATTACGAGGACCCCGTCCTGGTGGAATCCGGACTGGTTATCGAATCCGAAGACGGACGTCGCTACGACCGTTTCCGGGAACGCGTCATGTTCCCGATCCGCAATGCGCGGGGCAGTCTCATCGGCTTCGGCGGGCGCATCATCGGCAAGGGCGAACCCAAGTACCTGAATTCGCCCGAAACCCCGCTGTTCTCGAAGGGACACGAGCTCTACGGGCTGTGGGAGGCGCGCCAGGCCATACGCCAGGAAGGGCAGGTCATTGTGGTCGAAGGCTACATGGACGTGGTCGGCCTGGCTCAGCAAGGCATCGCCAACGCGGTAGCGACGCTGGGTACGGCTACCACGCCGGACCACGTCAAGAAGCTGCTGCGCGCCAGCGACAAGGTCATCTTCAGCTTCGACGGCGACGGCGCGGGTCGGCGCGCCGCGTGGCGTGCACTGCAGGCTTGCCTGCCCGTGCTGCGCGACGACATTGCGATCCGCTTCCTGTTTCTGCCGTCAGAGCACGATCCCGACTCGTATGTGCGCGAACTGGGCGCGGAAGCTTTCCGGGCGTGCCTGGGAGAGGCCGTGGCGCTGTCCCGCTTCCTGCTGGACGAGTTGGCCTCGCGGCACAACATGAACGAAGCCGAAGGGCGGGCCAGTTGCCTGCACGAGGCCAAGCCATTGCTGGCTGCCATTCCCGAATGCGCGTTGCGCGTGCAGATCGAGCGGGAAATGGCAAAGCTGGTACAGCTGACGCCCGAGGAAATGGCGCAGGTGCTGGCTCAGCAGCCCGCAAAACCCTTCGCGCCCGCGCCCAAGCCGGGCGCCACGGGAGGGGATGCCGGCGCGGTTGCGGCGCCGAGCCACGAGCCGGGCTATACGGACGCTGGCTACGATTTCGCCGGACACGATTTTCATGACATCCCGGCCGACGAGTCCGACTACGCGGACCAGGTTCATCTACCGTCCCAGGGTTCCGACTTTGGTGGCGGAGGAGCTCAGCGCGGCGGCGGAAAGCAGGAGTGGAAGGGCAAAAGCGACTGGAAGGGCAAGGGTGACTGGAAGGGCGGCAAAGGCGGCTGGAAAGGCAAGCGCGACAACGATGTGGGCGGGTTTGAAGGCCGCCGCACCATGCCGTCGCTGGCCAAGCGCCTGCTGGGCTTGCTGCTGGCGCATCCCGAACTGGTCGACTCCATGGGTGATCAGCAGCTTGAAGTCATCGACCACGGCCCCCATCTAGGTCTTGTAAGAGACCTGATCATGCTGGCGCAGTCCAGCGGCGCCCGCCATGTCGGCGCCCTGCTGGAAGCCGCGGAGCCGGATTCGGATCTGGCGACGGTGCTGAAGGGCCTGCGGGCCGACATCCTGTCCCAGGAAGACCTGCCTGATCCGCAAACGGAATGGGACGACGCCTTGAGACGGATCGAATTTGACTCGGCCAAGCTGGAAATGGCCAAGCTCGCTGCGGCGGGCTTGGCCACGGAAGAGGCGCGTAAACGCTATCAGGAGCTTTCCAGCCGCATGGCCGTGCTGAAAGGTGCTGGCGTGCGCTAAATGCGCTAAAATCAAAGGTTGTCCGCTTGCGAAGCGAGTTTTTTTGCGGCGGGCGGGACGGGAGTGTGAGGTTGGGCGCGAGCCTGCCTGATAGGTCTGTCTTCTGATGTACGCGGATTGTGGCGCTTGCAGTTGATTGCGGCCTGATTCTTGCTGAATTTGGCGCTAATCCTCGTGCCACGAGGCGTGAGCAACAAGAAATGCATTCGGCGGGCGGAATCTATTCCGGCAGCCAGAATCTAATGGATGTATAGGGTTTGACGCGGGACCGGCGATCCGGGCGTGGCGGATGCTCCAGAAAACGGAACGTCAGATGCGCAACGGCAGAAATAAAAGCGGATGCGCGCGTCAACTTTGTTACATGGTTAATTAATATAGCTAAGCGGTGAATCAAGCAGTTCGGCGGTGGTTATCTCCGGATGGCGTTAGTGGTTTGGGTGCTGTGTCTACTCAGCTGCTTGGGGCAAAGGCCCGATAAGCAAGCAAAGCCTATTTATAGGCAGGCAGCCCCCCCCGACGCCCGGGAGCCTACGCAGGATGAGGTCATGCACGCAACGCGCGAGTACGGTATTGCACCGCAACGGCGCCAAGCGGGCTCGCAAGAGCCGGCGCTGCGAACAACGCAGCCGCGTGATCTCCGCTGATTCACCAGATTTACCCGTATAACCGCCGCGTTGGACCGCTGTCCAAAGCGGCTTCATGCGGTGCAACATGCCCGAACGGGTTGCGACGACCACGGAAGCGACTATGACCAAATCCACCGGCAAATCCTCCTCTGCAATTGATGCGGCCGAAACCAAGGCCACCACGACCAAGCGCGTCGTAAGCATGGCAGCGGAAAAGGCGCCCGCCAAGACGGCGGTGAAGGTCGCCAAGCCCGCAGCCAAGACGGCCGCCAAGAAGACGACCAAGGCTGCTGCGGCTGACAAGCCCGAGAAGGTGACCAAGGCTCGCGCCAAGAAGGCCGAAGACAAGCTCGCTGACCTGGTGGGCAGCGCGCGCCCCGCGCCCAGCGGCCGGCGCCCGGGACGTCCCGCCAAGAACGCGAACAACGATTCCGACGGCTTTGACGACACCATGGACGGCGACGGCGAAGTTCTGCCCGACCTGAAGCCGCCCAAGCGCGGCGGCAAGCGCGGCAAGGCCGATCCCAAGGATCTGATCGCCCGCGGCCCCGTCACGCCCGAAGAATACGAAGCGCGCCGCAACCGCCTGAAGCAGCTGATCAAGCTGGGCAAGGACCGCGGCTACCTGACCTACGGCGAAATCAACGATCATCTGCCCGACGATCTGGTCGACGCGGAAGCGATCGACGGCATCATCAGCACGTTCAGCGACATGGGCATCGCGGTCTACGACCAGGCGCCCGATGCCGAAACGCTGCTGATGAGCGAAAACGCGCCGGTCGCGTCCAACGACGACGACGTCGAAGACGAAGCCGAAGCCGCGCTGACGACCGTGGACTCGGATTTCGGCCGCACCACGGACCCCGTGCGTATGTACATGCGTGAAATGGGCTCGGTGGAACTGCTGACGCGCGAAGGCGAAATCGAAATCGCCAAGCGCATCGAAGACGGCCTGAAGCACATGGTCATGGCCATCTCGGCCTGCCCGACCACGATCAACGAGATCCTGGCTCACATCCTGCGCGTGCGTGAAGGCCAGGCCCAGATCGACGAAGTGGTCGACGGCCTGGTCGATCCGGAAGACGGCGAGGAATACGCCGGCGCCGGCGTCACCGCCGAGGAAGACGAAGGCGACGACGGCCCCGCCGGCGGCATGTCCAGCAAGCAGCTGGAAGACCTGCGCGTGAAGGCCCTGGCCAAGTTCGACGAAGTCGGCAAGCAGTTCGAAAAGATGCGCCACTCGTACGAGAAGGACGGCTACAAGTCGGACGTCTACGTGCGCGCCCAGGAATCCATCCAGAATGAACTGATGGGCATCCGCTTCACGGCCAAGATGGTCGAGAAGCTGGCGGACACCCTGCGTCAGCAGGTCGAGGAAGTGCGCCAGCTCGAACGCGCTGTCCTGCACACGTGTGTGGACCGTGCCGGCATGCCGCGCACGCACTTCATCAAGGTGTTCCCGGGCAACGAAACCAACATGCAGTGGGTCGTCGACGAAGTGGCTGCCGGCCACCCGTACGCCGAAACGCTGGAGCGTCAGATTCCCGCCGTGCAGGAACTGCAGCAGAAGCTCATCGACCTGCAAACGCGCGTCGTGCTGCCGTTGAAGGACCTGAAGGACGTCAACAAGCGCATGGCTACCGGCGAAGCCAAGGCCCGCAAGGCCAAGCGCGAAATGACCGAGGCCAACCTGCGTCTGGTGATCTCGATCGCCAAGAAGTACACGAACCGCGGCCTGCAGTTCCTGGACCTGATCCAGGAAGGCAACATCGGCCTGATGAAGGCCGTGGACAAGTTCGAGTACCGTCGCGGCTACAAGTTCTCGACCTACGCGACCTGGTGGATCCGTCAGGCCATCACGCGTTCCATCGCCGACCAGGCGCGCACCATCCGTATCCCGGTCCACATGATCGAAACGATCAACAAGATGAACCGGATCAGCCGCCAGATCCTGCAGGAAACCGGCGCCGAGCCGGATCCCGCGACCCTGGCGCAGAAGATGGACATGCCCGAGGACAAGATCCGCAAGATCCTGAAGATCGCCAAGGAACCGATCTCCATGGAAACGCCTATCGGTGACGACGACGACTCGCACCTGGGCGATTTCATCGAAGACACGTCCACGCTGGCGCCTTCCGACGCGGCTTTGCACGGTTCCATGCGCGATGTGGTCAAGGAAGTGCTAGACTCTCTCACCCCGCGTGAAGCCAAGGTTCTGCGTATGCGTTTCGGCATCGAAATGAGCACGGACCAGACCCTGGAAGAAGTGGGCAAGCAGTTCGACGTCACGCGCGAGCGCATCCGCCAAATAGAAGCGAAAGCGCTGCGCAAGCTGCGTCACCCCAGCCGGGCCGATAAGCTGAAGAGCTTCCTGGAAGGGCAGTAAAAGTTTTTAGGGCCTGTAGCTCATGCCTGGTTAGAGCAGCGGACTCATAATCCGTTGGTGCCGAGTTCGACTCTCGGGGGGCCTACCAAGAAAGTCCTGTTAATTCAGGCACCTACAGCCGCCAGCAATGGCGGCTGTTTCTTTTCCGGCTCCGATATTGACGTAATCTTGACGTTCTCGGCGTCGCTTGGTACGTGCTGGGCGCGTTCCACGGCCGGGAGGTGGCCGAGTTGCGTGCTGTCCAGGCCATTGAGCGGGATGCGCAATCCCAGGCCACTGTTGCCGCTGTTGAGGCGGCGAGAACCGAAGAACGACGACGCACTGCCGCCATGGAGCATGCCCGCGATAATGCCCGGAAAAAAAGCCGCTGTCGCGGTCGCCGATGCTGCTGGCACTCGTGTTGAGCATGACCGGCTGCGTGCCCGCGCAAAAACGTTGGCTCGCGCCGCAGTTGCCGAACAGCCCGCCCTTGTCGACGCAGGCCCGTCAGGAGCCGCTGCCGTCGATCTGCTCGCCTACATGCCTGGCCGCGCTATCGATCGAGCTGAAGCGCTTGCGGGCGTTGCAGATCGTGCCAGCATCGCGGGACTGACATGCGAACGGGCCTACGATGAGGTGCGAGACCCCAACGGCCAGGGTGGGGATTGAGTATTGCGACCATGTGCGGCCACATGGAACTGCTAATATCCGCAAATTCCGGCAGTTCGGCCATCATTACGGGAAAACTGGATGAAGCGCGCTCCCTGTCTTGCCCTTGTGTTTGCGGCCCTGGTCCTCATCGCTGCGCGTCCGGCGGAGGCGGAGCAGGGATGCGGTGACGGTTACACCATGTCCACCCAGGGGCCGGCCCAGTGCATCCCCATCCCTGGCCTTTACCAAGTGCCGCAGGGCGGTGGCGTGCCGCCGCCGCCGCCGCGTCCGCAGGGGCATTGGGAAACCCGCTGGGGCGCATTCGCGTCCAGCAAGGAAAACCTGGTCGGCATGGCGGGCAACCGTGGCAGCGAGCGCGAAGCGACCAAGGCGGCCATTGCTCACTGTGTCTCGAAGGGCGGCACCGACTGCAAGACGGCGATGACGTTCTACAATCAGTGCGCGATCGTGGCTTCGGGGGCGGTCGGCAATGGCCAGTACTTCACCATGTTCCGCAAGCACTACACCATCGAGCAGGCGACCGACGACGCCATGGACATCTGCAAAGAGAAGAACCTGACGGAATGCACCGTCCATTTCTCCAATTGCAGCCAGGCGGAGTTCATACAATAGGCCGCTGCGGGTCCCCTCCCGCTGTCCCTGCAGTATGGGGCGTGCGCGGCGCGCCATCGGACGATAGTCGGCGTTTAGCCCGCTGTCCGGCCGTGATCTAACGTCATCTGCAAGCGCCAAGTACCGACGGCCTGCCGTCACACCGGAACTTTCGTGTCGGCCCTCGCTCTGATCTCCTTTTGTGCAAGACAGCAATGGAGAACTCCGATGAAATCCAACGCCCTGCCTGGTACTGCCCCAGACCCTCTGGCTTTCGAGGCGGAAGCCCTGGCGTGGAGCGGCGCTCGCCCAATGGCGTCTGACATCTCAATGATGTCTCCCGGCGAGTTGATGAGGCATGCCTTGGTAAAGCTGGAAAATTCGTCCGTTCACCAGACTCCGGAGAAAGCAGCCGCGATCCAATACCTGACCAGTGCATTGAGCATGGTCAGCGTTGTCACATGTAGCTAAGCGGGATCAAGCAACTGTGTCTGCCGCGGGCAAGGGAACAGCGTAGGCAACGCATCAGTCGATGACTTCCGCGCAAGCATCCGTCGGCGCCGCCGCGACGTCGCCGACGACCGGCACGATCTTGATGGCGGCAGATGCGATACGGCACGGGGCGGCGACGACACCGCAGCCGGACGCGAACATGCATAGCATTGAGACCAGGATCCACTTCATCGGACGTGCTCGAAAATAATTGGTCAAGGCGCTGCCCGAGGAAGGGCTGACGGTGTCGCACGGCGTCGATGCCGATCATGTTCAGACGCGGATTTCCATCTGAAGAGAATGTGCACGATGCATGGCGGAAGCGGCATTCTGCTTTGCGTCTGCACGGCAATTAGTGGGGAAATGCTGGCCAAGTGTAATGACACTTGCTCGTCCTGGAACAGGAAGTAACGCAGATCCCGCTTGTATGGCGCCAAGGCCGGAAAATCCCAGGTAGGATGGTGGCGTTCTCCTTCCGGGCGCGCCTGGAAGGGCGTCCAACAACAATAAGGAGCGCTACATGCTTGATACTCTCCCCAAGGCAGGTCGGGCCGGCGTGCTCGCCGCGATGCTCGGCGTGGCCAGCCTGGCGTTCACCGGCTGCACCACGACCACCGCCCAATCCTCGGCCACGGCTGCGGAAAAGCGGCAGGAACTCGATACCGCAGCCGACGCGACCCTGACCAAGCTTTATCAGTCCTCGTCCCAGGCCAAGCAATTGGTGGAACGCGCGCGTGGCGTGCTGGTGTTTCCGGGCGTATTGAGCGCGAGCTTCATCGTAGGCGCGCAGCATGGAACGGGCGTGCTGCGCGTAGGCGGGTCGGATACCGGCTACTACAGCATCACGGGCGGCTCCATCGGCTTGCAGGCCGGCGCGCAGTCCAAGGCGATGGTGGTGCTGTTCATGACCGACGGCGCCCTGGCCAAGTTCCGGGCCAGCAGCGGCTGGACAGTGGGGGCGGACGCGACGGTCGCGGTGGCCAATGTGGGCGTCAACGGCAGCATCGATACCTACACCGCGCAGCAGCCCATCGTCGGCTTCGTCTTGAACAACGGCGGCCTCATGGCCGGGGTGTCGGTGGACGGCAGCAAGATTTCACCGCTGCTGCTGTAAGCGGCCCGCACCCTTACAGCCCCATTGCCTTTTCCCAAGGCAATTGCGGCGGCAAGGCCTCTGTCATCGCATCCACGAAGGCCCGGATGCGCGGCGACAGGTGCCGGTTCGGCAGATAGACCAGCTGGACCGGCGCGCCGGGCGCCATCCAGTCCGTCAGCACCAGCTTCAGGCGTCCGTCCCGCACGGCGGATTCCGCGATGAAGCTGGCCATGCGGGCGATGCCCGCGCCGGCCACCACGGCGTCCAGAATGGCTTCCGGATGATTCACGTTCAGATTGCCGCCGGGCGTGATCGTGTAGCGCTCATCGCCTTTCTGGAAATCCCATTCGTGATATCGGCCCGTCTGCCATTGGACGTAGGCCAGGCAGTTGTGCCGTTCCAGCTCATTGGGCGTGGCCGGCGTGCCGTGTGCGGCCAGATAGGCGGGGCTGGCGCACGTGACGTAGCGCAGCCGGGACAAGGTCTTGGCGATGACGCGCGAATCCGCCGTGACGCCGATCCGTATGGTGGCATCCAATCCTTCTTCGGCCAGATTGGGCATGCGGTCGCTGAAATCGGCATTGATCGATAGCTCCGGATAGCGCGCGGTCAGCGACAGCAGCGCGGGCATGATGACCTTCCTGCCCAACCCGACCGGTGCATGCACGCGCAGCTTGCCGCGCGGGCTCACGCTGGCGCCAGTCACTTCGGCCTCGGCGGCTTCCACTTCCAGCAGGATGTGGCGGCAGCGCTGCAGCAGCAATTCGCCATCGTCGGTCAGCGACAGGTTGCGCGTGGTGCGATTGAGCAGCTTCACACCCAGCTTGGCCTCAAGCAGCGAGACGCTCTTGCTCACCGATGCGGTGGAGATGTCGAGCCGGTGCGCCGCGGCCGTGAAGCTGCCGCTGTCTGCGACGCGTACGAAATTCAGAACATGCTTGAGATGGTCTATCAGGATGTACATGGCGGTCGGACTGATGGGTGCACGCCATCTTAGCCATTCCCGCGCGCAAAGTTAAAGGTGATTTGCCCTCGGGTCCGTTTATCTGCCGCACGCCTGTCCCTACACTGAGCCGCAATGTTGGCAGGTTCAAAAAGACGACAGGAGACAAGGGTGGAGATCCAGAGCAGTGCGCAGGCAGCGGGCGGACCCGAGCAGGTTTATCTGGAGGGCCTGGCGGCAGGCCGGTTTCAGATCCAACGCTGCGCCGATTGCAGGCAGGCGGTGTTCTATCCGCGCTGCGTATGCCCCCATTGCGGCGGCGCGGCATTGGATTGGTTCAGCCCCGCGGGGGAGGGCGTGGTGTACGCCAGCACCACCGTGTATCGCGATGCGGAGCAGGGCGGCGACTACAACGTGTGCCTCGTGGATCTGCCGGAAGGCGTGCGTATGATGAGCCGTATCGCGGAGATCGCGCCTGGACATGTGCGGATCGGCATGCGCGTCAGCGCCAGGATCGTTGGAGACGGCGAGGCGGCGAAAGTGGTCTTTGTGCCTATGGGAGCAGTGGCATGACGCTGCGCGATTTGAGGGGCAAGACTGCCGTGGTGGGCGTGGGGCAGGCCGGGCTGGGGCAGGCCCGCGGTTATACCGAGCAGGAGGTGCTGGCGCAGGCCGCCATGGCTGCGATCGCCGATGCGGGCCTGAGCCTGAAGGACATAGACGGCATTACGACATGCAGTTCCCTGTCGCCCATGTGGGCGATGTCGGTGGTCGAGTATCTGGGCATACGGCCGACCTTCCTGGACAGCACCATGATAGGCGGCTCCAGCTACGTGGCGCATCTGCTGCCCGCAATGCACGCGCTGGCGTCCGGGCAATGCAATGCGGTCCTGGTCTGCTACGGCAGCACCCAGCGCACCGCCAAGTTCAACCGCGCCGATCTGACTCGCGCGCGGAAATCCCTTGACCCTCAGCCCTACGAAACGCCCTATGACCCGCCTTTGCCGGTGGCGGCGTATGCGTTGGCCGCGAGCCGCCACATGCACCAGTACGGCACCACGCGCAAGCAATTATCGGAAGTGGCGGTGGCCGCGCGGAAATGGGCGCAGTTGAACCCCGAAGCCACCATGCGCGAGCCGCTGTCGCTGGCGGATGTGGAGGCTGCGCGTCCGGTTTGCGAGCCCTTTACCGTTCGCGACTGCTGCATGGTCAGCGATGGCGCGGGCGCCTTTGTGCTGACGCGCTCGGACCGGGCCCGCGATTGCGCCAGGAAGCCGGTGTACGTGATGGGCAACGCCACCGCGGTGTGGAACCGGCAGGTTTCCTCCATGCATGACCTGACGGTGACGGCGGCGCTTGAATCGGGCAGGCGCTGCTACGAGATGGCCGGCGTATCTGCAAAGGACATGGACCTGGCCATGTTGTATGACGCCTTCACCATCAACACCATCCTGTTCCTGGAAGACCTGGGTTTCTGCCAGAAGGGCGAGGGCGGCGCGTTCGTGGACGACGGCGCAATCGCGCCGGGCGGGCGGCTGGCGGTCAATACCAACGGCGGCGGCTTGTCCTGCGTGCATCCCGGCATGTACGGCGTATTTCTCATGGTCGAGGCCGTCAGGCAGTTGCGCGGCGAATGCGGAGCGCGCCAGTTGAAGGATCCGAACCTGGCTCTGGTGCATGGCAACGGCGGGACCTTGTCCAGCCAGTCCACCGCGATCCTGAGCGCCTTGCCTGCGCTCTGACCGTCCGACAAGTTTGCGGTAGAGGCGGAACGACCGCATCCATCGCCATGGGGAAAGCAATGTTGAACAAGATCGTGCCTACTTTGGAGTCCGCCGTGGCCGGGGTGGAGGATGGCGCCACACTGCTGATCGGCGGGTTCGGCGCATCCGGCGTGCCAACGGAACTGTTGCAGACGCTGCTGGAAACCGGCGCGCGCGAACTGACCATCGTCAACAACAACGCCGGCAATGGCGAGCCGGGCTTGAGCCAGTTGATCCGTGCGGGGCGGGTGCGCAAGGTGATCTGCTCCTTCGCCCGTTCCTCCAATCCCAGGAAGCCCAATGCCGCCGCGTTCGGCGAATGGTATGCGGCGGGCAGGATCGAGCTGGAGGTGGTGCCGCAGGGCACCTTGGCCGAACGCCTGCGCGCCGCTGGCGCGGGCATGGGACCTTTCTTCACGCCCACGGCCTATGGGACGCGGCTGGCGCAAGGCAAGGAAACGCGCTCCATCAACGGCCGGGGGTATGTGCTGGAAGAGCCGTTGCCGGGCGATGTGGCCTTCGTGAAGGCCCAGTACGGCGACAGCGCGGGCAATCTGACCTACCGCTACGCCAGCCGCAATTTCGGACCTGTGATGTGCATGGCCGCAAGGCTCACGGTGGCTCAGGTCGACCAGGTGGTGCCGCTGGGGGCGTTGGCGCCGGAACAGGTCGTGACGCCCGGAATCTTCGTTCAACGCATCGTCGAGTGCCCCAATGAGCATCAATAGCCTGTCCCGCGCGCGCATGGCGCAGATCGTCGCCGACGACATTCCGCCCGCTTCGTACGTCAATCTGGGCATAGGCATGCCGACGTCGGTGGCGGATTACCTGAAGCCGGAGCGCGGCGTGGTGCTGCATAGCGAAAACGGCATCCTGGGCATGAAAGGCCTGCCGCCAGGCGCGGAGGTCGACGGGGATCTGCTCAACGCCAGCAAGGAGCCCGTCGCGCTGGACATCGGGGCGTCGATCACCGATCACGTCGTGTCCTTTTCGATGATGCGCGGCGGCCATATCGATCTCACCGTGCTGGGCGCCTTCCAGGTGTCGGCCGACGGCGACCTGGCCAACTGGGACACGGGGCGCGAAGACTCGATACCGGCGGTCGGCGGGGCCATGGATCTGGTGGCGGGCGCCAAGCGCATCTTCGTGATGATGCAGCACGTGGATCGCGACGGCCGGCCGAAGATCGTGCCCGCATGCACTTATCCCCTTACCGGCAAGGCCGTGGTGGATCGCATCTATAGCGATCTGGCCATCCTGGACATCAGGCCGGACGGGCTGCATGTGCGGGCGATGGTGAGCGGCCTGGATTTCGCGGCGCTGCAGGCGCGGACCGCGGTGGAACTGACGCTGGACGAGGCGTGGATCGAACTGGCGCCCTGAGTTTCAGGCTGGCGCCGTCATGGGAGGAAGCAATGAGCTGGACGCAGGAATTGGACGAACTGGCGCGCCGCAAGGCGTTTTCCCTGCGCATGGGGGGCGAGGACAAGGTGAAGCGTCAGCATGACGCAGGCAAGCTGGACATCCGCCAACGGATCGAACGGCTGGTCGACGGCGGTTCGTTCGTCGAAGTCGGCGGATTGGCCGGCAGCGGCGAATATGACGAACAGGGCCGCCTGGTCCATGTGATGCCCTCGAACGTGATCATGGGGCGCGCGGCGCTGGACCGTAAAAACGTCGTGGTCGTGGGCGACGACTTCACCGTGCGCGGCGGCGCGAACGACGGCGCCGTGGGCGACAAGATGATATTCGCCGAGCAGATGGCGTTCGATCTGCGCATTCCGCTGGTGCGCCTCATCGACGGTACGGGCGGCGGCGGCTCGGTCAGGAACATCGAGAAGATGGGGCATGCGCTGCTGCCGAAGATGAAGATCTGGGCCTATGTGGCGCGCAACCTGGCGCAGGTCCCGGTGGTGTCGCTGGCCCTCGGATCGGTGGCGGGCCAAGGGGCTGCGCGCGTGGCGGGCAGCCACTATTCCGTCATGGTGAAGGACACTTCGCAGCTGTTCATCGCGGGTCCACCGGTGGTGGCCAAGATCGGCCAGAATCTGGGCAAGAACGAACTGGGTGGAAGCGCCATCCATACGCGCAATGGCGTGGTGGACGACGAGGTGGATTCCGAGGACGAGGCCTTCGCGGCCGCGCGGCGCTTCCTGTCGTACATGCCCGCCTCCGTGCACGATCTTGCGCCCAGGGGCGAGATCCCGACCGTGGCTGCGGACCAGGACTGGCTGCGCACGGCCATCCCGAAGGACACGCGCAAGGTCTACAAGATCCGGCCGATACTGGAAACCTTGTTCGATCCCGGCAGCGTGTTCGAAATCGGCCGGCATTGGGGCAAGGCCATTGTCGGCGGCCTGGCCCGGGTGGATGGCTGGCCGGTGCTGTTCGCCGCCAGCAACCCTTATCACTATGGCGGCGGCTGGGACCGGCATACCGCCGAGAAATTCACCCGCCTGGTCGATCTGGCCGAGACCTTCCATTTGCCGGTGGTGAACCTGGTCGACATCGCGGGTTTCCAGATCGGTCTGGAAGCCGAGAAGGACGGCGTGATGCGCGCCGGGGTGAAGGCGCTGACGGCGGTCGCGCAGTCGACGGTGCCGTGGTTCTCGCTGATCATGCGGCGCGCTTTCGGCGTGGCAGCGGGCGGCCATCAGAATTCCAGCCGCTTCAACTTCCGCTATGCCTGGCCATCGGCGCAATGGGGCTCGCTGCCCATCGAGGGCGGCCTGGAGGTGGCGTACCGGTCCGAGATCGAGGCGGCCGCCGACCCGGAAGCCAAGCGCGCGGAGATCGAGGAAAGAGTGCGGGCCCTGACGTCCCCGTTCCGCAGCGCGGAGGCCTTCGTCATCGAGGACATCATCGATCCGGCCTGCACGCGAGCGCGCCTGGTCGAGTTCGCCAATCTGGCCGCGCCGCTGCGCCGGCCCGGCCAGGTGACCACCGGATACCGGCCCTGAGAGGATGCAGATGAAGAAGATCCTGATTGCCAACCGGGGGGCCGCTGCCGCGCGCATCCTGCGTGCCGTGAAGGCGCTGGGCCTGCAATCCGTGGCGGTGTACTCCGAGACCGATGCCGACCTGCCGTACGTGCTCCAGGCCGATGAGAGCTACTGCATCGGGCCCGCGCCGGCGCGGGCCAGCTATCTCAACCAGGACCTGCTGCTTGAGGTCATGGCGCGCTGTGGAGCCGATGCGCTGCATCCGGGCTACGGATTCCTTTCCGAGAACGCGCAATTCGCACGCAGAGTGGAAGCGGCGGGGCATTGCTTCATCGGACCTTCGTCCAGGTGGATCGATGTGCTGGGCAACAAGGCGAGCGCGCGCGAGTTGATGCAACGGCATGGCCTGCAGGCAGGCGGCAGCACCGGCATCCTGCCTCGCGACGACATGGTCGCGGTACGCCAGGCCGCCGACGCACTCGGGTATCCGGTGCTGATCAAGCCTGCGGGCGGTGGCGGAGGCATAGGCATGATCCCCGTCCACGATCCGCAATCGCTGTCCGACTGCTGGAAACGCGCCAGCGGCATGGCCGAAAAGGCGTTTGCCAATGCCGCGCTGTACCTGGAGCGATTCGTGCCGTCGCCGCGGCATATCGAATTCCAGTTCCTGGCGGACAGGTTTGGCAATGTCCTGTCCCTGTTCGAACGGGACTGTTCCACCCAGCGCAGATACCAGAAGGTGATCGAGGAAGCGCCGGCGCCGGCCATCGACCGCCAGGCCGTGGCTGGCATGGCCGAACGGCTGTCGGCGATCCTGGGGAAGATCGGCTACGACGTTATCGGAACGGTGGAGATGCTGTACACGCCGGACAGCGGCTTTTCGTTCCTGGAGGTCAACACGCGCCTGCAGGTCGAGCACGCCATCTCGGAAGCGGTCACCGGCGTGGACATCGTGCAGGCGCAAATCCGCCTGGCTGCGGGCGAAAAGCTGTCGTCGGTGATTGACAGGCCGCCTGCCGTCGCGGGACATGCGATCGAGGCGCGCGTGTATGCCGAGGATCCCGTGCGTTTCCTGCCATCTCCCGGCGTTCTGAAAGCGTTCGAGTTGCCGCCGCCTCGCCCAGGCCTGCGGATAGAGACGGGCTACGCGCGGGGCAACCGGGTTTCCAGCCATTACGACCCCATGGTGGCGAAAGTCATCGCGCATGCCGATGATCGCGCCGCCGCCATCCGCGAGTTGACCGGCGCGCTCGGCGCGATGCGGATAGAGGGCATCAAGACCAACATTCCCATGATTCTTCAGGTGCTCGCGTCGGAGCGGTTCCAGGCCGGTGCGATGACCGTTGACGGCTTGCAGGCAGTGATTTCAACAGAGTCGGTAAAGGAGCTGGCATGAAAAAAATCGTCTCCAACGTGGCAGGCCGTGTGGTCGCGTGTTGCGTGGAAGAGGGGGCACGGATTCAGACGGGCGACGAGGCCTTCAAGGTCGAGTCCATGAAGATGGAAATTCCCGTGGAAAGCGAGGCAGCAGGCCGTATCGCGCAGATTCTGGTTGCGGTCGGCGATGAAGTGGAGGAAGGGCAGGATCTTGCTGTGCTGGATTGAGGCGGACCGCCTCTGAACCTGGATAAGAAAAGCGAGGAGACTATGTTCAAGACAATCAAAAAAGACGCGCCCGCAGCTTCTGCGCGCAAGCGTCCCCTGACGTTCCTGGCGTTGCTGGGAGTGGCGGCCCTGCTGGGCGCCGGCGCGGCGGGCGCGCAGACGGCGCAGGGCTTTCCCAACAAGCCGGTGACGATAAACGTGCCGTTCTCGGCGGGCGGCACGACCGATATCCTGGCACGCGTGATAGGCCAGCGCCTGAGCGAACACTGGGGCGTGTCCGTGGTGGTCGAAAACAAGCCCGGCGCGGGCGGCAACATCGGCACCGCGCAGGTGGCGCGCGCCGCGCCGGACGGCTACACGCTCGTGATGGGCACGATAGGCACGCACGCCATCAATCCCAGTCTCTACAAATCCATGCCCTACGACGCGATCAAGGACTTCGCGCCGATCACGCGTACCGCCATGGTGCCGAATGCCCTGGTGGTGCCCAAGAACGCGCCATACGACACCGTGAAGGAGCTGATCGCCTACGGCCGCGCCCATCCCGGCAAGCTCACCTTCGGCTCTTCCGGACACGGAAGCACGCTGCACATGTCAGGCGAGACGTTCAAGATGATGACCGGCGTCGACATGGTGCATGTGCCCTACAAAGGCAGCACGCCGGCCGTGACGGATCTGCTGGGCGGCCAGATCTCGATGATCTTTGACAACCTGCCTTCGGCGTTGCCGCATATCAAGGCGGGCCGGCTGAAGGTGCTGGCAGTGACCTCGGCCCAGCGCAGCGACCAGCTGCCCGACGTGCCCACCGTGGCGGAGGCGGGCGTGCCCGGCTACGAGGTCGTGTCGTGGTTCGGCCTGTGGGCGCCCGCCAAGACGCCGGACGACGTCGTGTCGGAGATCAACAAGCAGGTGGTCGCCATCATCCAGACGCCCGACATGCAGAAGCAGATCCGCGACCAGGGAGCGGTGCCCAATCCCGATACGCCCGCGGAGTTCGCCGCCTTCATCGGCAGCGAGGGAAGGAAGTGGGCCGAGGTGGTGCGCCGCGCCAACGTAACGACCGAGTAGGCAATCGACAGTATCGGGTCTGCCGCAGGCAGCCGGCAGGCCCGCTTTGAGGAGACACAGGCATGGAACGCATGATGGAAGGCAAAGTGGCGGTGGTAACCGGGGCCGGGGGCGGCATCGGCCGAGAGATAGCTTTGCAATTGGCGGCCGAGGGCGCCAAGGTCGTGGTCAACGATATCGGGGTCGCGCTCAATGGCGATGACCTGTCCGCCGCGGTGGCGCCTGCGGACGCAGTCGTCGCCGAGATCCGCGCCGCGGGCGGGACGGCCGTCGCCAACTTCGATTCAGTCGCGACGTACGCGTCCGCCAACGCCATCGTCCAGTGCGCCATGGATCACTTCGGCCGCATCGATGGCGTGGTCAACAACGCGGGCAACCTGCGCGACCGCTCTTTCCACAAGATGAGCGAGGAAGAATGGCGGGCCGTCATCGCGGTGCATCTGGATGGCACATTCTTCGTCAGCAGGGCTGCTGCCACGCACTTTCGCGAACAAGAGAGCGGCGCGATGGTGCACATGACCTCGACTTCAGGGCTGATCGGCAACTTTGGCCAGGCCAATTACGGAGCGGCCAAGCTGGGCATCGTGGCCCTGTCCAAGATGATTGCGCTGGATATGGGGCGGTATGGCGTGCGCTCCAACTGCATCGCCCCTTCGGCCTGGAGCCGCATGACCAGTTCCATCCCCACCGATACGCCGCAACAGCGGGACCGCGTGGAAAAGCTCAAGAAAATGGAGGCGGGCAAGATTGCGCCGATGGCCGTGTACTTGCTCAGCGACGCCGCGCGCGAGGTCAGCGGCCAGATATTCGCAGTGCGTGCCAACGAAATCATGCTGATGAGCCAGCCGCGGCCCTTGCGCTCCGTCCATTTCAGCGAAGGCTGGACGCCGCAGCGCATTGCCGAGGTCGCCATTCCGGCAATGCAGAAGCACTTCTATCCGCTGGAGCGTTCGCCCGACGTGATGAGCTGGGATCCGATCTGAACCGGACGCCGTGGTCATGGATGTGTCTTCGGGACCAAAGGGAGAAACGTCATGCGCTTGAGCCATGAGCAACTGATGAGCTACGAATTGCCGGAAATCAGGCAGCGCTACACCGAGCGGGATGTCATGCTGTACGCGCTGTCGGTGGGCTTGGGACAGGATCCTGTGGATGCCTCCGACCTGGCCTACGTGGGCAGGCGGCATGATCCGCTGGTGCTGCCCTACATGGCGGTGGTGCTGGGCTATCCGGGCTTCTGGCTGGATGCGCCCGATATCGGGGCCGATACGGTGCGCTTGCTGCACGGCGAACAGGGAATGGAACTGTTCCATCCCATACCCGCCGCCGGCGAACTGACAGGCAAGACCCGCGTCGTGGAGGTTGTCGACAAGGGCGAGAAGGGGCTGTTGCTGTATTCCGAAAAAACGTTGACGGATGCCGGCACGGGGCAGCTCATCGCACGGACTTTCGCGACCCACGTGCTCAGGGGCGATGGCGGCATGGCGAACGCGGGCAGGCAGGCGCGCCCGGCGCACGCCATGCCCGGCGGGCCGCCAGACTGGACCGTGCAGGCGCGCACCCGGCCCGAGCAGGCGCTGGTGTATCGCCTTAATGGCGACTACAACCCGTTGCACTGCGATCCGCAGGTCGCCCAGGCAGCCGGCTTTCCCCGCCCCATACTGCATGGCCTGTGTACGTTTGGCCTGGTGTCGCACACTGTCGCCAGGCAGTTGCAGCCTGCGGGCAACGGGGCGGTGCGTTCCGTGTCGCTGCGGTTTTCCGGGCCGATGTATCCCGGCGAGACGCTGAGCGTAGACGTCTGGCGGGATGGCTCCTTCCGGGCGAAAGTCATCGAGCGCGACGCGATCGTCATTGACAATGGGGTGTTGCGGGTCGCTTAGCGCTGGGTAGGGCGGGCGAGTCCGGGCTGTTGTCCCGAGCGGGGCATTTGCGCGCCGCAAAATGGAAGAGCGCCCCAACTCAAGGTGAGTCTGAGGCGCTCCTGCCCGGCTTCGCACGCGATGGGTGTCAGACAGCCCGGCAACTCAAATCTACTGCTGAGCCATAGGTCGAACAATAGGGAAAACCCTTGAATATTAAAGGGTTACAAGATTCATGCCGTTTTGCGCGGTGGCCAGCCTGGGCGGGCCGCCGCCGCCCGTGCACTGTCAACGGACCCGTGATCACTTTATCCGCCTCGGCATCCGCGAATGGCGAGGCCGGGGGCAGACGCCGACACTGAAGCCTGTCTTCACAGTGCCGGAGAACGGATATGTCAGGGTTGCGGAAGCGTCAGTCGGGACAGGGTATGACGGAATACGTGGTGGTCGTGGCCTTGGTCGCGGTGGCGGCCATCGCGGTGTACCAGTATTTCGGCCAGGTGGTGCGATCGCAGACCGCCGCCATGGCGCGTGAACTTGCCGGCGAAGACGGCGGTGCGCAGAGCCGCGCGGCACAACAGGCGGCGCAAAAAGCGGCGGCGCAGACCAAGGCCCGTTCGCTCAAGTCCTTCACCGGCAATGCCACGGACGCGAAGTGAACGCGCGTTCTTGCGCACCGCTTGCTCAACAGCGCGGCCAGGCGCTGGTGCTGGGTCTGTTGATGGCGGCGGTGGGAGGCATATCCCTGGTCGTGCTGTACAACCTGGGGCAAACCGTGGGAGCGCGGCAGCGGCTGACGCATGCCGCGGACGCGGCCGCCTACAGCGGCGCGCTGGAGCAAGCGCGCGCGCTCAATGCCCTGGCCTACATCAACCGCACACAGATCGCGCATCAGGTCGCCATGGCGCATCTGGTCACGCTGGCTGCCTCGGCGCAGTATGCCCGCACCATGCAATCGCAGCGCGACCGCCGCAATCCGCCCGCTGGGCTGATCGCCATGTTGTTCGGCCCCGATGTGGGGGCAGCCTACCAAACGGTGCGGGCAGTGCCCGACGCCGAGCAGAGGCTCGCGTCGGCGTTTGGCGAGCACGACAGAGTGGTCCACCAGGTTCTGGAAGCAGCCGCGGCGTCCGCTGTTTCAGGCTTGGCGGCTTCGCGCGAACGCATCATGAAGAAAGTGCTGTCCGCCAATCTGTCGGACGATGCTCCGTTGCCCGATGGCGATGGCGCGCATGTCCGGGGCCTGAGCCTGCGGCTGCTGACCGATGGCTGGCCCGGATACGTGGGGCGTCGCCTGGCCACGCGCGAGGCGGGGTTGCGGCCCGCTGTCGAACAAGCGGCGGAACGGTACGGGTTTCTCCACCGCCGCAACGTCACGCGCCGCAATCCGTGGATGGTCCATCCGCTGTGCCCTTTGCATCGCCACGAGTTGCGGCGCCGCGGTTCCACCTGGTTGGGGCCGGATGGACGTTGGGGCGCTCTTGATACCCAGTCCTACCATGCGCTGCGCTTCAACCGCTGGAGGGGCTGCTACTTCCGCGAGTACGCCGTGGGCTGGGGCACGGCGCAAGGCCAGAAGATCAAGGCGCCCGAAGGCCTGGAGTACGTGGAAGAGCCACCGCTCGATTTTTCCGAACAGGATTTCTGGCGCTGGGTGGAGCAGTCGACCAACTGGGATCTGCTCGACGGCTTCACCAATCCCATGGCCAATTCGTACGCCATGGCTGCCGCTCAGCGCTGGCCGGGGCGGGGCCTGCCAGCCTATCGCGACATCGCCTTGCCACGCAGCGGCGATCCCCTGCGTTTCGCGGTGACCGTCCGGCTTGCCGGCGCATCCTTGAAAACCACGGATGGCGACAGCGCAGTCCGGACACCCTTGGGGGCGTTCCGCTATGCCGCACTGGGACCGGAAGACGCCGTCACCGTCACTTCCGCGGCGGAAACCTATTTTGCACGGCCGGAACGCCGGGCCGATGGCCGTGATGAACTTGCCACGCTTTTCCGCCCTTACTGGCAGGCGCGCTTGTCCGCCGTCAGCGCCGCAGAGGCCGCGCAGGCAAGGCGGGCGCCATGAACCGGATCCCCACGCGCCAGCAAGGGCAGGCTCTGGTCGAAGCGTTGCTGATGTTGCCGCTGCTGGCCCTGCTGCTGTGGGCGGCGTCCTGGATTGGCGGATTGCAATTCGCAGCGCAGGAAATGTCGCAGGCCAGCCGCAAGACCGCAATGGCAGGCGCCCTGGGACAACCCATGCGGAATTTGCCCGCGCCGGGCGGCATGGCGCTCTCGGGCAACGCCAGCACCTTATCGGGTATCGCACCCGCGCAGGTCAACGCCTTGCAGGCCGAATGGTTCGGCGCGGATCTGCGATTGCTGTCGGTGACGGCAAGCGCTGCGCGCTTCGATCGGGACAGCGCGGCCTGGGTGCGCATCGCCCGCCGCACGCATGTGGCAAGCGGCGCTGGCTATGCGCACGGCGATGCCGACTCGCAACGCAGGATCGGCCGGGCACCTACCGCCTGGTACAGGGCGGAACGCGCCTCGTTGGCCGAGGCCCGGCGTATGAAGCCTGTTGTCGATCGCCTGGACGGACCATGGCGCAGGCCCGGCCTGTCGCTGGACTGGTTGTCTGAATGGGCGGATGTGGTGCCTGGGGAGCGGCTTGCCAGCCGCAAGGGGGCGGGCAAATGATCGGCCTGCGCTTTTCGGCGCCCCTTGCGGGTTTTGCCCCATCACGGGAAGACGGCTGGCGAACCGTGGCTATGACAAAGACGCTGCGTCTGTTGATGGCCGGCGCCGTGGCTGTTGTGGCCGTAGGGTGGCGCAATGTCGCCGCAGCTCAGCATCTCGTGACGAGCGGCGGGGAGGCCGGCGGGAGCAGGCCAGGCGTTACCGCGCTGGAGGCCTTGCGTCTGCCCGCAGGTTCGCGTCGCGGATTGTTAGGGGAAAGCATCTGGTTGCATGGAATCCCGGCGCGTGTGCTGGTGTTCGATGCGCCGCTCAGTACGGCGGAGCTGATCCGTTACCTGTCTGCCCAGCAGCCCGCCCTGGTCAATCTCAACGTGTTGTCAGGTCAGGCGATTCTGTCGGGTAGGGTGGGGCAGGAGCAATGGGTCATCCAGCTGGAAGGCCTGGGCTCCCGTCGGACAGCCGGAAGCATTTCGGCGGTCAGCCTTCTGGCCGTGCCTGAAAGCGCTTCACCTGCCTGGCTGCCCGCCGGCGGTCGCCTCAGGCTGGACATTGCCTTGATGGAGGACGGCGTACGCGTTTCTGAGCGGATCTGGCAATACGCCTTGCCTCCGGGGCAGTTGGCTGCGCAGCTGGAGCAGCACCTGCTCCGGAATGGCTGGCGTCGCATGCCCGTCTCCGAGGATTCGGCGCACTGGTGGGTCCGCTCCGGCTCCCGCATGCGGCTGTCGCTGGTGCCGCTGGACGGTGGCACCGGCCTTCTGGTCAGCGGAAGAGTGCCATGACGAACTGGATCACCCATGTAGCGCCGCGTCTGCGCCGAATGGGCGTGTATGCCATAGCACTGATTGCGGGGCTGGTATCCGCGTGGGCGGTGCGGGAACACGTGCAGCAGCGGGTCCAGGCGCTGGAGGCAGAGGCGCGCACGCCGATGGTCAGCCGGCTGGTCGCGGCGTACGACCTGCCTGCTGGCACGCAACTCGAAGAGGTGCACCTGGCAGTGCGCGAGATTCCGCAGCCTTGGGTGTCCCGGGCCAGCATCGATCCCCTGGATCTTGCCAGTTTGCTTGGCGCCACCTTGCTGGCCGATGTCGCCAATGGTGAGCCCTTGCTGCGGGGGCATCTGACATTCAGTCCTCCGGCCCCGGCCTTGGCGTCCCGCTTGCGCAGCGGGCAACGCGCATTGACCGTGGCGGCGACGGACCTGGGCGGCCTGGCGGAAGTCCTGCGCGTAGGCGATGCCATCGACATCTATGTGAGTTTTTCGCATCGGCAGCGGGAGATGACGGTGCCCCTCCTGCAAGGCATGCGCGTGCTGATGGTGGGAGGCGACGCCGAGGGCGAAACCAAGGGCGGCAATATCACCTTGGCAGCGACGCCGGATGAGGCAATGCGATTCGTGGCGGCGCGGCAGAGCGGGGCGCTGACCGCGATGTTGCGCCATCGCGATGATGCCGCAATGGTCAGCGGCGCCGCGCAGGGCGACCTTGCCACCCTGATCGGATTGGACCTGGAACCCCGGAATGCGCCGGGCGTGGCCATCCTGTACGGAGACAGGCTGGACCCCTCGGCAGGCACAGGAGCAATGGATGTGGAAAGTGCAGGCCCGGCTCGACTTCAACGGGGGCGGCCATGAGAAGCGCCGTCATCAGCATGTTTGCCTGCGTGTTCTGGTTGGCCAATCCCGCAGCGCGGGCGGAGGATGAGGTGATCGAACTTCAGGTGGGTGAAACGCGGATTCTGTCGCACCCCGGGGTCAAGCGCGTGGCGATAGGCAACGGCCAGGTCGTGGGCGCCATCGAGGCCGAAGGGCGCGAGGTCGTGGTCTTTGCCCGCGCCGAGGGTGTTTCGTCACTTCACATCTGGGCAAACGCCGGGCGCGCCAAGGCCTATGAACTGAGGGTCGTGCCGGCCGGCGCGCCGCGTCTGCGGGCAGAGGTCGAGGCCTTGCTTGCCCGCATCCCCGGCGCGCGCAGTACTGAGGTGGGCGGTCGCATCCTGATCGAGGGCGACGATCTTTCCGACGATGATCGATTGCGCATCACGGCCCTGGCGGACCGCTATCCCGCAGTGCTGGACTTTACCGGCCAAGTGGGTTGGGACCGCATGGTGCAGCTGGACGTTCAGGTCGTGGAGATCCCCACCTCAAGGCTGAGGGATCTGGGCGTGCGCTGGGACGGGCTGTCGCAAGGCGGCATCAACGCCGGCCTGGCCTGGGATGCGGGGTCCAGGGGGCGCATGAACCGTCCAGGCGAAGGGATCATAGAAACAGTGGGCCCGGTCTCTTCGGCGGCTGGCTACTTCGGCGTCAATGCGCTGTTGTCGTCCCGGATCGCGATGCTGGCGCAAAGCGGCGAGGCCGTCATGCTGGCCCAACCTCAATTGCTCGCGCGCAGCGGCGCCAGCGCCACCTTCCTGGCCGGCGGAGAGGTTCCTTACTCGTCGACCGACACGCGCGGCAACGCGACCACGATGTTCAAGCCCTATGGCGTCATGCTCAGGATCACCCCTCGCATCGATCGCAACGGGATCATCCGATCCTTGATCGAGGTAGAGGCGAGTTCGGTGGACAACGCGCTGAGCGTGCCGGGCGGACCGGCGCTACGCACGCGCCGCGCATCCACCGAATTCAACGTGCGGTCCGGCGATACGCTGGTCATCGGCGGCTTCCTGTCGCGCGAGCGGGACGAGACCAGCGATGGCCTGCCATGGCTGAAAGACATCCCGGTTCTGGGGGCCTTGTTTTCGTCCCGGCGCTATCAATTGCGGGAAACCGAACTTGCCATATTCGTGACGCCCAAACTGATTACGCAGGCCGAGCCCGCCATGGCGGACCGCGTGCGGCGGGGACGTGGCGTGCTCGAAGCGGCTTTTCCCGTGCCGCCCCGCCTGGGCACCGCCGTGCCTGCCGCGGCAGGGTGGGATGCCCACGCCGGCACCGGTTCGCAGTGGGGCTCGCCGCAAGACGGCGCGCCGATTCCTTCTTCGGAAACTCGGCCATGATCGAGGTGGAAATGATGTTTGAAGACGCCTCCGTGCACAGATCCACGGTGGCTGTTCCCGCGTTGATAGGAAGGGGCGCGCATTGCGGGGTGCGCATCGTGAACTGGAGAGTGGGGCGCCAGCACGCCCGCTTGTTGCGCGAAGCGGCGGGGATCGTGCTCGAAGACCTGGGTACGTTGGGCGGAACCCTCGTGAACGGCGCGAGGATCGTGCGCCACGCCCCGGTGTTGCCCGACGACGAAATACTGATCGGGCCTTGCCGGCTGCGGGTGTCGCTGGCGGACATCCCGGAGCGCAACGGGGGCGTGGACGGTGCGGCGGCTGAAAGCGTCGCCCGCGACATGGCTGTCGTGCAGGAACCGCCGATGCTGCCCGCGCCGGCGACGCCAGTGCCGGTTCTGCCACTGCCACATCCGCTGCAGGAGCGCCGGCGGCTGCACGCGGCGCTGCTGGCGGCGCTGGACCTGCGCCGCCGCGACGTGGCGGGCATGAGCGACAGCATGCTGCGCGCCGAGGCCGAACGGCTGCTGACGCATATCGTCGCCACGGACACCGACTTGCCGCCGGGGGTGGACCGGGCTGCGCTTTGCCGCGAGGTGCTTGACGAAGCCGTCGGCCTGGGGCCGCTGGAGCCCTTGCTCGCCGCTGCCGACATTACGGAGATCATGGTCAATCGCCACGACGAGATCTATGTCGAACGCGCCGGCCGCCTGTCGCGCCATCAGGCGGCCTTTACCAGCGAGCAATCGCTGCGTTGGGTCATAGAGCGCATCGTCACACCCTTGGGGCGACGCATCGATGAAAGTTCTCCGATGGTGGATGCGCGCCTGGCCGACGGGTCCCGGGTGCACGCCATCATTCCGCCGGTGGCCCTTAGGGGCGCCAGCCTGACCATACGCAAGTTTCCACAGCGGCGCCCCGGAATGTCCGATCTGATCGCTGCGGGGACGCTGAGCGGCGCCATGGCGCAATTCCTGGCGCTCTGCGTGAGGATGCGCAGGAATCTGGTGGTATCCGGAGGGACCGGGGCGGGCAAGACCACGTTGCTCAACATCCTGTCCAACGAGATTCCCGACGGCGAGCGCGTGGTCACCATCGAAGATGCGGCGGAGCTGCGCCTGAATCACGATCATCTGGTGGCGCTGGAGGCGCGTCCGGCCAACCAGGAGGGGCGAGGGCGCATCGACATCCGCGAACTCGTGCGCAACGCGCTGCGCATGCGGCCAGACCGGATCGTCGTGGGCGAGTGCCGCGGGGCGGAGGCATTCGACATGTTGACCGCCATGAACACCGGGCACGAAGGCTCCCTGACGACGCTGCATGCCAACTCGCCGCGCGACGCGCTGGGGCGGCTGGAATCGATGATCCTGATGGCCGGGCTCGATCTGCCTCTGGCCGCCGTGCGCGAGCATATCGCGGCCAGCGTGGATATCGTGGTGCAGCAGGCGAGGCTGGGCGATGGGCGTCGCGTCGTGACGTCGATAGCGGAGATTACGGGCATGGAAAGCGGACGTATACAGCTGCAGGATCTGTTCCGCTACGACCGCATGGGCGGCTTCACGGGCTGCGGCGCCTTGCCCGGCTTTGCGCGCGAATGGACGCAGGCCGAGGAGGCCTTCGATCCCGCCTGGTTCTCCAACACCGAGCAGGCGGCGCCGGGGACCACCGTTTTTGCGCAAGGAGCGACATGATTTGGCTATCTGCGGGAGCCGCCATGGTATGCGTGCTGCTGCTGGCGTGGCGTGCCCAACACTGGTTTGCGCCAGCGCTGCGCCGCTACCGCGAGGTCTACACCCAGGAGGCGGGCCTGCGTCTGAGCGAGGTGTTCTTGTTCATAGACCCCGCCCAATTGTGGGCTGGCGCGGTGGCTTGCGCGGCGATGGCGGCGGCCTTGGCCTTTGCTGCGACGGGCAGCGGCTTTGTCGCCGCCTTGGCCGCGGCGCTTGCCTCGCGCCTGCCCAGGATGCTGGTGAATGGGTTGCGGCGGCGCCGTGCCCGGCGGTTCGAGCAGCAACTGCCGATGGCGCTGTTGATGCTCGCCTCCGCCCTGCGCGCTGGCGTGGCATTGACCACCGGCCTGCGCCACGTCGTCGAGCAGAGCAGCGCGCCCTTGGCCCAGGAGTTCGGCCTGATGTTGCGCGAGCAGCGCATGGGCGTGCCATGGGACGGCGCGCTTGAAAACCTGCGTGGCCGCATGCCGGCCGATTCGACCGCGCTCGTCGTAGCGGCCATGCGCATCGCGGCGCAGACGGGAGGCAACCTGGCAGAGGCGCTGGAAAGCATCGCGCAGACCCTGCGCGCCCGCCTGCAGTTGCAGGCGAAGCTGCTGGCGCTGACCTCGCAGGGACGTATGCAGGCCTGGATCGTGGGCGCTTTGCCTTTGCTGCTGCTTGCCGTGCTGGACCGGCTGGAGCCGGAAATCATGGGCCTGCTGTGGCATACGCCCGTGGGTTGGGGCGTGTTGGCGATCGTGGCGGTACTGGAGACCGCGGGCATGCTGCTGATCCGGCGCATTGTCCGGATCGATATCTGACGGGAGCGGATGCGATGTGGCTTTACTTGAGCCTGTTGACGGCCGCCCTGGCTGCGGGATGGTTGGCATGGGTGGTTTTTAAGCCATTGCTGCTGGACAGCGAGGGTGCGTCGTCCGCCTTGCCGTGGTGGTGGCGAGCGGCCTGGCCCTGGATTTCCGCGGTGGCGCCCGTGGCTGGGCCTTTATGTTCCTGGCGTTGGCGCATACGGCTGACTCGCGCCATCGAGCGGGCGGCGCTGCCCGCCGGCATCAGCTACGCGCATGTCGCGGCGCTGTGTTGGAGCGCGGCCATGGCTGCCGGCGGGTTGACTGCGGCGGTCGCCATCGTCTTGGCGCAGGCGCAGTCCTGGGAATGGATTCCCTGGATGGTAGCGTCAGCGCTGGCGGCAGGCGCCGCACCGGGGCTTTGGTTGCGCAGTTTGAGCAGCAACCGGCGATGCAGCATCGAACGCGACCTGCCTTTCGTGTTCGACATGATGACCTTGTGTGTGGAAGCGGGGCTGAGCGTGCATGGGGCATTGCAGATGGCCGCCCAGAGCGGACCGGCGGGCATACTGCGAGATGCCCTGGCTGACGCGCTGGCAGAGATGCGTGCGGGGGTTTCCAGGACCGCCGCGATCAAGGCCTTGGCGGAACGCAGCAATAGCCCGCTTGCGCGTAACTGGGCGGCCGCCCTGGCGCAGGCCGAAGGACTCGGGATAAGCCTGGGTCCAGTATTGCGGGCACAGGCGGCGCAAGCCCGCAGCGATCGTCACGTGCGTGCGGAACAGCTGGCGATGCAGGCTCCGGTGAAGATGCTGCTGCCGCTGATCGGCTGCATCTTTCCCTGCACGTTCATCGTGCTGGCCTTTCCGGTCATGGTGCAATTGCTGCAGAGCGTGCAATGACTGGCGGTCAGCCATCGGCGCGGCGCGGCGGACTCAGGCTACTCAAGGTCGCCAGCTGCTGCGGCCGCGCGCGCGGCTTGCTGGGACGCAAGCCGCCGGGGCCGCGGTCCGGCATCTTGCTGATGCATTGCGCCGCGGTGCATACCTTTGGCATGCGCTATGCCATCGACGTGGCATTCATATCGCGGCAGGGAAGGGTGCTTGCTGTGCGCAGGGCGCTGGCGCCCTGCCGCATGGCGTCATGCCTGGGCGCCGTTGCCGTCGTCGAGATGCGCGCCGGCATTCTCGATACCGAATACGGAGGTATAGGCAGGATAGAAGCTGCAGTACAGCACGCCACCCGCGGCGATATTGAAGGGAATCTGCAGCGTGCCGGCAAGCTGGGGTGACAGGCCGATGGCGACCAGAAGGCCGGCGCACAGGTCGATGAAAAGAAACACCAGGATCCAGGTGGCGCCGTAGACCAGGAACGGCAGCTTGTTGCGCCAGCAGGCGATGCCGGAGAAGAACAGCGCCTGGACCAGGCGCAGCCCATGCCAGGCGACCAGGACGGGGGCGTGCCAGAACAGCGCGGCGATCACGACATACACGATCGCGAACAAAGTCAGCGGAACGGCCATGGCAGACAGGATGGGCTCCATGGACTTTTCCACGGAGGCTATGCGCATGCCCTCGACCATCGCGTCCGTGAATGGCAGGAAGATGATCAGGCCGGTCGCAATGCAGAGCGCCGCGTACAGCAGCCCCATCAGGAACAGTTTCCTGAATACGCCAGGCTGCTTGAGCGGCTTGGCCCACATCGAGGGCAGCATGATGCGGTCGGCTTCGACATGCTTGCACGCCGATAGCGTCATCAGCGTGATGATGGGCATCAGCGCCACCACCAGTATGGGTCCGACCGGCGGCGTCGCGGTGGCGAAGATGACCAGAAGGCTGATGGCCATGGCCCAGGTGAACATGGCCAGAGGTTGCTTGCGGAACAGACGGAAGCCGTCTCGGACCCATTGCCAGCCGGATGTCGCGGGGAGGAATGCTGCTTGCATGGCTCTTTAAAGGGGGGAGATCTCTCAAAAAGGGACGCGCTATCCCCATTATGGGGGGAGCAACGGTTACGGCAATATTGGCAGGCCAGGGCGGTGGCGCGCTTGCAACACTCTTTCGAAATGCCGGGGGTCGTGCGGTTTCAGGGTCTGAGCCGGCCGCGGCAGGAAAAAGTCATACAGGCGCGATATCCAGAAGCGCAGCGCGGCGGCCCGCAGCATCAGCGGCCAGACCTCGCGTTCCGCGTCGGTGAACGGGCGCACGGCCGCGTAGGCTGCCAACCAGGACTCGACCAGTTCGGGCACGAATTCACCCGTGTCGCGTTCGATGCACCAGTCGTTGACGCTCACCGCCACGTCGAACAGCCAGGTGTCGCAGCCGGCGAAGTAGAAGTCGATGATGCCGCCCATGAGCGGATCCTCGAAGGTGCCAGCGAACAGGACGTTGTCCCGGAACAGGTCGCAGTGGGCCGGGCCGGTCTGCAATGTCTGCCAGGCCGGCGTTGCGGCGGCGGCCTGCTGGTCGGCCAGCTCCGCCGACAGCAGTTGGGCTTGCGCCGGTTCCAGGAAGGGCATGACCTTGGGTGCCGTTTCCAGCCACCAGGACAGTCCGCGCAGGTTGGGCTGGTGCAGCGGAAAGTCGCGTCCGGCCAGGTGGGCGCGGGCCAGCGTGGCGCCGGCCAGGGCGCAATGCGCCGGGCCGGGAGCGGGTTCGTAGCCGCCGGGCAGGCGTGAAACGATGGCGCAGGGCTTGCCGTGCAGGGTCGTCAGGCGAGTGCCGTCGCGCAGGGTCTGGGGCCGGGGCACGGGAATGCCGCGCTCGGCCAGGTGGTACATCAGCTCGATATAGAAAGGCAACTGGGCCTGCGTCAGCACCTCGAACAGCGTCAGCACATATTCGCCGTGGGTCGTGTACAGGAAGTAGTTGGTATTCTCGATACCCGCCGTAATCCCCCGAAGCGAGACAAACTCGCCCAGATCGAAATGCGCCAGTAGGGCGCGAGCGTCGTCTTCGGAGACAGGGGTGAATACGGCCATTGATGTGCGGGATCTAGGGGTTGACGGGCGCGCGCGCATGCCGGTTTCGGCTGCGGCGGCGCAATTTTAGACCACATGGCGGGCCAGTCTGTCCGACTTGCGGTGGAGCGGATACGGCCGCCCGCCAGACACAAAGCCGCCAAGCACCGTAAAATACCGCATCCCCTTGTTTTGTAGAGTGATTCTTGGACTCCCCCGACTGGCGGCTGTGCGTCGCCCCCATGATCGATGTGACCGACCGCCATTGCCGTTATTTCCACCGGCTGCTGGCGCCGCGCGCACGCTTGTACACGGAAATGATCACCACCGGCGCGTTGTTGCACGGCAATGTCGAGCGGCACCTGGACTTTGACGAGGCCGAGCATCCCGTGGCCTTGCAATTGGGCGGCAGCGAACCCGACGCCCTGGCGCATTCGGCCAGGCTGGGAAAAAAGTGGGGTTACGACGAGATCAACCTGAATTGCGGTTGCCCGTCAGAACGGGTGCAGAAGGGCGCGTTCGGCGCCTGCCTGATGGCGGAGCCCGCTCTGGTGGCCGATTGCATGAAGGCCATGCAGGATGCCGTGGATATCCCTGTCACCGTCAAACACCGGCTTGGCCTGGATTACGACGAGTCCTACGCGTTTGTCCGCGATTTCGTCGGCAAGATCTACGACACCGGCTGCCGGGTGTTCATCGCCCATGCCCGCAATGCGGTACTCAAGGGCCTGACGCCCAAGGACAACCGCGAGATTCCGCCTCTGCGCTACGACGTGGTGCGGCAATTGAAGCGCGACTTCCCGGATTGCACGTTCGTGCTCAACGGCGGTCTGGCCGACGCCGAGCAGTCCGTGCGCGCCGCAGGCGATTTCGACGGTGTCATGCTGGGCCGGGCTGCCTGGCACACGCCGCGAGTGCTGTCCGAGGTGTCCTTGCAGCTATGGCCGTCGCTGCGGCTGCCCAGCGATGCGCAGGTGGTGGACGCGATGATGGGATATGCGACGCGGCAGGTCGCGCGGGGCGTGCCCCTGCGGGTGATGACGCGGCCCATGCTGGGGCTGGTGAATGGCCAGTCCGGTGCGCGCCGCTGGCGCCGCATGCTGTCCGATCCGGCCCTGCTGGCCGCGAACAACCCTGAACTGATCTACGATGCCTGGCGCAGCCAGCGGCATGCGCCGGATATGCGCGGCGCCGCGATCGAAGCGGCGCCGGCTGGGGTTTGACGAGGGGCCAGCCAAGCTGGCCGCGGGCTCAGGACTTGGCCGGTTCGGCGCTTTCCGTGGGCCAATCGCGGATATAGGCCTTCAGCATGTTGTTTTCGAATTGCTGGGCCGCCACGATGGCCTGGGCCATGTCGTAGAACGAAATGACGCCCATCAGGGTGGGGCCGTCCATGACCGGAATGTAGCGCGCGTGCTTTTCGAGCATCAGGCGCTGCACTTCGTCGGCGCTGGTGTTGGGGGACACGCTGACCGGGGCATCGTCCATGATGGAACGGATGGTGGTGTCGCCGGCGCCGCCATGCGCATGCATGTGGCGGATGATCTCGCGGAACGTGAGCATGCCGGTCAGCGTCCCGAATTCCATGATCACCAGCGAGCCTATGTCCTGCTCGCTCATTGTTTGCACGGCCTGGGACACAGGCATGTCGGGCGACGCCGTATAGAGCGTATCGCCCTTGACGCGCAAAATCTCGCTGACCTTCAACATCGGTTCCTCCTGGGCGGTTTACGCCCTAATGCTATTTGCTAATTCTTTTTCGCTTCCAGCTGCAGCACGGGAGCGATTCCATTTTCGGTATTTTGCGCTTCTCCGCAGACTTCTTCCAGCGTGGGCGCATTTTGCTGGGAAATCACGGCCGAGGCGACTCGCAATATCTCGGGGTCATTGCGGACCCTGGGCTGGCCGCGGTCCAGCAGAAAACGGTCCACCACGGGTTCCATCGAGGTTTGCCGGGCGTCGCAGGTCAGAACCCAGAGGCCTTCGGGGCTGCGCGTCGCCAAGCCCATTTCAGCCAGGGTTTCGAGGACTTCGTTCAGTTCGTCCTGGTGCAGGCGCAATTGCGCGGCCAGCAGATTGGCGGGCAGTCCGGGTGGATTGGCCGTCTGCGCCTGGCGCAGCGTGCGCAGCGCATCCACGGCGTCCACGAAGGGCGCGCCCGGATAGCGGTTGATTTCCCAGCGGCCCAGCCGGATCAGCGGCGCGCTGGACGCCAGGATGGCTCCCAGCAGCACGGCCAGCCATGACAGGTAGATCCAGAGCAGGAAGATGGGCAGGGTGGCGAATGCGCCGTAAATGACGGTGTAGGTGGGGAAGCGGGTCAGGTAGTAGGCGAAAGCCGACTTCATGATTTCCAGCACGATCGCGGTCACGCAGCCCCCGACAAGGGCATCGCGCCAGAGAACCTCGCGGTTCGGGACCATGACGAACAGCGTGGCAAAACCCAGGGCGGTCAACACCAGCGGGATGAACGACACCGCAACGCTGACGGCTTCGGGCACGTCCCGCACCAGGCCCAGCGATTCGCGCGCCACGAACGAAGTCGCCCAAAGGCTGGCGCCGGCCACGACGGGGCCCAGCGTGATGATGGCCCAGTACACCAGCGCGCGCTGCCGCAGCGGGCGTTGGCGCGTCACGTGCCAGATGTCGTTGAACGCCTTGTCGATCGTCATGATCAGCAACAGCGAGGTGATCAGCAGGAATACGCCGCCGATGGCGGTCAGGCGTGAAGCCTGGCGCGCGAACTGATTCAGGTAATCCATGATGTTGTCCGAGACGGACGGCGGCATCAGGCTGTTGGTCAGGAAATCCTCGAGCGCGACGCGGAATTCCTGGAATACCGGAAAAGCAGTAAACAGCGACAGGACCACGGCCAGCATCGGCACGATGGCCAGGACGGTCGTGAAGGTGAGGCTGGACGCGACCTGCAGCAGTTTCTCTTCGCTGGCGCGTTCGGCGCTGAAGCGCACAACACGTCCGGCCCTCGCGATCCATGAAGAGCGCGAGGTCGAGTGCTCGGTGGCCGCCGGCGTCGCGGCGGCAGGCTCGGCGGGGCGATTCATCAGGCGATAATAGCAGCATGAACCCTGAACTCAACCCCCGCTTGCGCCTGCTGGCCTCGGTATCGCTGTTCGCCCTGATCGTGCTTTGCGTCACCTGGGAAACCGTGGTGGCGCCGCTGCGGCCGGGCGGTTCCTGGATGCTGCTCAAGGCCCTGCCGCTGGCGTTTCCGCTGCGCGGCATCCTGCGCGGCAATCTTTATACCTATCAGTGGGCCTCGATGCTGTCGCTGCTCTACCTGATGGAGGGCGCGGTGCGGGCCATGTCGGATCCGGCTCCGCTATCCGTGTTGATGGCCTGGGGCGAGATCCTGCTGTCGGCCATTTTCTTCCTTAGCGCCATTTTCTACGTGCGGCCTGCCAAACGGGCTGCCAGGAGGCAACGCGCATGAGCGCCCATACGTTGTCCGACCTGCGCGTCGTCAATTCCTTTGCGGCATTGCCCGCAGCCTTCTACACCCGGCTTGCGCCTCAGGCCTTGAATAATCCGCGCTTGCTGCACGGCAATGTGGAAGCGGCGGAACTGATCGGCCTGGACCCGTCGGCCCTGTCCACGCCCGAGTTCCTGAGCGTGTTTTCCGGCGCCCAACCGCTGCCAGGCGGCGATACGCTGGCGGCGGTCTACAGTGGCCATCAGTTCGGCGTCTGGGCCGGCCAGTTGGGCGATGGCCGCGCCCATCTGTTGGGCGAGGTCGAGGGGCCGCAGGGCAATTGGGAGCTGCAGCTCAAGGGGTCGGGCATGACGCCGTATTCGCGCATGGGCGACGGCCGCGCGGTGCTGCGCTCGTCGGTGCGCGAGTACCTGGCCAGCGAGGCCATGCACGGGCTGGGCGTGCCCACGACGCGGGCGCTGGCGCTGGTGGTGTCCGACGACCCGGTCATGCGGGAAACGGTGGAGACAGCCGCAATTGTGACGCGTATGTCCCCCAGTTTCGTGCGTTTCGGCTCTTTCGAGCATTGGTCGTCGCGCCGCCAGCCCGACATGCTGAAGACGCTGGCGGATTACGTCATAGACCGTTATTACCCGGAATGCCGGGAAGCGGGAACGGGCGAGCCCTCGAATGACGTGACGCCCTATATCAACCTGCTGCGCGCCGTCACCCGGCGTACGGCGCTGCTGATGGCGGACTGGCAGGCGGTGGGCTTCTGCCATGGCGTGATGAATACCGACAACATGTCCATATTGGGGCTGACGCTGGATTATGGCCCCTACGGTTTCATGGACGGTTTCCGGCTGGGCCATGTCTGTAATCACTCGGACTCGGAAGGGCGCTATTCCTGGAACCGCCAGCCGTCCGTCGCCCTCTGGAACCTTTATCGCCTGGGTGGCAGCCTGCACGCGCTGGTGCAGGATGTAGAAGGCCTGCGAGCAGTCCTGGATGAATTTGAGCCGGTCTTCACGCGTGCCTTCCATGACCGCATGGGCGCCAAGCTGGGCCTGGTCGCATGGCGACCGGCCGACGAAGCGTTGCTGGACGATCTGCTCAAGCTGATGGACGCCAATCAGGCGGACTTCACCTTGACCTGGCGTCGCCTGGCCGACGCCTTGTCGGGCCAGCGTAGCGCGTTCGAGGACCTGTTCATCGACCGGCCGGCGGCAGGAGCCTGGCTGGATCGCTTGGTGGCGCGGCATGCGCAGGACGGCCGGCCGATGCAGGATGTAACCGCGGGCATGAATCGCGTGAATCCGCTATACGTGCTGCGCAATCACCTGGCGGAAGAGGCGATTCGGGCGGCCAAGACCGGCGATGCCAGCGAGATCGATACCTTGATGAGGTTGCTGCGCAACCCCTACGAGGCCCAGCCGGGGTATGAGCGGTATGCGGGTTTGCCGCCGGATTGGGCGGGCAGCCTGGAGGTCAGCTGTTCGTCTTGAAACCGGCCGCCAGCCGAACAACCGGGACATTTACGAAAGCCGTTTTCCCGCGATTTACGGGAAAATAACCATTTGGACAAGGAATATCGCAGTTTTTTTCATTGCAATCATTCGTTTCCATTGTAAAAGACGTAAGATTGTCGCCAACGGAATACCCGGGGGCTCTGCGTCCGCGGGGCATTTGTCGATAATCTTCAAAATAAAGCACTCTAAATATGGCTGGCGCAGATGGTTTGCTGTGTATCGGTCTGCTTGAGGATGACGCCGACTTCCGGGAGGAGTTGGCGTTAGGCTTGGGTGGCTATGGTTTCCGGGTGGCATTCGCCTGTGATAATGCCGCGGCGTTTTATCGCCGGTTGCAGGAACAACCCTGCGACATCGTCATTCTTGACGCCCACCTGCCCGGTGAAGACGGTTTCTCCGTGGCGACCCGCCTGCGCGCCCTCAGCCCCGTCGGTATCGTCATGCTGACAGGTCGCAGCGCGCTGGAAGACCGGGTGCGCGGCCTGGAAGGCGGCGCCGATGTCTACATGACCAAGCCAGTGGATCTGCTGGAACTCAGTTCCGTCATCCGTAGTTTGGCTCGTCGGATGCGTCTTGCGAAGGCGCCTCGGCCGGTGGATGCGGAAACGCGCGCCACCGCGGACACTTCGTGGTCCCTGCAGGACGGGGGCTGGATCCTGGTTGCGCCGGATGGCGCCTCGCTGCATCTGAGCGCCCAGGAACGGACCTTCCTGGTTGCCCTGATGGATGCCGCCGGCAGCGCGGTCAGCCGTCAGGTCCTGGCGGAATTGTTCCTGCCGGACAGCCCGGGCGGCTTTGAATTGCGCCGCATCGACGTGCTGGTCAGCCGTTTGCGCGCCAAGGCGCAAAGCGCGGGCCTGAAGCTCCCCGTGCTGTCGGTGCGCGGCCAGGGCTACGTGTTCGCGGCCTGAACCCGCCAGAGGCGGTCAAGCCGTCGGAGCGCTGGCCGGCAGGGTGACGACGAAGCGCGTGCCTACGCCTACTTCGCTTTCCATGGTCAGTGTGCCGCCCTGGTTCTGACAGATGCGCCGGGCCAGGTAGAGCCCGATACCCATGCCCTGCGTTTCGCGGTGCGCTGTGCGCCGGAAATGCGGTTCGAAGATTTTGGCCTGTTCCTCGACGCCTATGCCCGGGCCGCGGTCGGTGACGGCGACCCACGCCATGGGAATGGCGCCCACCCGGGTTTCGCCGGTTTCTATGCGCACGGGCTCATTCGCCGGCGAATACTTGATGGCATTGTGGATCAGGTTGCGTACCACCACGCTGGTCAGCGGACGGTCGCAGTAGACCGGCAGGGAGGGGCTGGCTTGCACCATCAGCGCATGCGCCGTATCGGGCTGCATGGCGGTGACGACATCGAGCACCAGATCCGCCATGTCCGTTTGTTCGCCGCGCGGCATCCAGGCCTGTTCGCCCAGCCTGTCCTGGTTCAGCAACTGATCCATGAGTTCGGTCATCCGTGCGACCGACCGATGAATGCGCGCCAGGCGGTTGTCCACGGCCTCGCCGCTCTCGGCAAGTATCATGTCCAGGGATTGGGCTGCCGCGCTGACGGTGGCCAGCGGTGCGCGCAGTTCGTGCGAGATCAGTGCGTTCATCTGGCGCTGCGTATCCAGCGCGCCGGCCAGTTCTGCCAGCCGCAGTTCGCCTTGGGCAAGGTGTTCCGCGTCGGCGTGCTCGTGGCCTGCGCGTTTCGACCCCAGTTGCGGGTGGCCGTGCTGATGGATCGCCAGCAGGATCAAGGCGCTAGACACCAGCAGCAGTCGCGCCAATTCGGCGATCGTTCCTGCCGCGGCCTGGGGCAGCCAGGCGTCCTGTCCCAGCAGCCAGGCCGAGATGCCATAGGCGCCGGCCAAGGCCAGCGCGGCCGCTCGCGCTGGCGACGGACTGGCGGCGCGGACCATGAACCAGGTGGCCAGCGGCAGACTGGCGATGGCGCAGGCCCCGGCGATGGCGGCGGACACGACGCCGTTGCCCGGGGCGTATGCGACGATCAGCGCCAGTACCGCTACCAGCGTCAAGGCCAGGCTGGCCCAGCGGCAGGCCGTCGCCAGTTTGTCGGCGGATGCTTCTTTGAGGATGGGCGCCGTGAGCGCCAGCAGGGCGGCATAGGAGCCGGCTTGCAGCGCCGCCGCCGGCAACAGCGTGGGCATGGAGCGGAAAACCCCTTCGATCAACATGAAGGCCAGCCCCGCGCCGAAAATGGCATTGCGGGTGGCCGCCCATGCGACTGCGCAGGCCACGCCACAGGCCGTGGCGACACCGGCTGTCAGGCCCAGATGCAGGTCTTCGTGTGAAACGCCTACGCCGTAGGCCAGCGCCGCGTCGGGGCCGAGCAAGGCGCATAGCAGCATCCCCACGCGAGGCAGCATGGCTTGCCGAACCGCGGAGGCGTTACCGGTGCGCCGCAGGCGGGAAGGCCAGCGGGCGCGAAAAAGCCAACAGATGCGAAGCAGCATGCCTTCCGTCAACTGGAAACCCATGGATGATCAGGTGCGATGTCGTGCGTCTGGGCGGAGTTTACGACAGGCCCGCGCATGGCATGGACGCCCAGGCCCGCCAGGACGTTTTGCGTGGCAATGTCTGGCACGTCCTCGGCGTAGACCGCGATATTCAGCGCGGCCGCGGTGGCCACCACCGTGGCGGCGAGGTGTTGGCTGCCCGGACTGTGGAGCAGGCCGGCGATGAAGCCGCCGCACAGCTTCAGATAGGACAAGGGGAATTCGTGCAGGTGCTCGATGGCGCCGAACTGGTACGACAGTCGGCTTACACCGACGCGGGCGCCCGCAGCCACGACGATGTCGCAAAGCGGGTGCAGGTCGGTTCCCTGAGCGGCCAGGGCCGCCGCGTCGATTTCCACGATCAGGCGCGCGCTCAGGGCGGGGCGGTCGGCCAGCATGCGTTGAAGCCTGGACTGGAACGACGGTTGGGCGATCGAAGCCAGCGAAATCGGTACTGCCAGCGCGCCGGGGCGTGCGTACAGCCAGTCCAGCCCCAGGCGGATGGCTTGTATGTCGCATTCGGCGGACAGGCCGAGGCGGACGGCGGGAGGCATGAAGATCGAAGCCGGAACGGGGTCGGCGCCGCTGGTGTCGTGCAGGGTCAGGCTGGCTTCCTGGTGCAGCAGGCCGCCGGAAAGATCGTGCAGAGGCTGCACGGACAACGAGAACCTGTGTTGTTCGAGCGCCGTGACCAGAGCGTCATGCCAGCTGTATTCGCCGATGTGCGTGCTGTCCGGCGCGCGGCTGGCCGAGGCTATCTGGTCGTCGTCGGCGCTTTCGGCGCACATCAGCGCGTGATCCAGTCGTGCCAGGATGTCGCTCATGCTGTCTCCTGGCGCGTAGGTGGCCATCGCCAGGGCCCAGCGGCAGGATTCATGCTTGTCCATGGGCACGCGCAGCGAGCGCAGTTCGCGCCGCACACGCTCGGCCAGCAGGCTGGCCTGAGGCGCCGAGGCGCGGGGCAGCAGCAGCGCAAAATCCGAACCGCTGATGCGCGCGAGCATGGCCCCCGGAGCGCCGAATTCAGCGACCAGCTTGCGCAGCCGGTCCGAAGACGAGCGCAGCCACTGGTCCGTGAACGCGCGCGAGAGGTGCCGGTTGATCTGCGCCAAATCGCGTTGACGAAACATCAGCAGATGGCCGCCCGCATCAGGGTCCTTGTCCGCCAGCGCCAATCTGAATTGGTCGACAAAATACTTGCGGTTGTGCAGCCGGGTGACGGGATCCCTGTAGATCTCGCTCTGTAGCGATTCGATCCGAGCATTCTGTTCCTGGACCGTGGCGGCGACCAGGCGTTGCGCGTCCACCAGCGCCTGGTCGACACCCGCCTGTTCGCTGGCGCCATTCGATGTCTTGCGGTCGCCAGGCGCGAGCGCGCGCTCGCGTTCACGGACGTCGCGCGAGATGCGCGCTTCTATTCGCCGCGCCAGATTCACGCAGAACAGGGCCCACAGCAGGCCCGCGGCCAGCACCAGTCCCAGGACCCGCACGCCGCCTTGCCATAGCGTATCGCGAGCAGTCCGCGAATCTGCTTGCACGGTCACGACGCCTTGTGAACTGCCGTCTGGCGCAGCGTAAGGCCGCGATACGGCGGGTGCGGCCATGTTCAGCCAGGCATCACGCCAATCGTGCTCTCTGGTTTGTGGGTCGGTTTGCGGCGTTTGCCGTTCGACGACAGGCGCCCCATTGTCGTCCGCGATGCGCACCAGCGCATATTCCCCTCCTGCAAACATGTCATCCACCAGCGCAGTCCGTTCTTCGGGGGCGGCGGCCGCATGCGACAAGGCCCAGGCCAGCGCATTAGCGCCGTCGTCGCTTTGCCGCGCCAACTCTGCGCTCAGATAGCGGTGCGCGGCCAGCATTCCCACCGTCTGTGCGCCGAGCAGAACGAGGCCGATCAGGAGGGCGGTGAAGAAAAGTAGCCGGCGGAATGTGGACATGTATTTGGAGGTTCCCTTCCTGGCCGTTGCGTGGCCTGCACTGAGGACTGCCAGGTGTCCGGATGGAATGGCGTCGGATCGAGATCAGGGCTGGAGGGCCGGGATACGGGTGTGATACGAGTCACTAATACATCAGTGGTACAGCAATTCTACATGTCACAGAACGTGCCGAATATTACTAAATTCACGCCGTAAGACGCCAAGCTGTGCAATTATTTCGAAGCTGTCTGATTTTCAATGACAACTATCGAGACACGGTGTATTAATTTTTCGGGTGTAGCTGTCGTAAGTAGTAGGCGAGCATGGCGCAAGGGCCGGCGCCAGTCTGTCGTGGCTCATCCCAAACCCTCCGTGAGCAACCAAAGTAACCGTAGGAATACAGGGAAAAGAGGTGCGTTGCCTCTGAAGTGTGGCGTTTTTTGCGAAAATAATGCATATTTTAAAAAATGTTACAGCCCTTGGGTTCCCTTTCGAACCGCAACGCCAGGGGCTTATGGATAGGGGGCTTCGTGCGTGAGAGTTACCTGCTCGCACTGTGCCTGACGCTTGCGGGCGCACTTGTAGCGATATGCTGGGTCTTCGTACGCAGGGAACGCCTGCTGCGTCAACGCCTGACGCGCGATGAACTGACCGGGGTCCTGAATCAGCAGGAATTGCACCGGCGCGCCCGTGCCTGGCTCAACGATGCCGAGGGCCGTTCGCGCCGCGGCGCTTTCTTTCTGGTGAGCTTCGAGCAATACGCCGAGATCAGCGCCATGTTGCGCGCCGGCGAAGACCAGGCTCTGCTGGTGCAGGTGGCCAATCGCCTGGGCCTGATCTGCCGGTCCATGGGCGGCATGGTGGCGCGTTCGGGGGCGGATGCGTTCACGGTCTGCGCACCCGACGTGGATGAGGCCGGAGCCGCTCAGGTGTCGGCCAAGCTGCTGGAAGCCCTGAGCGTGCCTTACGAACTCGGCGGGCGTCCCCTGATGGCGATGTTCCGCGTCGGCGCTGCCCTGTATCCCGAGCATGGCCGCAGCGTGGAAGAACTGCAGCGCTGCGTGCAGGTCGCCTTGCTGCCGCTGAAGGAGCGCGGCGGGCCGGGCTGGAACCTATTCGATTTCCGCATGCTGGCGCGTCAGCGCGACCAGCAGGGGCTGGAGAACGACCTGCGGCTGGCGCTGACCACGCCGGACATGGATCAGTTCGAACTGTATTACCAGCCGGTCTGTGACAGCGGCACCGGCATGGTGCAGGGCTGCGAGGCGCTGCTGCGCTGGCATCACCCCGTGCTCGGCAGCGTCTCGCCCGCGGTGACCATCGAATTGGCCGAGCGCAGCGGCCTGATCGTGCCGCTGGGGGCCTGGATACTGGAGCGGGCATGTACCCAGGCTGCGTTATGGCCGGCGACCTGGCGCGTGCATGTGAACCTGTCAGTCAAGCAGATGAACGAGGATGGCCTGGTCGAACTCGTGTCGAATGCGCTTGCGGCCGCAAACCTTGCCCCGCGCAAGCTGGTGCTGGAAATCACGGAATCTCTCTTCATCCTGCACTACGAACGGCACGTGAAGATCCTGAACACGTTGCGGGCGATGGGCATCGGTGTGGCGCTGGACGACTTCGGCTGCGGCTATTCCAGCCTGAACCACCTGCGCTGCCTGCCGATCGATTGGGTCAAGATCGACCGCAGCTTCATCTCAGCGCTGGAATCCGACGCCGGCAGCCGCGAGGTGGTCTCGGCGCTGTTCGGCCTGTGCCAGGCGATGCATCTGCCGGTGGTGGCCGAGGGCGTCGAAACCGAGGGCCAGCGTGAAATCCTGAAGTCGCTGGGATGCCGGGTCATGCAGGGTTTCCTGTTGGGACGTCCCGCGCCGGCCTCCGAAATCCAGGCTTTGGCCTCGGCGGTGTCATAATCGGGGTTGCTTGCAAACCCCACCTGTTGACTCCCTATGCCCGGCAATACCCTAGGTACCCTCTTTACCGTCACCAATTTCGGCGAATCCCACGGGCCAGCCATCGGTTGCGTCGTGGACGGCTGTCCTCCGGGGCTGTCGCTGGATGCCTCCGACATCCAGCTCGAACTGGACCGTCGCCGTCCCGGCACGTCGCGCCATGTTACGCAGCGCCAGGAAGCCGACCAGGTGGAAATCCTGTCGGGCGTATACGAGGGAGTGACCACGGGTACGCCCATCGGCCTGCTGATCCGCAACACAGACGCGCGCAGCAAGGACTACTCCAACATCGCCGACACGTTTCGACCGGGCCATGCCGACTATGCCTATTGGCGCAAGTTTGGCGTGCGCGATCCGCGCGGGGGCGGCCGTTCTTCGGCGCGCCTGACGGCGCCGACCGTCGCGGCAGGCGCCATCGCCAAGAAATGGCTGGCGGAGCAATACGGCGTCAAGGTGCGCGGCTACATGAGCCAGTTGGGGCCCATTGCAATCCCCTTCGATTCCTGGGAAGAGGTTCCCAATAATCCGTTCTATGCGCCCAATGCCGCAGTCGTGCCCGAACTGGAGGCCTACATGGACCAGTTGCGCCGCGACGGCGACTCCGTCGGCGCCCGGATCGAGGTCGTGGCCGAGAACCTGCCCGCGGGCTGGGGCGAACCGATCTATGACCGGCTGGACGCCGACATCGCGCACGTCATGATGGGCCTGAATGCCGTGAAGGGCGTGTCGATCGGCGCGGGCTTTGACAGCATCGCTCAGCGCGGCTCGGAGCACGGCGACGAAATCACTCCGGACGGTTTCCTGACCAATAACGCGGGCGGGGTGCTGGGCGGCATTTCCACTGGCCAGCCAGTCACCGTTTCGCTGGCCATCAAGCCTACCTCCAGTATCCGCGTCGAGCGCCGCTCCGTGAACCGCGCCAATGACCCGGTCATGGTGCAGACGCTGGGTCGCCATGACCCTTGCGTCGGCATCCGCGCCACGCCCATCGCTGAGGCGATGCTGGCGCTGGTCTTGATCGACCACGCCTTGCGCCACCGCGGCCAGTGTGGCGATCCGGTAGTCTGATACGCTGTTGCTCTTCGAATTGCCTGGGAGGTCTGCCATGAACCGGAAACGTCTTCTGCTGCGCAACGCGGGTGCAGCGCTCGCGCTGGCAGCCCTGGCGGGCTGCACGGGCATGAATACCACGCAGTCGGGCGCCATTGGCGTCAACCGGACCCAGTACATGTCCAGCATGGTGCCTTCGCAGGCGCTGGAACAGGAAGCGACCCAGCAGTACGCCGACATACTCAAGCAGGCGCAGGCCAAGGGCCTGCTGGACCGCGACCCCCAACAGGTGGCGCGGGTCCGCACCATTTCCCAGCGGCTGATCGCGCAGGCAGGAGTCTTCCGGCCTGACGCCGCCAGCTGGAAATGGGAAGTGCATGTGCTGTCCAGCAACGAGATCAATGCCTGGTGCATGCCGGGCGGCAAGATCGCTGTCTACACGGGCCTGCTTGGCAAGATCAAGCCCACGGACGATGAGCTGGCGGCGGTGCTGGGCCATGAGATTTCGCACGCCTTGCGGGAGCACGCGCGCGAACGAGTGTCCCAGCAGATGGCGACCAATCTGGGGCTGTCGGTGCTGGCGATCGCCACGGGTTCTTCCGCGGCGTCCGACTTGGGCGGACAGTTCACCAGCGTCATGTTCACGCTGCCCAATAGCCGCACGCATGAAACCGAAGCCGACCGCATGGGCGTGGAGCTTGCGGCCAGGGCGGGATTCGATCCGCGCGCCGCCGTGACGCTGTGGCAGAAAATGGGCGCGGCCGACCAGGGCAGCGCACCGCCCGAGATCCTGTCGACTCACCCGTCTGCGGCATCGCGCATCAGCGATCTGCAGGCCGCAGCCCAGCAGGTGCTGCCGCTGTACGAACAGTCCAAGGGCAAAGCCTCCCGCTGAGGCTCTTGCGGCGGCCGTGACTATTACGGCCGCCTCGATCCGCTGTCTTATGCCGCGGCTGTCTTGACGCCGGGGCCGCGCATGACGGCGATGCCCAGCCTGGCCAGGATGCGTTGGGTTTCGGCATCCGGCACATCTTCTGCATAGACCGCTATCTTCAGGCCGCGCGCGGTTTCCAGCACCGATGCCGTCAACTGCTGGCTGCCGGGGCTTTGGGACATGCCGCCGACGAAGCCGCCGCCCAGTTTCACGTACGACAAGGGCAGGGTGTGCAGTTGCGCAACTGCGCCGAACTGCTGAGCCAGGCGGCGCACGCCGATATGCGTGCCGAACTCCGAGGCGACGCGGGCCAGCGTGGCGATCTGCTCGTGGCATTCCACCAGGCCGTGCGCATCGATTTCCAGGTACAGGCGCCGCGCCAGAGACCGGTGTTCGGTCAGCAGCAGCGCCAATTGGCGGAAGAATTTCTGGCCCCGCAACGAGGGCAGAGCCACCCGAACAGCCAATTCGCCAGGGTTGGCGGCCAGCCAGTCCAGTCCCAGGCTCACAGCCTCCAGGTCGCAATCGGCCACCAGATCCAGACGCACGGCCGGCGGGATGAACAGCGTGGCGGGTATCGGCACCTGGTCGGCCGCGGTTCGCAGCATCAGCATCGCTTCGGTGCGGACGGTGCTGCCGTCGGTGGCTTGCAGGGCTTCCGTGGCCAGCTCGAAGCGGTGCTCTTCCAAAGCGGATTGGATCGCGTCCTTCCAGGCGCGTTCGCCCGATTCCGAAGGCGACTGCATGTCGGTCGCGCCAGCGATCACGACATGGTCGTTGCCGGCGCTTTCCGCCCGCATCAAGCCGAAGTCCAGGCGGGCAAGCACCGGCCCGGCCTGGCTGCCGTGGCCATAGTCGGTCATGGCCTGCGCCCAGCGGCACAGATGTCCTTCACCCACGGGGATGCGGGACGCGTGCAGGTCGGCGCGCACCTGCTCGGCCACCATCATGGCCTGCGGCGCCGCGCAGCCGGGCAGCAGCAAGGCGAAATCCGAGCCGTTCAGACGGGCCAGCAGGGGCGATGCCACATGCATGCTCTTGAGCGTGCCGCGGATGCGTTCGCAGGCCGTGCGCAGCCATTGGTCGATGAACTCGCGCGGCATATGGCGATTCAGGTCCGCCAGGTCGCGCTGGCGGAACACCAGGACGTGGCCGCCGTCGATGCTGCGGCCGGTCGCGAGGGCAGGGGCCTCCAGCGCGCGGCGGAACTCGTTGACGAAGTACTTGCGGTTAGGCAGGCCCGTGACCGGGTCCTGGTTCAGTTCCAGTTCCAGCGATTCGATCTTGGCGTTCTGTTCTTCGACGCTGGCATGGATGCGTTCGCGGGTCTGGTTCAACGCCTGCACCACCCCGGACAGTTCAGGCACGCGCGCCTCGACCTGTTCCGTCGGGGATTCCTGGCCGATGCTGCGCACGTGATCGCTGATTTCACGCAGCAGGCGGTTCTTGATCCAGCCCACCAGCATGAAGGCGAACACGGCCCAAAGAATGCCGGCGCCCACCACCAGGGCGATCATCTTGAGGCTGCTGCGCCACAGGGCTTCCCAGGCATAGGCGTCGTTGGCGATCAGCGTGACCTCGCCGATCTGGCGCCAGCCGTCGCTGACGGCATGGCTGGCCGATTGCGTCGTCAAGGGAGCCAGCGCCTGAAACCAGGCGGGGACCGACGCCGCGGTGGCCGTGGATTTCCGTTCGATCAGGACCTTGCCTTCAGGATCGCTCAAGCGCACCAGCGAGAAATGCCCGCCGTCGTACAGCGCCGACACCAGCAGCTCTTGCACGACCGGGTCGTTGTTCGCGGGCTGCGACAGCGACAGCGCCAGCGACACGGCAGCGTCCGTGCTTTGCACTTGCAGTTGGCCGGACAGGTACTCCCGGGCGGAATTCACGCTGAGCGCGAGCGTGCCCAGCAGGATGACGCCGATGGCGAGGGTAACGCTGAGCAATAGCTGTCGAAGTATGGACATAGTCTTATTTCCGGACATCAGGGGCGCACGCCTTCCCGTTCCATGCGTTGAAGTAGATCACGCCAGCGGCTGAGACGGTCAACCGGCGCGGCGGGCTTGCCGTCCACATAGACGCCGTCCGCATTGAAACTGAATACCGGCGTCAGGTCGCGGCGCTGCGTGGCGGGCAAAATGGTCGAGATCAGGTTGTCCAGCACCAGCGGCACGGCGTTGGGGGTTTCGTAATAGCCCAGCACCATGTGGGCGATCTGGGTGCTGCTGGCCGCGCCGCCGATGCGCGCGCGGACGTAGATGAAGCGCAGTTTGTTGGCAGGCACGCCCAGCGCCAGCAGCGTGAAGTACTTGCCGATGACGTAGTCTTCGCAATCGCCCGCGCCCCTGCCCAGCGATTCTAATGGCGTGGCCCAATAATCGGCCTGTTTCCAGATGGTGATGTCCTCGCCGGACATCAGGGAGCGATTCCAGAAATCATTGGCCTGTGTCAGTGCGCCTTTTTCCTGGGCAGGGGCGGGGCTGCGCATCAATTGCAGCCATTCCGAAACCGCCTTGGAGCCTTTTGCGCCATAGCGGCTGGCCGACAGGCTTTGCAGCCGGTCGGCATTCACTTCCAGGGCGGAACTTCCGCCCCAGCCGCAAGCCAGGCATAGCAAAGCCAATCGGCACAGATTCAGCGTGCGGCGGAAACGGCGGGACGATGGCATGAAACGGATTTTCACATTTTTCCGGGCATCTTAGATGCGCCTTGGGAAAAAATGCGTCATGCGGGTCGGGGGAGGGCCGCTGCGGGCCGCCCCTGGGGCTATTGCCTAACCCTGGTCAACGATCAGCTTACCCTTCTGCAGCAGGTCGTTGATGATGGCCTGATTGTTCATGAACTGGCCGTAGGCATCGTGGGTGAGGTCGACGTTTTCTAGCACGATCTTCTGATCCGCGCCCTGGGTGCCAAGCTTGCCCTGGGTGTTCACGTCGATGACCGTATGGTTGCCGTCCTTGCTGAACGCCAGGTAGTCGGTCAGGGGGCCGTCGTGCTCGCCGACCAGCAGTTCCTGCAGATCCAGGATATCGCCGCCGTCGGCCGGCCTCTGAATCGAGAAATCCATGACCCTATCCACTGCTGGGGCGTCTGTGGTGCCTTGGTCGTTGAGCGTCCATTTGAACGTGTCGCTGTTGTTGTCGTATCGGATGCCATTGCCGTCGCCATGCAGCAAGTCATTGCCCATGCCGCCGATCAGGACATCACTGCCAGCGTCGCCTTCCAGGCAGTCATTACCTGTGCCGCCCGACAGGATGTCGTTGCCATAGCCGCCTTGAAGCTCGTCGTTGCCGCCTTGGCCGTAGAGGATGTCGTTGCCCCAGCCGCCATAGAGTACGTCTTCACCGCCGCGTGTATCGCCCTGCACGTCGAGGGTGTCGTGGTGTTCCGAGATGAATTTATGCAGATCTGCATCCGTCGGCTGCGTGCCATTCTTCAGGAACAAAAACTGTTTGAGCGCCCACAGACCAGATCCGTCGAGCTGACCTTCTGGCCTGGCCGGGTTGCCATCGATGCCCCAGGGCAATCGATCGGTGTTGATCGTGTCGCCGAACAATATGTCTGAGCCGTCATTGCCGATGAGGATGTCGTTGTCCAACGGAGCCAGTACAAGGTTCGGTCTACTTCCGGCTTCGGCTTCCCGACCTGCCGGATCCCGCAAGGTCAGCCAGCCAGCAGGATCTGGGGGAGGGGGAGGTACCACCAGCACGCCGCCTTGGTCGCCCAGCATTACGTCGTTGCCGTTGCTGCCCTTCTTCAGGTCGGGCTCCCTGCTACCGTTGTCGTTGTCGCCGACGATGAAATCGCCCACATTCAGTTTGAATGTACTTTGATGCGACGTGTCCTGCCCGCCGTTGGCGGTACTGCCGGTGTCCTTGATTCGGAAGTTGAAGGACGAAGCGTCGTCGTTGCGGTAGTTGGCATCGCCCGCATGGAAGACCAGTCTGCCGCTGGCCAGATCCTCTGCACTGATTTCCTGGCCTGGTTTGATCGCTTTGCCGTTCAGGAGCAGCCTGCCATCCAAGGGTAGCGAGTCGATGATCAACGACTTCATCGAATGGGCTTCCCCTGGATCGGAGAATGGAAAGTCGTCCAGACCGAACGTGTAGCGACTGCGAGCCACGACGTCGCCGAGGGCGTCTTGCGAGATCGGGGCATCGCTGACGGACAGAATTCCAATGTTCAAGGTGGATGAGGTCGTGACCGTGCCGTCCGTTACGGTGTATGTGATCTGCGGGACGTTTCCGTTCCAGTCTGAGTCCGGTATGAACACATAGTTGCCGTTGGTTTTCACTTGGATTGAGCCCAGGCCTATCACGTACGCAGTGATGTCGGCGGAGTACGTTGTGCCATTGAGGGTGAACGTTGTGACATTCAGCGCGTTGTTGTCGACATCGACTGCCCCGATGAGTACGTTGCCGGATGCCGCGTGGTCCTCCAATACTTGGTTGTCGTGTGCCTGGAGGATCGGCGCGTCGTTGGCGCCCGTGATTTCAACGGTCAAGGCCGCCGAGCGGGTACCGCCTTCGCCATCGGAGACGGTGTAAGTGATCGAACTGTAGATTTTCTCGCCGGCGCCGAGGTGTTGAAAGGCAGTGTCTGGGTCGAAGCCATAGGAGCCATCTGCGTTCAACGTGAAAGTGCCGCCATGGGAGCCCGCGATGGCGACGCCCACGTTAGCTGCGTTGCCGTTGACTTGCGTTACGGTAAGCCCGTCGCCGTCTGGATCCCTGTCGTTTGCCAGTACGCCATTTTGGGCACTGATTTGCAGGGTCGAGTCCTCGCTGGTAGCGCCCGCGTCGTCAACCGCGACGGGCGCGGGATTGGCGATGGCCCAGTCGAACTTCTGCGAAGTTGTTGCGCCAGAGGGATCCGTGGCGGTAACGGTGATGTTGTAGACGCCGAGACTGCCGCCCTGCGAGGCCGAGCGATCGATATCGCCGGCAATGATGCCGGTGTGCGGATCGATGCTGAGACCGGGCGGCAAGCCGGTTGCGGTGTAGGTAAGCTTGTCGCTGGCGTCCGGATCCGAGAAGTGGCCGGAGATGTCATAGCTCACGTGGGTCTGGGCGTCGAGGCTGGAGGTATCGGAAATGGCAGTGGAGACTGGCCCGTCGTTGGTGCCGGTGATCGTCACGACGGCGGTTGCTGTGGACGTGGCGCCGCTGGGATCCGTGACGGTGTACGAAATGGTGCTGGTAGTGGTTTCGCCTGCGGCCAGGCGGTCAAACTCGTTTCCCGGCGTGTAGACGTAGCTCCCGTCAGGCAGAACGGTGAACGTGCCGCCATTGCTGCCCGCGACCGTAACGCCGCTCGAGGTCATGGGCCTGCCGCCGACCGACGCTATTGCCAATGGATCGCCGTCTGGGTCCGTGTCGTTCGCGAGCAGGTTGCCGCGCACCTGATGGTTCTGCTCACCTAGTCCTGCATCGTCTCGTGCGGCGGGCGCATGGTTGACGCTGACCGGCGTGGGTGTCTCGTCGTCGTTGCTGATGGCGCCAGTGCTGGACATGCGAGGCAGTACTGCATCGCTGCGACCGGGATTGGAATAGCTCAGATCAAGCGGACTGGTGGTTTCAAGAAGGCGCGCCAAACGGACGAAGCTGCTGCCACCGGCGCTACCCCCGCCTGCTACCACGGCGGCGGTGGGATCGAGTTCATCGAACAGATCGCGGCCATTGCGCAGGGCTGCCAGCAAACGTTCGGAGTCGGTGCCTTTGGGGGGCGTGACCGCCGCTTCGGACACATCGTCGAGCGTGCCGGTCATTTCGCTGGTCAGCGCGACCTCGCGGCCTTCGCCGATGATGATCGGCATGCCGTTTTCGACTTGAAGGGAAACCGTGGCGCCTGACGCCGTGACGACGTCACTGCCGGCAGGAACCTTGCTGCCGAGGTGCAGTTCGGTCAGGGATCCGTCGCCATGGCGCAACCACGCGCGACCGGAAATTTCGTTGACGATTGCGGGAGACGTATTGGCCATGTTGGTTCCCTCTTCAGGGCGTTATCCAAGATGGCCAGATACTAGATGTCGTTGCCGGGACTAGATACTGGCAACACTTATAGGGTCAAGCAGCAATGCAGATGCTAGGCGGGAAATGCACCGCCGGGAAGGCCGTTGCCGGCCTTCCCGGGGCTTGCTGCTTAGCTGTGGTCGACGTTCAGCTTACCCTTTTGCAGCAGGTCGTTGATGATGGCCTGATTGCTCATGGCCTGACCGTTCGCGTCATGGGTGAGATCGACGTTCTCCAGCACGATCTTCTGATCCGCGCCCTGGGAGCCAAGCTTGCCCTGGGTGTTGATCTCGACGAGCGTGTTGTTGGAGTTGGCCGGATCCTGCTTGAAGTTCAGGTACTGCGACAGATTGCCGTCCTTCTCGCCCACCAGCAGGTCCTTCAGGTCAAGCACATCCCCGCCGTCGGCGACCGATGCCTTCGAGAAGTCCTTGATCGTGTCGATCGCGGGCTGCGCCGTGGTGCCCTGGTCGCCGAGCTGCCACTTGAACGTGTCGCTGCCGCCGTCACCCCACATGGTGTCGTTGCCCTTGCCGCCGACCAGGATGTCGTTGCCGGCGCCGCCGTGGAGCTCGTCGTTGCCGGTTCCGCCATAGAGCTTGTCGTTGCCGTCATCACCCCACAGGACATCGTTGCCGCCCTGGCCATAGATGATGTCGTCGCCCTTGCCGCCGTGCAATTCGTCATTGCCGCCACGCGTGTCGCCAGCCGCATCGAACTGTCCCGGATTCTGCTTGATGAACTCGTATATCCGTTCGTTGGTCGGCGCGACGCCGTCCACGGCCGTGAGGTAGTCCTTCAGCGAGTCGAGACCGCCACCATTGTGGGATCCCGCGGGATTGCCGGCCCACGCCAGGTGGTCGGTGTTGATCGCGTCACCGAAGATGATGTCGTTGCCGTCGCCGCCGTAGACGGTGTCGTGGCCGACTTCGGCCGGATTGCTCGTGCTGCTGCCTCCCTTGAGCGCGGCCGCCAGGTCGTTTGCGGTGTTGACGATGTCAATGGAACCAACCTTGCCGGTGACGGTGTCCCAGCCCCAGTTAAACGAGATCTGGCCATCGCCGACAGTGTCCGTATTGTCGAAGAAGCGCAGGATGTTGCTGTCGATGCCGGTTCCGATGCCGATGCCGTGGACCTTGCTGGTGCCACTGAGGGATTTGAAGGCGTCGACGGATTCCTTCATGGTGCTGTAGTCGGTATCGTTACCCGGTCCGGCCACCCCCTTCTTGTCGTTGTAGTAGTACTGTGTCGGGTTTCCGTCGGTCAGGAAGAACGTCAGATTCTCGAACTTCGTACCGCTGGGATTCGCTTTGCCCTGATCGGCGAACCACTTCACGGTCGCGTTGAAGGCGGCTTCGTAGTTGGTCCCCGCAGTGTTACCCGTCGCGATAGTCAGATCGTTGATCGCCTTGATCAACTGGCTCAGATTGTCCTTCGTGAGGTTGTTGATCGTGATCGGATCTTGAGCATGGGTTGCGAAGCCGATCAGCGATACATTGACGACGCCGTCGTGGTGCTCGAGATCGTTGGCGAGCTTGACCAGCGCATCCTTGACCAGTTGCATGCGGTTGACACCGGAACCCGATTGCGCGGACATGCTGCCCGAACGGTCCACCACCAGCGCGATGTTGTAGTTCGTGCCGGGGGTGACGTTCGTGACGTAGCCGCCCTGGTCCGCCAGGATGACGTCATCACCCGACCCGCCGTTCAGCGGCGGTTTGCCGCCGCTGCCGCTGTCGTCATTGCCATGGGTCACCAGGTGATCGGCGGAGATGACGAACTTGTGCTCGGTCGAGGTGTCGTTGCCGCCATTCGCCGTGCCGCCATTGTCCTTCACTTGGAAATTGAAGGAGCTGTCCTGCTTGTCGGCGCCCGGCGTGAACTTCAGCAGGCCTTGTTCGATGGCCGACTTCGGAATCTCCATGCCGGCCGTGACCGGCTTGCCGTTATAGGTCATCGTGCCGCTGGTGGGCGGTTGGGTGATGATGACGCTTTGCAGGCTGTTGCCTTCCGCTCCATCGTCGAAGCGGAAATCGTTCAACGAGAAGACGTACTGCTTATCGCCAGCTTCCAGGTTCGCGGAACCATCCTCGGTCGTGGGCGCGTCGTTGACACCATTGATGGTGATGGTGATGGTGCTGGTGGCCGAACCGTCGGCGGACGCGACCGTGTAGGTCTCGACGATGCTTTCGCCCGCCTTGAGGAACTGGATCGCGGCGTTGTTGACGTTGTAGGTGTAGGTGCCATCGGGTTTCATTACGATGACGCCCAGCGCTCCGCCGGCATGCGTGCTGTTGGTGAGCTTGAGGGTGGCGGTGTCGAAGGTCGACTGGCCGGCATCGGGATCCGTGATCGTGACCGCGCCCTTGACGGTGAGATTTCCGCCCGTGACGTTCACATCTTCCGTGACCGACCGGAAGTCGTTGGTCATCACCGGCACGTCATTGGTGCCATTGATCGTGATGGTGATGGTCGTGGTGCTGAAGTCGCCGTCGGAATCGCGGATGGTGTACGAGAACACGTCCGAGAGCTTGTCGCCTTGCCCCAGTGCATTGACGCGCGGATCGGTGTTGTTCAGGGTATAGGTATAGGTGCCATCGGCGTGGATGGTGATCTTGCCGTACACGCCATTGACCTCGGCGTTGACGTTGCCTTCGATCGCCTTGTTCGCGTTGGCCGAACCCTTGGCCACGCCGACCACGGTGGTCACGTCGGCGCCCACGGCGTCCGCACCGGTGCCGGTGATGACGTTGCCGGTGGCTTCCAAGACCTTGTCTTCCGTCACGCTGGCCGTGTCCGGCTTTGCCTCGGGCGCGCTGTCGGTGATCTGGATGGTCAGCTTGCCGCTGCTGCCGTGGCCGCCAGCATTCTTGGCGGTCACGGTGAAGTCGTCATGCACACTGTCCTTGCCGTTCGAGTGATCCTGGGATTTCCCCTTCTCGGTATAGGTGTAAGTGAGCTTGCCGGTAGCCGGATCGTAGCCGGTGATCTTCAGTGTGCCCTTGCCCGTGGTCAGGCTGACGGGGTTGGCGTTCGTCGCCTTGGTGACGTCCACGCCATTTACGTCGACGCTCACGATGCCCAACGCCGCGGAAATTTGCATCGTTCCCGTAACGGTGTCGCCGGTGGCTTCCGCGACCTTGTTCGTCGCGTTCGTAACAGCGGACTCCGCGGTGGAGGTCACGTTGAAATGCGTGTTCACCTTGTCGCCGTCGCCATCCGTTCCGGTAACGCCAACCGTGAAGTCCATCGGGCCGGCGGGAACGCTTTCCGTATAGGAGCCGGTCGTGAGGAAGGACATCCTGACGCCGCTGCCCGCGGTGACCTCGATGCTATCGAATTGAGAGAACGAGGGGGTGCCCTGGCTCAACATCTCCTTCGTGATGTGGATGGAGCCAGTCGTATTGTTCACGGGTACGGTGATGACCTTGGAAACGCCATCGCTCCATATCGTGACATTGAGCGTGCCGCTTCCCTTGACTTCCGCGACATTCAGCGTGAAATCCGAGAGGGCTTTCTTGAAGTCCATGCGGAAGCTTTCGCCCGAGTCGAAGGAGGTGTTGCCGATTCCGAACGAATTTTGGTTGCCGAACGTGTTGGCGTTGAACGTCTTCCCGCCGCCGGCGCTCAGCGTGGCATAGCCGAGATCATAGGTGGTTTGGGGGTTGTTGCGGATCGAGGAGGCCAGGTCGATCGACTCGGTCGTTCCGGGCCGGGCTTCGTGCTGGGTGACGGTATAGCCACCCTCCGGATTCAGGGTCACCGTGAAGATCTTGGTCCCGTTGGGCGAGAAGATGTCGACCGAAGACTTGTTGAGCGCGCTGGTCGTCCAGTTCTGCGGCAACTGACCGACAGACGACACGACCAGCGTGGCGCCCACGGCGTCGGCGCCCGTATGGAATTCCAGGGTGCCGGTGGCGCTGGTGGCGGCATTCTCCATCACAGTGTTGGAGACGGCGCCGAATTCCGGACTGTCATCCTCGATATTGATCGTGATGGTGCCGTTGCTGGTGGCGTGGCCATCGTTGACCTGCACGCCGATGCCCAGCTGGAGCACGTCCTCGACCGAGTTCGTCGGGTGATCCACTTGGCCCGACAGGGTAACGGTGTAGCCGCCCGCGTCGGTCATCGTGACGGTGATGACGGAGTTTCCGTGGAAGTCCTTGCCGACCAGGGTGTGGCCATTGTCCGACAAGGTCCAGACGACAGGTTTCCCTTGTGAGGTCAGGGCGTTGTCCGCCGGCTTGACCAAGGTGACGGTATGGGTGTCCTTCACATCCAGATCGGAGATGGTCAGGTTGCCGGAGTAGGTGACAGCGTTCGTCGTATCCGTGGTGCCATTGCTGTCAGGTATGCCGTGCGGCAGGCCTTCTTCAGACAGGTTGATGCTGGCGCTGCTGATCGAGGGCTGATCGTTCGTGCCGGTGATCGTAATCGTCAGCACGGCCTCGCTCTTGTCGCCGTCGGCATCGGTGATGGTGTAGCGGATGGTCTCGGTCAGCAATTCGCCCGCCTGCAGCCCCTGGACAGCTTGCAGGCTGTTGTTGAGCTGATAGGACCAGGTGCCGTCGCCATTGTCTACCAGCGTGCCGTACTTGGCGTCGCCGGTAGTGATGACCGTCGTGACTGCATCGGCGCCGAGCGTGTCGTTGCCCAACAAGTTGCCGGAGATGGGGGCGGTCGTGCCTTCCGTGATGCCCGCCGTGTCGTTCTTGGCCTCAGGAGCGGTGTCGGTGATGAGCACGACCAGGTCGTCGGACTTGACCTGGTTGGCCGCATCGGTGACGGTGACGGTGAACTTGTCGGTGACGGAGTCGTCGCCGGCAGTGTGGTTCTTCGAGGTACCGTCCTGCTGGTAGCTGTAGGTGATCTTGCCG
>PJUE01000071.1_pt1 | contig 150743 bp, 104 predicted proteins | sample 1512171 | NCBI WGS metagenome assembly PJUE01 (sample SAMN08177674, study PRJNA422409) | Feces metagenome, whole genome shotgun sequencing project. | isolation source: Chicken feces (3) enriched on wood chips: alkali lignin treatment | host: Gallus gallus | place: USA: Madison | collected 2015-01-15
TAGTCTGAATTAGACTAATTCATATATACTACTATCTTTACACTCAGACAATAGCAAAAGTGTATATGATAAATTTCGATTTCGCCCTGTTGGACACTAAACCAAATGCTGTAATTGCATTAAAATTTATTGACAATCAACAAAACGAAGTTGTTGTAAAAACCGCTTTAAAAATTAGCCCAGCCAAGTGGGATGCTGATAAACAGCGGCCTACAAACATTTACCTCAAAAAATATAAAAAGCTCAATGCTAAATTGGATGCACTGAAAGTAGGTGTTTCTCATTATCTGCAAGAAGTCGCTCTTAAACAACGCAAATTTTCAGCCAATATTTTAACAAGACTCATAAAAAAATGTTGCTTATTGGGCGAAAACAATGTTTACCTTGATGGCAGCCTTTCACAGGCCACCGACAACTTTATCAACAGCCGGTTGCATCTCATCTCTACTACTACTTACAGGCGATACATGGTCTTTTTCAGATTGCTGAAACGCTTTGAAGGACATCAGCGCAAACAGCTGATGATCAAAGATGTAAACAGCAATTTTGTTAAAGAGTTTATTCACTATGGCGAAGCCGAAATGTACAGTCCCAGCACCATCCATCGCACCATACACTTTATTCGGACAGTACTTAATTTTTTGGAAAAGAGGGGCATACGCACCTATGTCTATGAACTGGAGCTTCCAAAGCTCAAAAAGCAGCACTGCGTGGTTAGCCTCACCGAAGACGAACTGATCACTATCAAAAAGACAGACGTACCGCCACAACTGAAAGCGGCCAAAGACTGGCTGATGATCAGCTGCTATACCGGACAGCGTGTGTCAGATTTTATGAATTTCAATCTCGGCATGATGGAAACTCTTGACGGAAAACCATGCTTATCCTTTACTCAGCAAAAAACACAAAAAACAATTTTACTACCTCTCCATCCGTCCGCATTACACGTACTGTCAGAAAATGGCAATAACTTTCCAACAAAACTCCCCGCGCAAAAATATAATGAACAGATCAAGGAAATCGTCCGGCTGGCGGGTATCACTGCACTGATCAAGGTACGGACCCGAAATGGCTTTCGTGCCACAGAAAAGCGTGTTCATAAATGGGAAGCTATTACCAGCCACATCGGCCGCCGCAGCTTTGCCTCCAATTTTTATGGCAAGATTCCCACCCCCTTACTTATGGAGGCCACGGGTCACAGCACCGAGCAAATGTTTCAGCGCTATATCAGCAGTACGAATACAGAAAGAACACGCTCGCTGGCCACCTATCTTGACGAAATGTATAGAAACAAATTTGTGGATCAACATAATGCTAGCACCGATACAGCAACCGACACGCTCACAAATTAATTAATCCCTATCAGTCAGCAGGGTATCAAGACTCGGGCTTGCTAATCCGAAAGAAAAGCATTAACTTACTATGTATTTATTTTCATTATGGCCCGAGTCGAAAAGATGAATTCAGTCAATTATTTGCCCATACAAACCAGCGGAAGGTTCCTCATCATGGCACCTGATAAAACGATCGTTGGCCTAAGTGAAAACATGCTGACTTCAGGCTCAGATATCCAGAGCTTGCTGGGGATTCACTTACCTACTTTTTTAGAAAGTCTCTTCGATTTACCATCGGAGCTATCGACCATCCTGAATGATATCTCCCAAATTCCAACCACTGGAACAACATTTGTTGTTAAAGACAATGACTCTGCTTACTACTTGCACCTCTGTGCACACAAAGGGCATTTTTTTATCCGTATAGAAGAAAAAATAGAAGAAGTTATATTCTCCAAACAAATAAATGCGTTCCATTTTTCTGCCTATGATAATGCGGGAGCTATGTGGCACACATTAATAAATGCGGTACAGCATATATCAGCATTTGATGTGATTACGGTCGCTCAGATTTTTGAAGATCGTACTAGCAAAATATTATATTCGACCTGTACTGAATCATCTTTTGCCGGAAAACTTTTCTCGAAAACCTTTATATCCGACGCCCTCTATACTTTCTTTTCTGGAAATGAGTCCATATATATCCCCGACATGGAAGATCGTGAGCAAAAATTGTGCACACGGCTGTCGCTATCACATATTCCCATAGAATATTCTCCCTTACCACAAAAACCCAAGTTTAGCAAACTGATTGGCGCCAGTTCGACACTAGCAATACCCATTGTCATCAACAATATCTTATGGGGAATCGTGATCGGCATAAACCGACAACCCAAAAAAATTGACTATCAGAAACGTGTACTATGCCAACTGCTGGTCCAAAATGCCGCCATACGTCAAAAACAACTGCTAAACCAAAAAGGAGAAAGCTTTTATGCAATTATAAAAGAGACAAAAAATCAGCTGGATGAACAGCTTACCTCTGGCCGTTCACTAAATTATTGTTTATTACAACATCTAGACAGTATTGCAAGCTTAGCACACGCCGACGGAGTAGCCATTTATCATCATGGCGTGATTACCAAACAGGGTAGTGTACCTTCCAATAAACAAATCAGCAAAATGGTCGATATCATCAGACAGACCGGTAAAAATCTGTTCAAAGACAATAACTTCAGGCTTAAACGCAAACAGTTATTTGACGAACCGCTACGTATTGCGGGAGTAGCCGCATTGCGTGTAGCAGATGAAAGAGACCACTGGATTATATGGTTTAGAAACGAAAGTAAATTTACGATTTTGGAACTCGAAGAATCCAAAGCGATAAAAGATGATGAGAGTAAACAGGAATTTATTCTCACCGAAACCGAAATACTGGACACCGCGATCTTTTGGAACGATGAGGACATCTCATTCATGAAAAGTTTAGATAGAATGATCGGTAAAGCAGTATTTTTAAGAACAAAAGAAGAAGCTAAGACCCGTGAAATCCTTATCAGTACCAATAATGAGCTTCAGATGATTACACATACATTATCCCATGATTTAAAAAATCCGCTTTCTTCAGCGAAATTGAGCGTTGCTTTTTTCCAGCGCCAAGCCGAATTATCCCACATGCATCAACGATGGTTATCAAATCTAGAGGAGAGTGTAAATAATATGGAGGAAATCATCAACAAAACGGTGGAATTTATGCGCTCCAAAAGTTTTTCCTTTGTTAAAGAGCAAATTGCTATACACCTTCTTATCCAGCCGATTTTTGAAGAGTGCAAAATAAAATACGACAATCCTACATGTCTACTTTCAACCGCGGATTTGCGTCCTGTCTACGGAGAGAAGGGCACGTTAACCCAGATTTTTTCCGCCATAATCGGGAATGCCGTACAATACTCAGCTCATTCTCAGGATCCTGAAATAATAATTAACAGCACAGCAAATGCACAGGGAATTGTCTATACCATTAGTGATAATGGTATTGGTATCCCTGAAGAGGAACTATTCAAAGTTAAATCAGCTTTCTACAGAGCACAAAATACGCCGCCTACCACTAGCGGATCTGGCATCGGACTGACGCTGGCCAGCCGGCTAATGCAAATGCTCGGCGGAGATCTGCTCCTCGAAAGCAAACTTGGAAGAGGCACAACGGTGAGATTGCGTTTTCCAAATGAGTAATGCTAGCCCCGCTCAACAGACACAGAGTGTACTCAAAGATGATACAGCACAACCCGAGCCATTCAATTCATCTAAACCGCTTTCTGGGGCCGAATAAAAACCGTTGCGGCAATAGCAACCTAACCGCGTAATGTTAAATATTAACTTTTATCTTTTCACGCATCCAGCTGTTAAAATCTTCATCCGATGGGATGTTAAACTTCTTACGCAGTCTGTTTTTCCGTACCTGCACTGCACGTATGGTCACAAAAGTATATTCGGCTATGTTTTTGGTCGAGAAATTGAGGTAGGCCATGGCGCAGAACTCCAGTTCTGTACTTCTGATCTTTGGATCCATATCCTTCAGGGCCTCTATAAACTCAGGATATAACTCACTGAACAAGATCAAGAACTCGGGATTATTACTTTTTGCGAGCACCAATAAATTGCTGAACTTATTTTCTTCTACTTGTTCAGAAAGTTCCTTATTGTTTTCCGATAGCATCTTATTTACATTTTCCCGTTCAGATAATGCATCTTCATGTTTTCCCAGGAGCCGATGTTTCCGATTCGCGTTCCAGATAAAATAAGTGATTGCCAACAGTAGTCCGCCGCCCATAAGACTGAGTATCAAAGGATATCGTCCGGGAATACTTTCACTTTCTCTTTCCTTGGATTTAAGAATGTGACTAAGTGCCAGATTTATTATCTGCTGTTTTTTTATGTCGAGCGAATCAGAAAGACGGTTGTACTTGAGTAAATAATCATTTGCTTTATCGTCTCCCAATCTATATTCCCGGTAAACATCAGACAGTCTTTTATATTGGTCTCGCAGAGCCTCTTTATCACCTACTTCCTCTGTATTGGCAAGTGTCTGATTGTAATATTGGGCCGCCTTAACAAAGTTTCCTCGTTTTTCCTCCAGCTTTGCGTAATTGGTTAAGGTATGAAAGAAAACCGGAATCTTATATTTTCGGATCAGATCCATAGCTTGATCTAAATAGTGCTGTGCTTTATCAAGCTCACCTTTCTTAATGGCTACATCAGCCAGATCAGTAAGCACTTGTATACGGTTCAGATGGCTCTCTTTTTCAGTCTGGCTATTTAGCAAGTCCCAGTTCAATACGGTATATTTTTCTACTGAATCCAATGGCCCCATTTGTCTGAAGGTAGATGCCATGGCAGTATATACCTCGTACTGAGCTTTCTTTCGCATGCTCACATCCAATGCGGGCAATAGCCTGGCTTGTTCCCGAAATTCGCTTAGTCCCAGATCATATAAATTCAGTTTTACATATGCCTTCCCTTTTAACCGATGTACGGCTGACTGAAACACAAGACGGTCTTTATAATATTTTAGATCTTCGGAAGCTTCCAGTTGATTTAGTGCTTCTTTATACAGGCCGAGATTGGTCAGCGCGTCCGCAACCATGAGATAGCCTTCAGCAATGCCCTTTTCATATTTTGATTCCTGTGCCCGCTGGAGTGCCCGCATTCCAGATTTAATGGCCGGATAGAACTCTCCAGCTTCTTGGTATTCCCAAGTCTTATCCAGCAGAGAATCAATTCTTTTTATATTGTGGTCTTGTGATCTTGCGACGATTGCTGCAAAAATATTTATTATCAAAAATATATATTTCATTTTCCCAGGATTTACTAAATTCTACCGAACCGGTAGATGTTGTACTTTGCAGCGAACAAACGAGTCTGCAAAAAATAAATTATTATTATTAGCCAATATCTGCTGTCAACGACTCCGTTTATCACAACATTGCCCTATATCCTGAAACCCTGGTAGGTTGATCTAATATGATGAGGTTCGTAACTACAACATAGAACAAAAAGACGCTTAAGCGCTGAGAAGTCTTGACATTTAACATCATGGTGAAAGGTGAATTTATATTGTAAATACTTTTTTCCGCTGACCATCTGAATCCTTTTTAAACAGGGCAAAACGACGGCCTGCCATGAAAATTTCTATAGCAAAGATTGGCTTTGAGTAAAAATTATGCAAAAAACACCCTTTCACATTGCTATCACATTTTTTCAACTACCTGAAAAACAATGCAATACAATATACACCTACATTCATCCGTATCGAATCCTGAGGGCAACTAGCAAAATATTGTTTCAATTATCACGATACTCTTCCCGAAACAGTTCCATAATTGACTATCCGCGACGAGGATCATATGTCCCTTATTGAGTAATTTTCTTCTTATGTTTCACCATTCACGCTGACAAAGGAGTTGTCCGTCATGATTATTATCTCCGATACAAAGATTGTCAATCGCTTCAAAAAGCCAAAAAAAATGGCTTTCACATCCGTATCACACTTTTTGGCTTCCCATCGCTTCCCCCCGCACCCAATTGTTATAGTCCTCGTCGGAGACCATATCCAATTTTTTGCATAACCTATTCTTTTTTGTATTTGTACGCGCAGACAGTTACACTAGAGCATTTGTTCATGTTTTTGATCGAGGGGTTAAGAAAAGCCATTTTCATACAATTCTGTTCAGCAGTCTTAATCTTGGGACCCAGCTGCTGCAGACTAGCATAAATATAAAGCTATTTTTTTTGAGGATCGCTTCATCAAGCGCAGGCAGTAGGAAGCTTGCACATAAAACTCATGGAGCGCCAGATCAGGAAGTTCAGCTGAATAAGCCCGCCCTTTCAAACGATGTATGTCCCATTGAAAATAGCGCGGTCCGCTTCGATCACAGCATTATAGAAAGAGGCAATATACAATGCCGAAAAATTAGATTGTAAAAAGAAAATACTGAGACCAGTCCTGATTTAAAGGCGATGTTAAAGAAAAGATAAATTATAATCGGAATAGAGCGTATGGGCAGATGAAACCGAAATATATGCATCGGGTAAAAAAATGGGGCTGTTCGATTAAATCGACAGCCCCGGGATATAGTATTGCGTTTGCCTTACCAGTTGATCAGACGGTTGTCATCCTCGGCTTTGTCCCAGGACTCCTGTGGATCGTTGCTGATGGTCTGCCCTGGGTTTGAACCAGCGGCGATACCTTGTTCCAGTTCCACGTCGATGGCTTCTATACGCGGGCTGATATAGATGTTTTTTGTAGTTGTTTTCATCGTTTTTACTTCTTATCTTATGTAAATTACTCCTTGGCTATTATTGCGGGCAGGCGATTTTTTTGCGGCCGCTTCCTGAACCAACCATAGTTGTTTTGCCCTGAACCACTTGGGTGATTTTTACCGTATTTGTGTTGGCATCCCATGGTACTAGGTTAAAGCTCCCCTCTGTTAATACCAGTGGATAAAGTGGTCCACCGGAACTTTTACTACCGTATAGGGCTACCTGTCCGTCGCGGCTGATGACTACTCGAATGATTGGATTGGACGCTGTTCCAGTCATGCTGTAAATCTGTGGAACGCTGCCTCCTTCTGTGTTGGTACCGCCATACACACTGCCGTCAGCGAACTGCACGTTCCGTGGTGCGATAGCAATCCCGGACTCAAACTGAATCTCTTGGGTGGCCAGTTTCGTACCGTTCACTTCCATGTTGAAGGAGTTGTCTAGCTCTCTGATATCGAATACAAATCCATAATCAGCGCCTGGTGCAGTTAGTGTTTGTGTCACCGTCTGTCCATTAGGAACTACCGTACCACCCACATTTGCGCCGTTGCCAGATGATGCTGCAGGATAATCCCAATTGAGATCTGCTCCTCCGGTTACAGGCTGCGTACAGGTTTTGAAGTTCAAGTTCAGATTGTACCGTTGTCCCGGCACAATTTGTAGGCCAGCCACAGATACATTGGACCTAGTCTCCCCGTCAATCGTAATTGAACCGAAGTTGAGCTCCCCGTTCGTTTCGCCGGGATGGATCAGCAGTGTCGGATTGCTGGACACCTGACGTAAGCCAGCCCCCAAAGTAGGAAACACAACGTTGGCTGTCGAAGTCGAGCCGTTATATGTGATGCTGCCATCTGCCAATTTTAGCGTGGCGCTGGCGTATGTCGGACTGATGGTCGTTGTTCCCAAAGTTGTGATTGCCCCTGTCATATCCGTCGCCATGCTGAGGTTGGTTGTCACCTCACTATATTGGTGCTTTAAGACTACGTTGAGGTTATTATCTCCCGATTGGACCGTTAAGTCTCCTTTGAAATACATAAGATCCGCGCTGATATTTTCAAGACTTGCGCTGGCTAGATCGGTTGCTGCAGTGACAGTGGGGACAGTGGATGTGCTATTGACCGAGTAAGCGACAAAAGTATAGGTCTTTCCAGCATCCAATGAAATTTCACTACTATTGTCGACTGAATTGGTATAGTCTTTTTCAGTAACGTAGTGGCCGGCCTCATCGTAAACCACGATCTTATACTTGACATTAGCCCCTAGAGGTGTACGTTCCTCGGTGACAGCGGCACGGCTCCCAGTCGAAGCGCGCAATACGTTACCAGCGCTAGCCGAAGACTTGCTTGTTAATGTCGCTTCAAACGAACTGGTTTTAGTAAAAGGAATTACTTGGCTTTGACCCGTTGTCATTGAACGATTACCGGTACTTGCTTTTGAGGATGTCACGATTGGGGTTTCGACACCAAGCAGATGGATGTTGACATTCGCTTTGCCGCTGGACGCAATACTGTCCTTGCTTTCCTTACAGGAATTTAGCGAACAGCCCACCAAAATCGACAGGCCTAAGGCTCCCCAGCCTTTTGTTGTTTGGGATTGTGAAATCATTTTTTTTCTGGTTTAAAAATATAATGCGTTTCTGTAATATGTCAGGAGCTTCTCCTAACATATTTTTTTCTTCGGACGCAAATATTAGAAACCTTACAAAAAATAACGAAAAAAGGCCTTTCACATAGCTATCACACTTTCTATACACAAATATTCACACACTTCGCTAACCCTGTGATTACTGATATCACATCTTGGGGTAACCTCAGAAAATGGCTCGGTTAATTGTATCCCGCGGGAAAGCTGTCCAGAGATATTCTATTATATGCTCTTCAGGGTCGACTCAATGTTCCTCAGATTGCCGGTGCATACGGGGAATATGCCCGGTTTTCTTTTTGACAAAGTTTCTGAAATTGGATTCATCCGTAAATCCCATTTCATAAGCGATCTGTGCGATGGACAGATTACTGTGCCGAATCAAACGCACGGCTTCTTTACCGACAATATCAGATATGATAGTCTTAGCCGATTTGCCTGTATACGCTGTACAAAGGTCACTCAATTTACGCGGTGTGATATGCAATTTGTCCGCATAAAACTGTACGTTAGTGTGTTTCCGATAGTATTTATGGACCAGTACGCTGAAGGTATTGACAAGTGATTGGTTGGCAGACTTACTGAGCTTTTCAGTGATACCATTAAGCGAAAGCTTATAATAGCCTTCCAATAAGAGGGACTCAATACAGTGATGTACCACTAGGTCCAATATCTCGGTACCCTGTTCCATGGCAGCATATATACGATCCACAACATGCACATTAAATAGCTCCTCGTTGCGAAGTTCATCATTGACCTTAACCGCCGGTTCGTCTGCAAAGAATAAAGCCGAGTTGAGCATTCTCGTATCCGAGCTAGAGCGCTCATAAAATTTCTGAGTAAACGAGATGAGGTAACCTCGGGTCTGGGTATCCTTGGGTAGATGTATTGTTTTTCCGGGCGAAATGAAGAGCAGCTGTCCAGTCTGGAGATCCATATATTCGGCTCCCACCTGAATGACAGTTGGACCGAATGTTTTGATAATATAAAAACGGTCCGAACCGCCGTCACCGTCTATTACCTGAACGTACTTTGCCAACTTGTATAATCCGAAGCCGCTAAGCCTCTTACTTAAATCTGCACGGATGACCATCTTGAGCTCTGATTTATTCTTTGCCATTTTTGATTTTGCTCCATGACAAAGATTAGCATTTCGATAAACAATATCATAAAAATAACCTTTCACATCCATATCACATCAACAAAAAAAAGCTGACAATCAACACACTATATTTCTTAACGATGGGGAGGTCAAAAAGGTATTGGACCAATCAAAAATTTTGATCTTCAGTATTGTCCATCCTATTCCTTACACTTGAAATACCTAGACTCGGCAAGTCTTTGGGCCAGTATTCATCACAATTGGTAGATCAGCCAAAAAAAGAACTGACATACCATTTTTTTAATATCGGTTATATAATTTTTCTCATGACTAGAAAATAGCTGATCATTTGGCATAAAAAACAGCATAACCAGAGCGGTAAAATTGCTAAATACCATTGGTGGTTCTTCTGTCCCCGATGCAATGCATCAGACCAAAACACAATAGTTTTGACAAGGACAAAAATGGTAGTGAAAATAAATCCCAAAAAAGAGAGGATCATATCCAAGCAGACAACGTCACAAAGAACATACTGGCTCTGGTTCATCTTTACAGCAAGCTGATTTATGGACAACAGCGCCAACGAAGTGGAGGCGATCACATAGCAGATCAATATTCTCTCCAAAGTCATCTTTACCTTAAAAGAACGTCTTGAAGTAGCTATTTTACCAAACCAATAAATACCTATTCCCAATGCAGCAAACGCTGTCGCGATACAAGGCAAAAACAATAAGATTGACATGAAATCTGCATCCTGTACTATCACTTTTTTCATAGATGATTGAGTATATCGGCCAAAGCTATTGAAAAAAAATCCTGTTAAAAATACCCCAAACGCGGTATTTCATCGCTTTTTGTGACTACTTATCTTTGAAAAAAATATCATTCTACAACATTATTTTCCAAAAACTATGAAAAAAGTATTGTTATTATTAACCTGTTGCAACCTGGCTTATTTCACGGCACACGCACAGTCCAAGCCAGGAAGAAAGTACCTAAACCTTGGATATGTATCCGAGCACCTTAAAACTGCTGAAGATATCGAGGCAGATTCCAAGATCAAAAGCAAATTTGGTGCGTCACTCAGCAGCGGCCGTACATTCTTCCTGAATCAAGCGCCTATAGCCAAGGTGCTGTATTTCGGAATTGACTGGACCTACCTTGATCTAAATTATGCACAATTCAAAGAAACAGACACTTATTCGTTTGAAGACCAAAATGGCGCTACCGTTACCGAAAGCGAAGATTATATCAGCCACAAAGCCGAAATAGGGATGCAGGTCGGCCCCTCTGTACATATCGGGCTGACAGACGGATTCTCGGTGTCCGGCCATGTACGTTACGCTCCTTCCTATTCACTTTTATACGCTGACGAGGATTTTTCAGGAGGGTTCGGTAACTTTTTTACCGCGGGCTTAAGTGCTAATTATGGGGCTTTCGGCGTGGGGTTTGAAACACGTTGGGGATCCTCAAAACATAGTTTTAATATAGCAATCGATGATCTGGAAGAACAGGAAGTAACCGTAAAAGAGAAAATCAAACTGAGTGGCAGCCGTGTCTTTTTAGCCTTTAGGTTTTAATACACAAAAGCCTCTTTTGGTAACATCCAGCGTTACAGCACGCTGTCTATCACATATTAAATTGACAATCATGAAAACACAACACATGAAACAGAGAATCTCAGCATTTTTAACGGCAATATGCCTACTGCTTATGATCGCTACAGGATGTAGTAAAGATAATGATCTTCCCGATCAACCCGATCAGGACATTGTCGGCAAGTGGCAACTGGAAAAGTATGTCACCCAACAGACACCCGGCGAAACGGATACGTATATCGGCAAAGATGGAGAGTGGGCCGAATTTAAAAAGGACGGAACCGGCACTCAGCGATGGGACGAAGGCGGTGGTAAGTTTGATCTCGAACCATTTACCTGGAAAATTTCAGGTAGCAAGCTTACGATTACAGACGACCTCGACGATGAGGAAGGGGCTGATCAGGAGGAATTTACTATCGTCAAACTAACCAAGCAGGAGCTCGTCTTTAAAGGCGAGTGGGTTAGTGATGACGGTAATGGGAAAGATATCAAAATCACAGAGACTTATTATCTCAGAAGATAAGCCCGATCCCCACAATTGCAGGTAGCTTCCTATCGGGAGCTACCTGCTGGATTTTCCCGGCACTGACCGTAACTACCTAATTGGTTGACCTTTGTATTCACAGCTATTTTTCCCTTTTGAACTAAAAACGGTTTCATCAAATTTGCCTCTTCGACATTATTTTCTTATTTTCACTCTATCTTAGCCGTAACTGAAACTACAGTTACATACCCAGTACTCTTGTATTTAATTACTCAAAACTGGACGAATTAACCTTTGAAAAGATGAAGACACAACGCCATTTACTTTCCGACTTATGGGAAAACACTCCAATTGCCGTTGCCGGAGAAACCATTGAGTATAAAGAAATGCCCCTCGGCAAATATCTAGCTGAGATGTTATCCATTGGCCCGTTTTATTACTACGTGATCAATGTTGCGGATAATAGCATCCATCAAATTCATGAAAACCTGCTCCCTATCTTGGGCGCCAAGGCTTACCCCAAAACTGTAAAAGATATTATCGACTATATTCATCCAAATGACCTTGAATTTGTCTTTGAGGCAGAAAAAGCAACTTTAGTCAAAATGGAGAGTATGGGCTTCGGAAAAGGAAGACTTTTCAGAACTTCCTACTGTTTCCGAATGCGCACAGCCGATGGTTCGTACCGGCTCTTCCATCATCAAGGAATCCATCTTAGTCAAAATGACGCGGGACGTATTACAACCGCCCTGAATATTCATACAGACATCCATCACATCACTGACATCAATAATAAACTAGTCCTTATCAAAGCAATAGGAGAACGCGACTATTGTCAGGTAGATCTTTCACAAACAACAGCGAAACGACAGCCACCGGAACTTTCCAGACGCGAGATGGAGATCCTTCGACTGTTAGCACAGGGATTTACCAGTCAGCAGATTGCCGAAAGTCTTTTCATTTCACCCCAGACCGTAAGGGTTCATCGTAAAAACCTGCTCAAAAAAACCGAAAGTTCCAATAGCGGCTGCCTCATCAAAAAGAGCATCGAATTTGGCCTACTATAAAATACCCCAAATGCGGTATTTCTTGCTTTATAAAGCTTTGGTATTATTGTAATAATGAAAAGAGTTGAACATAGCCTCACCCCAATCTGGGCAAAATATCCGGAGATTTTTTCTACAGACGGCGTCAGTGTGGACGCATCTAAAATTGTCGATTTAATCTCGGAAATATTTATTACCGGAGACTATTATTACTACTTGATTAATATCCTGGAGCAGCGCATAAGCCATCAGCACCCCGCGATTTGCAGCATCCATGGGCTGACAAACGTGCCCATGCATCTCCAGGAAATTATAAATTTGATCCATCCCGATGACATCCCTTTTGTCTTGCGCGCAGAAGATGCATCCTACAAAAAAGTGATAGAAATCGGAGCCGAACACCTGAAGTCCTTAAAGTCCTGTTACTGTTTTCGTATGCGTGTCGCAGATGGGACATATCATCTATTTCATCACCAAGCGATTACGCTCGTTGCAGATAACGATAATAAAATGGTCCATAGCCTCAATATCCATGCGGACATATCACATTTGTCAACGACAAATAATTATATCGCGACTATCATGGGCATCCATGGACGAAATGACTTTTACCAGATAGATTTATCCAAAAGACCTAAGCGTACATACAGCTGTTCGCTAACAAAACGAGAACTTGCGCTTCTTCCATATATCGCACAGGGGATGTCCAGTACAGAAATATCTAGACAGCTAGGGATATCAGCACTGACCGTCCGTGTTCATCGAAAAAATATTCTTCGCAAAACAAACACCCACAATAACACATCTCTAATCCGGCGCTGTATGGAACTCGGCCTCCTTTTCTATGCTCAGATCGTTGATATTGGCATTGATAGCATAATAAAGTAAAGCTCGCTGTGGAAAAAACAACAAATCTCAGGGACTACCCGTTATGCCCAGTACAGAAAAGATAATGTATCAAACAAACGTTCATAATCTCAGCTTTCGCTCGGTGCTACTTACAATTGGTAGATCAGCCGGAAAAAAGAACTGACACTATCCTCCCTGTCCCCAACCGGAAGACCTACCGCCATACCAATAGCCAGCTTATCATTCAGCCCCAGCTTAACCTGAGGATGCAGTGTGGTTTCCAACTTGCCATCGGCAACGACTTGATTAATTTCTACACCAATAAAGTGATCTGACCGGGGCAACGTATAATGAAAGGAAGTATTGATCTGCCAGTCCAGTTCCGCCCTCCGCGTTTTATACCGGTATGCCAGCTCCGGTCCTGTATAAATTAAAGTATGCCAATTGCTGTACCAGCTTTTGGCTGCAATAAAAAAGGGATTGAATGCTATTCCACCTTCCACGAAGTTAAAAATCTGCGTGTATCCAACCGCCAGAGTCGTGGCATGTGGCTTAGAAACATAAAAAGAGTATTGAGAAGATAAACGCAACCGTTCGAGTGCATTGCTCGAACCGGAGCCTGCCACCTTACTTTTTGAATAGGCAAAATCCGTCTCTACTTCAAGGCCCAGACGGTTGACCGGCGCAAATTCATATTCCATCAAATAGCCATATTCATCGGCGTCTTTCATCTTTTTGATATCTGCCCCTACATTAATTTCCTTTTCTCCTTTTCGGGCGCCCAAATCGCGCACCAGATCATTGTATAACGGTTCGGCGTGATGTACCTTATCGGGTTTAGCAGGACTTTGCTGTGCATAGACAGGATCTGAAGCGCTCAGCAGGCCAATTGAAATCAGCGTCGCCACCAGCTTTGCTGTATGTTTGATGTCTTTCATACAGCAAAAATTCTATCAGATTATGGAAACATTTAGGAATTGGGCTTAATTTTAGTTTTGATCGCTGTCTCCAGCGCATCCCTATGCAACATCAGCGTAATGGTTTTGTACCTTACAAATTCCTTGGTCACATACATATAGCCTTTGAAATTATTCGTTTTGCCCCATGAATTTTTGACCATATAATATTCTTTATCATATTGGTCTTTGGCAAGCCCCACAATATGCATCGCATGATCGTCAGTGGTACTCCAGTCATCAAAAGCCCTCTGGCGTTCCTCGGCAGTGACCTTCCGTTCGGGCTGTGGTTTTACAAACATGGCTTCCTTGTCCTCGTCCGGGAGATTTTCAAAGTCTTTTTCTGGGACATAAGCTATACCGTACGGCCAGGAGAACCCCTTTTCTGATACATCAGTGGTCCAGGCCACCGTATAGCCCTTGCGCAGGGCGCCATCAATAATCTGGGTCAGGTCCTGCATGGGCACATTGTAAAAATTGTGAAAAGACCAGTTGTCCGGCACCAGCAGCACAAAAGGTTTAAAATAAGGCTGATCAGTCACCGAAGCCAGACCGATATAATCATCCGGATTGATCCCGATGACCTGGTCGGCAAAGCTGCGCGCAGTATAGGTCTTACCTTTGTACTCGAAGTTAGCCGGCACTTCCCCCAAATGCTTATCGAGCGCCGCCAGATACGCCTCTTCCCAATGGCGTGCCAACGGTTTGCTTTTGACCAGCACCTTGAGCATTGCACGTAGCATGGGTGTCATCTTCCTAAAGTCGTTGTACGTCTGGGCGCCGTACAAGCCGGAATAGGCTGATCTTGGCATTGCCCCATATTTGCGAAATACGTGCAATACGTCCAGTAGCTGCCCGCCTTCGCCCATAGACATGCCGCCATGAAGACGAACAAAATTACGGGCTTTATCCAGATAGGCCTGTCTCGCTGTATAAATCTGTGAAATTTCCACAGGATCCTTTCCCATCCGGATCATCTCCGACTCCAAAAACGAGTTGCCTGTGTAGGACCAACAAGTATTGGAAGCACCCTGATTTTTCGGGGATGTGCAGCCCAGATTGATAATATCTGTAAACACAAACTCGGTCTTGATCCGCTTATCCCTATTTTTATAGACTAACGCGGATACATATTTTATGATCAGGGCTCCGACGATCAGCCCAAACAAAGCTATACTAATCCATTTATATCTCTTCATAACTACATATTTCCCCAATTATTAGCGGCCACCACTGATAGCGACCATAAAGCGGGGCATCCATTGCTTTAAAAAGCTATAGCCCACCAGACCCAAGACAATAATCAGCCCCGGAGCGGCCAAGTATAAAACCAACAGTAAAATATCCGATTGAGGACGAACTAATTTAAACAAAAATTTAATCACAAATACCAGCGGTAAGCGGTGACAAGCAAAGATAAAAAAAGCCCCGCTGGTCAAGAAGCTATTGGGCTGCCATGTTCCATTTTCAATACCCCGAGCCGTTAAAGCAACGGCGAGCACGAGACCGAGCAGCACTTCGGCGCAATACAGGTAGCTCCACCATATGCTGCCCAACAGGTAAAATGCCGCAACGGCCAATAGCAGATACACAGGTAACAACCTAAAAAACAAAGACTTCATCATTTTGACAAAGTTTATCTTGTGTATACCAAAATAAGCTCCTGCGGTAAAGAAGAAAAACGAGGCGGTGCTCAGTCCGGGCCTGTAGAAATAAGGATACAAAACCCAAAGCAGCCCAAATGCCAAGACCACGTACAGCCCCCATTTTTTGATTAGCCAGTACAATAGTGGAGTACACAGCACAACCACGATCAGGTCCCGGATAAACCAGAATGGAGAATTGATCGGCAGGGTCTTCTCCAGATGCGGATTGATATGGGAAGTATCCCAAAATGACCACAGCCAATCGGAGAGGCTGTAATCGATAATTAGTTTGTTCCTGCCCGACAGCATACCCTCCGGCAGAAAAGTCTGGGCGAGGAAAAAGAACAATATCACAACAAAATTCCAGAAAATATAGGGGACCAACAACGAACGTACGCGATTTTTCAATTTTTGCACATAGGTCTCCCGGGACAATCCCTCCGTCTTATAAAAAAACAGAAAGCCAGAAATTAAAAAGAACAACGGCACACAGACCTCGAAAATTAGCTTGGAAAATAGGAAAAAAATGGAAGAAAAAACGGGAAAATTCCCAAAATCGATCTGCTTTTGTCCGTCTAAAATAATGTCGGAAAAGTCGGTATGAATAAACACCACCCCGACAATCAGCGGAAAGCGTAAGGCGTCAATTGTTTTCGATTGTAATTCTGCCGTCAGGCTACCATGATAATCTTTACCCATTAGTTAGAATTTAGTCCACTGCTTAGTCATCGTTAAATTAGCAATTTTCAGTCAATTACTCAGCAAATTATGTCGTTTTGCCGGGGTCTTTTTGCTGCAGAAGAAGGTGTTTACCCCATATACGGCCATATAAGAACAATATTTATGTACCAAAAGCGTTACATAATAGCTAATCCGGATGAAAAAAATGAAACGATTGCAATCACACATGTGTTTAAACTATAGAAATAAATATTAATAAAAGATTAACAGCAAATTGGCTGTATGATTACAAATCAATCTAGACCAAATTCTTAATGATTCCGTTCATTCAGTACATGATTCCGATCACCTGTGTGCTATTTCCTTGTGCCACTTTTGCGCAGCAGTTTACGATAAGTGGTACAGTTCACGATGCGGCCACAGGTAAGCCACTATCTGGGGCCACAATCCGTATGGAGCCCGATAGCACAGTTACATCTACCAATGCCCAAGGCTTTTACAAACTGATGCTCCCTGCCGGAACGTATCGACTATCGGTTAGCCATCCCCAGTATCAGCGGCAACAGCATAGCATCAGCGTAAATCAACCGCTTTTACGGGATTATGCGCTGCAACCGTTACCCCAGATCCTTGAGGAGGTCCTGGTGTCGCGTCCGCGGCAAGGCCAAGCGCTAGACGATCCGCAGTCAGGCATAGTTCATCTTAGCATCAAAGAAATTAGGGATGTACCGGCCCTGCTTGGCGAACAAGACGTATTGAAGACTATACAGCTCTTGCCGGGGGTACAAAGCGGCGGTGAGGGATCAGCGCATTTTACCGTTCGTGGCGGTGACGTAGGTCAGAATTTGGTTCTCCTGGACCAAGCGACCATCTATAACCCGTCCCATCTGCTAGGTTTCTTCTCGTCGTTCAACGCAGACGCCATTCGGGACATACAGCTTTACAAAGGTGGTATTCCTGCCCAATTTGGCGGCCGTATTGCCTCGGTGCTGGATATTTCAATGCTGGAAGGTAATAAAAAGCATTTTACAGGAGAGGGCGGACTTGGTGTTATTGCCTCCAGACTGAAGGTCGAGGGCCCGATCGCGCAGGATAAGAGTTCATTCCTTTTCAGTGCCCGCCGCTCATATGCTGACTCCTTTCTAAAATTGGTAAAGGATAAAGCAATGGCAGACAACAAGCTCTATTTCTATGACCTGAATAGCAAGCTCAGCTTTCATTTAGGCAAGAAAACGTCGCTTTACCTATCGGGCTACCACGGAAGAGACGAGTTAAAATACAGTGACCTGTTTAGCCTTAGCTGGAGCAACAGCACGGCTACTGCACGTTTAAGTCACCGATTTACTGACAAGATTACCAGCAACAGCTCACTGATATACAGTCGATTCAACTACAATGCAGGTGTGTCGAGCGAACAGACAGACTTTCAGGTTGCTTCCACCATCGAGAATGTAGAGGCCAAGCAGGATATCTCCTATTATGTAAATGAACAGCACATCGTCCGTGCAGGGGCTAGCCTATTATTACAACGGATCCGGCCGGCCAACTTATCCTCCGACATCAATCAGTCGGTCAATCCCACTGCCATGGAGAATCAGCGCGGGCTTGATCTGGGAGGCTATCTGCTGCATGAATGGAAGCCGACAGACAGAATCTCTCTCAATTATGGCATCCATATGCATGACTTTATGGTACTGGGGCCCCGCACCTTTTATCAATTTGACCAAGCAGGCAAACCTATTGCTGAAAAGCGTGACGAAAGCCGTATTGCCAAACATTATATCAATCTAGAGCCCCGATTGGCCGCCAGCTTATTGCTTGATGAGCGGCGTAGTCTCAAATTATCTTACAACCGTCTGGTGCAGAACTTACATCAGCTGTCCAACACAAGCTCGAGCCTGCCCACGGACCAGTATGTGCTAAGTAGCCTAAGGATCAAGCCTCAGATGGTCGATCAGGCGAGCTTTGGCTATTTTCAAAAATTTTTGAATAGCCAATATGATCTGTCTATCGAGACCTACTATAAACGCCTGCTTAACCAGATCGATGTGCGCAACGGTGCCACGCTACAGGCCAACAGCCATTTCGAAGGTGAATTGCTTTTTGGAATTGGCCGCGCGTATGGCCTGGAAGGCTATTTCCGTAAACATAGCGGCCGGCTCACCGGCTGGCTCAGCTATACCTTGTCTAAAAGCCAGCGGAAGTTTGCTGCTATCAATCAGGGTAGATGGTTTAATGCACGGCAGGACCGCAGCCATGATCTCGCCGTCGTCGCCAACTATGCTCTCACACCAAGCTGGACCATCGGCGCCACCTTCGTGTTTAATACGGGGAATGCAGTAACCTTTCCAAGCGGCAAATACCTGGTCAATGGACGTTCCATGTTCTATTATACCGAACGAAATGGCTATCGTATGCCAGACTACCACCGTCTGGACTTAGGAGCAACATATAGCCACGGGAAAACAAACAAGGGATTCCGCTCCAGCTGGACGCTCGGCATATATAATCTCTACAACCGCAAGAACGCCTATACGATCGACTTCCGGGAAAATAAGGCCAATCCAAACCTGACAGAAGCTTACAAAATTGTGCTTTTCGGCATCGTCCCTTCTTTGACCTGGAACTTTAAATTTTAGACCGCATGACCATGAAAAAACACTTAATTTTCCCCTGTCTTCTGCTGTTGTTTACTGCATGTGAAGAGAAAATAGACATCGACCTGAATACAGCAAGCGCACGCCTGGTGATAGACGCCCAAATTACCGATGCGAGTGCTATACAGCGCATCCGCATATCACGCTCAGTCGGATTTGATCAGCCAGTCAACAGTTCAGGAATAAAAGGTGCCACCGTGGTTGTCACCGACGATCAGAACCACAGCTATACATTCCAATACGAAAAAGACGGCAACTACGTTCATCGCAACTTTATGCCTGTCAATGGGCGCCAATATAGGCTAAAAGTCTCTCTGCAGCAACAGATCTATATGTCAAACAGCAAAATGTCCAGCTATGTTAACGTGGATTCCACCGGAATCTTTGAGAGAAAACTCGCCGGCGAGAGTTACTTCTTTGTCACCATGACATTCAAGGACCCTGGCAAAGTCCCGAACTATTATATGTATACCCTCTCCATCAACGGGAAGCCGTTCCGTTTTGCCAGTGTACAAGATGATCAGTTTAACGATGGGCTGAAAGTCACACATTACATCTCGGATCTAGAAACCGACCTCTCCCCCGGTGATGATATCGTTGTACGCCGCTATTGTGTAGATGAAAATACCTACCGGTACTGGAATGAATACCAGCGGAACAACCTGAGCAACGCTGCCCCCGGAAATCCGCAGTCCAATATCAGCAATAATGCTTTGGGTTATTTCTCAGTTGCTCCTATGCGGGAATATACACTGAAAATCAGATAAAAGAATGCTAATCACGGTTATCGCTTTCTTCTTCACGGCCCTCCGCGATCATTTCATTGACTTCGGCCATGTCTCCGGGCTCCAGATGTTCTATATCTTCTGCCTGCTCGTCCGAATAGCGATCAATAAAAAAGGTACACCCCATCGGAAAATGATCGGACCCTACAGAAGGGTAGATAAATAGCTTATCAATAAACACATTAGGGCTATGAAACAGCAGATCGAGCGGCACCCGGAAAAACCAATAATTGGCATGGAATGTGGATAGGATCCCCCTTCCAATGCGTGCATCGATCAGCTTACTTGTTTTTTTGAACAATACAGAGGATTTTGCCCAGGCCACATTATTAAAGTCCCCCGTGACTACCACAGGCATTTTATAGTCCCGTACCCGTTTGGCCACACTGAGCAGGTCCCCATCCCGCTCTTTGGAATTTTCCTCCTCCGTCGGACTAGGTGGTGGCGGATGTACCGCAAAAAAGATAAAGCGGTGACCATCGGCTGTTTCGAGTTCGGCTTCAATACTGGGAATATCGTCGGCGACAAAGTAATGCACCTGACTTTTATTAATTTTCAGGTTTGTGTAAAAGTGCATACCGTAGGTATTGTCGAGAGTCACCTTCACAGTATTTGGATAATCTACTTCGAGTACACGGAGCGCCTTTTCCCACACCGCATCGCTTTCCATCGTCAGAAAGATCTGCGGTTGCTCTTTTTTGACCAGCGCAACAAACCGTTCGTGTTCTTTATTAAATTGCAGTACATTACAGGAAATAATCTTAATGCTATCCGATGCATCCTTACCTTTTTCATATTTCTCGCGGCGCCAAAACTTCGTATAACGCACCAAGATGTAAACATGATAGAGTATCAATGCTGCCTGCATGACCTCTAATCCCCAGACCCAGGGCGCTTCGTCAAGCAGATAAAGCCCCCAGGCTAGAGCGGGCACCTGGAAGACCAAGAGCTGCAGTTTGATAAATTCGGCCACCCGAAAGACCCAGTGCTGGCTCTGAATGAAAGGCATCAAGCTCAGCACAATCAGGAGCCCCGAGATAATGGCAAAGAGTATAAGCATAGCAATCTCATAAAATCATTACAAATATATAATTTGACGCGTATATGCCTTCTGAAAAAATCCGGTTATGAATAAACCATTAAAGCTATCACGTTTTTTCAGCCGCGGGAAGGTATTCAATCCGTGTCTTGGACAGTGCGTCGGGAAAGTTGGTCCGGATATATTCGATCATCTTTTCCCGTATGTAACAGCGGAGATCAAAAGCCTGCCCCGAATTGCGGCAGCTCATCAGACAACGGATCTCCATAGTTTGCTCCTTGAAATCAGTGACCTGGAGCACATTGACCTGGCCATCCCAGAGAGGATGGCCAGTCAGCAGGGCCGTCAGCTTCTCGCGCAGCTGCTGTACAGGTATTGTAAAGTCAGTATAGATAAATACCGTCCCCAGGATTTCAGCAGTTGTACGGGTCCAGTTCTGGAAGGGTTTCTCAATAAAATAAGTAATCGGCAATACCAGCCGCCGTTTGTCCCAGATATTCACCACCACATAGGTGAGGTTGATCTCTTCAACACGTCCCCATTCGCCCTCTACTACCAGTACGTCATCCATACGTATCGGCTGCGTAAAAGCAATCTGAAAACCCGCCAGTAAGTTGCCAAGTGACTTTTGGGCGGCAAAACCGATGATAATTCCACCTACCCCCACCCCCGTGAGCAACCCTGCTCCTATTTTCTGCATACTTTCAAAACTCAGTAAGATGATCGCCAGAGATACCAGGATGATAATGGTGACGACTACCTTGCGGATAAAGACGATCTGGGTTCTGACTTTACGTTCACGCAGATTATTCTCCTTGTTGACATCGAAACGATGGTAGAGATAGTCTTCAAAAACTTTAATGGCCTGGATCAAGGCGACAGCAAAAAATGCGACCAGCAGAATCTCGTTCAGTCTGGAAACCACACGTAGGGTCGTTGTATTGAAATGGGAAAAAGGAAGCAGGCTATTGAAAATAACCAGTGGAATAAAAATGCTTAGCACACGGTTGAAGCGCCTGATAAAGGAGCGGAACAGCGAATAGGAAGACTGCTCGATGGCCTGCCGGCGCAGCAGGGGAATAAAAATCATTTTAATCAAGATGCCGACCAGAAATGAAAATAAGATTAACGCAATATTCCAGAGCCATGCCGGCCAGGTCTCTGAAAGTCGAATGAATATATCAGCCATAAGAGTATGTTTTCTGTTATTTTACATCTTAGTTCTTATAAAATAACTGCTCATATAAAATAACTGCTCAACCGCGGGAACGTTTGTTTTATTTTGAGAAAATGGATGGATCAAGGCTCTCTAAAACAACATCCGCAGATCAAAGAGCCTGCGTAAAGGATTGTTTTTGGTATGTTTTTTGTTTAATTAGTGCCGATTAGAATCAGCACTAAATAATCATGCTTTTCAATACGTTTGATATAATAGAAAATATACAACTGGCGTTATACAGGGGTAAAAGGCGTTAAACATAATCAGAGCTTTCCAAGAAAATTAAACCAACACACACATACAAAACTATGAGCAAGAAAAAAGACAATTCAAGATGGCTGAACGTGGCCATATCCTGGGGTGCGAGTATCGTCATTATCGGCGTACTCTTCAAGATCCTGCATATCGGCGGCAGTACAGCCAACTATATGATTGGAATCGGACTTGGCGTAGAGGCTTTTCTATTCTTTCTGATGGGATTCAATCCCCCGCCGCCTGAGCCTGACTGGTCACGCGTCTATCCTGAACTGGACGATAACTTTAACGGCGAACTCCCTGCCCGGGGCAAAGCTGTCGTTGCACAGCCTGCAGGTCCCTCCGCTACTGCTGCTTTGGACAAAATGTTTGCCGATGCTAACATCGAGCCTGCCAGTATCGAAAATCTGGGCCGCGGATTACGTGATTTTAGCGAAAAAGTATCTGCCATCAACAGGCTCTCCGATGTCTCCTTAGCCACGGAAGAGTTTACCCAGAAATTGCGGACAGCAACCTCTAAGTTTGACCACCTGAGCACGGCCTTTGAAAAAGCTTCTGAAAACCTGGTGGCGATGTCCAACACTTCGGGGGATACCGCTAGCTACCATGATCAGGTCAGGAGCCTCACGACCAACCTGAGTCAGCTCAATGCCATGTACGAGCGCGAGCTGCGCGACTCGGCATCTCACCTACAGTCCATGAACAAGTTTTACGAGAACCTCAGTTATACCATGCAGAACTTCAACGAATCGCTGGACGACTCCAAAGCATTCAAAGAAGAAGTTGGCAAGCTGGCCAAAAATCTCAACGCACTCAACGCCATCTATGGCAATATGCTCAGTGCCATGAACCAGCCACGCATCTAATTTATTCTTGTATAACTTAATTCAACAACAATGGCATTAGGAAGAGAAACGCCAAGGCAGCGGATGATCGGCATCCTCTATCTGGTCTTGCTTGCCTTACTGGCACTCAATGTACCGGATTCGATCTTGGACGCATTCAAAAATATCAACAACAGTCTGGAGACATCCAAATCAAATGTCAACACGGCGGTACAGCAGCTGTTTACCGCATTTGAAAATAGCAAATTAAAGGAGGAACCAGCCCGGGCAAAGCCCATCTATGAAAAAGCCAAAAAGGCACAGGCCATCATCGGCGAGCTCAATCAATACATCGCCTCCCTCAAGGAGGAGTTTGTGAAGCAGGGCGGCGGCTATGATGAAGAGCGAGGCGACCTGGTCAAACGTGAAAACGAAGACATCGCCCCCAATCTGATGATCAATGAAAAGAAGGCAACTGTACTGAAAGACAAGATCAATCAGACCCGAGCCAAACTATTGGCCCTACTGACACCTGAAGAACAAAAAACGGTATCCTTCTCATTGGAAGCCAAAGATCCCGAGAAATCCGTCAATGGTAAAAAATCTTGGGAGGAGATCAATTTTGGCAGCGGTACACCATTGACGGCCGCCATGACCATTCTGACCAAAATTCAGACCGATGCACAAAATGCAGAGTCTGATATTGTCAAAATCATTCTCGGTAAGATGGATCAGGCCGTGGTGAATCTGGACAAGTTTGCGGCGGTAGCGGTAGCACCCAGCTCTTACCTGATCCAGGGACAACCCTATAAAGCGGAAGTATTCCTGACAGCGTCCGATTCAAAATCTGAACCTGCGATCTCGGTAAACGGTTCGGCCCTACAGGTTGTCGATGGAAAAGGTGTATACAGTGTTGCGACCAACAGGGAAGGGATCTTCACCTGGACCGGCGTGATCCGCGTAAAGCAGACAGATGGCACGTTTAAGGAATACCGCACACCGCAGCAGACCTATCAGGTGGCCCGTCCTTCAGCTGTGGTCTCTCCAGACAAGATGAACGTCCTGTATATCGGTGTGAATAATCCCATTTCGGTATCTGCACCGGGTACACCGACGGACAAAATCCGCGTCAGCATGAGCGGTGGCAGCATTTCCAGTGCCGGTGGTGGTAAATACAATGTTAGGGTAAGTTCTCCGGGCACAGCCCGCATCACGGTATCTGCCGAAGTCGCTCCGGGCAAAACACAGACGCTGAGCTCGACGGAGTTCCGTGTCAAACGGATCCCTGATCCAATAGCTAAGTTTGCCGGTAAAACGGGTGGATCAATGGCTACTGTAGCCCTCAAAGCACAAAATGCCCTTTTTGCCAAACTCGACAACTTCGACTTTGACGCGTCATTTAAAGTGACCAAATTTACGATGATCATCGCCAAGCCACGTGCCGACGCCATCGTCCTCTCCACCTCGGGCGGACAGCTCAGCTCAAGCATGTCTTCGGCACTGAACAACATCGTACCGGGCACCCGTGTCATTTTTGACAACATCGTGGCTGTAGGGCCCGATGGAAGCCCCAGACAGCTCAATGCAGTTGCGCTGACGGCCAACTAGATAATATCACCAGTATATACCACAAAAGCCTGCCCTTTCTAAAGGAGCAGGCTTTTTTTGTCCTGCCGCCTTCCTTGACGCCAAGACTACACATTTCTGTAGCAAACATGTACACAATACAAGTACATGCAGACATATTGGACAAAGAGACCAACAGTTCAGGACAGTTGAACAAAAATTAATTTTGATTATTGCAGCACATATTTCTCTGTAAACGTATCCTCAACACAGTACAATTCCATTATTGGATGTTTCACTGTACATACGTACCGGAGAGCATGAAAAGGGAAAACCAATTATTTTCATTAGCCGTAACACCAATTTTTTTCTTTGTACCTATTATAAACATAACCATACAGCATGAATAATCGATTATTAACAAGATCACTTCTGAAAAGCAGCATTCAGTTCCTCTGCCCGTTGATGGTACTGTCTTCATCCCTGGGCTATGCCGGCAGTCTACCGGAAAGGCCCCTGTTGCTGAACACCAGGTTTGCCGGTATCACGGGCCGTGTGCTTGATCCGGAAGGAAAGCCTGTCCACGGCGCCACTATCTTGGTCAAAGGCAGTAAAGCGGGCGTCAAAACTGATGAAGACGGGGTATTTCATATCAACCTGCCATCTGACAACCAGGTCATCATTGTCAGTTATATCGGCTATAAAGTCCAGGAAATCGATATGAAAGGAAAGACAAGTATTACGATCCGGCTGGAACCCAATGCCAGTATCGATGAGGTAGTTGTTGTGGGCTACGGCAGCAAAAAGAGAGGAGAAGTACTAGGCGCGGTAGCGTCAGTCGATCCCAAGGAAATCCAGGATATCCCTGCGGCCAATATTGCAGCCGCCTTACGCGACCGCGTGGCCGGCCTGGGGGTGAGCGAATCGTCTGGCCGCCCCGGGGCAGCTGTCACCCTCAACGTCAGAAATGCGTTCGCTTCAGATCAAGCCAAGTTACAAGGAGTGACCAACGAACCGCTATACGTTATTGATGGCATCATCTCCACTTCGGATGTTTTTGAAAACCTGGACGCTTCGATGGTCGAGAGTATATCCATTCTAAAAGATGCCTCGGCGGCAATCTATGGGGCTTCGGGAGCCAAAGGAGTTATCCTTGTCACCACTAAAAGAGGGCATGCTGGCAAGACACAGCTGAGTTACAACGGCTATATCGGCATTTCAGATGCCACGGTCAAGCCCAAAATGTTGTCTGCTTATCAGCATGCCAAATTATTGAATGAGACCTTTGCGTTGAACAATGCACAGCCCACATCCTTCTTTTCTGACGAAGACCTCGCCTATCTGCAGACCAACCCTTACAAAAGCTGGTATGATGAGCTATGGAAGCCCTCAAAAATGGAGCGGCACAACTTGTCTATCTCCGGGGGCAGCGAAAAAGTTACCTTTTTTGCAGGGGGTAGTTATCAGAAAGAAGATGGTAACTATGCCGGCATGAGCCAACAGAAATATTCCTTCCGGTCAGGCTTCAATGCCGAAATCATTGATGGTCTAAAAGCAGATATCGCTTTTAACGTTAACAATACCAAGACCAACAGCCAAAACAGCCTGTCGGACGACCGGGATCAGAATTTTTATCAGACCTTGATCACTACCCCACAATGGGTTCCGATTCAGATCGATGGCCTTCCCGTCAACTTCTCGAATATCAACGCCAACAGCAATACTAACCCGCTGGCTATCATCAATTCCGGCTATTACCAAAAACGCAATAATTCCAACTATAGCATCAATGCTTCGCTGAATTATGCTCCAAAAGCTTTAAAAGGTTTTAATGCGCGCATACAGGTGTCACATTCCGGCACTTCATCTAGCGGCCAGGAATACCTTCCAGCGTATGATCTTTATGAATTTGTTCGCAGAGGCAACAACAATCAGCTCTATACCAATACAGTGGATAAAGTATTCCGGATGGAGGGCAACAAGACAAGGATCGCACCCTCTTTGGGCAAAGGGAATAGTTATCAGGGCAATGTCGTTGTCCAATACGCCAATAGCTTTGGTCAGCACAACATGAATCTGATGATCGGTGCAGAGCAGTCTGCATCCAACTCCGAAGGCCTCTCCGCCTTTTGGACCAACCAGCAGCTCCTGAATCTGGATGAGTACTGGGCATTCGACCCGTCTACGTTCACGAACAATCTCCGTTCGATCGAAGAAGCGGTAAAACGTTCGTTCTTTGGCCGCTTCAATTACGACTACAAGAAAAGATATCTCCTTGAAGTCATCACGCGGCTGGATGCTTCATCCCGCTTTGCTAAAGGCAATATCTGGGGATTGTTCCCTACAGTTGCCACAGGATGGGTCGTCAGCGATGAGAATTTTTTTAAGGATCTGAACTATATCAGCTACCTGAAACTACGGGCCAACTACGGCCTTGTGGGCGAGGATCGTGTCAACGCCCGCCTATGGCAGGACCGTTTTAGTGTAGATTTGGTCAATACAGGCTACCTCTATGGCGAAACGCCGGTCGCATCGCTCAACCCTACCATCATTGCAAACCCCGATATCTCCTGGGAAAAACACCGCACCTTTAACTTTGGTATCGAATCGCGCTGGTTTGACAATAAATTGAGTTTCGGTTTTGAGTACTACTTCCGCCGTTCTTACGACGTATTCGACAAAGGAAATGATGAAAACTTTCCGATGTATGCCGGATTCAGAGCACCGGTGGTCAATTACCAAAAGCGCAATGGCTGGGGCACCGAGTTTTCGCTGGGCTACCAGAACACGTTTTCCAATGGACTTAGACTTTCCACCAATATGAACTTTGGCTACTCGGGCAGCTATACCACGCAAATGTTCTTCAATAAATTCCAGCTCTGGGATTTCTCCTACCCAGACTGGAAGGTCGAGATGGGTACAGACTCCCGCAAATATAATACCGGCAACTACGGGCTGATCTATGTCGATATGCTGCGCACGCAGCAGGATGTGGATAATTTTCTGGCCCAGAACCCCAATTACACCATTGATGGTAAAGTACCCCAAGTTGGCTGGACAGTGTATGAAGACACCAATGGTGACGGCAAGATAACCGAAAAAGATCTGACCACCATGTTTGACAATACGGACCCCATTTTCTCTACGGGTATCACTATCGGCCTAGCTTATAAATCGTTTTCACTGAACACCAACTTCCGTGCAGTCTTCGGTGGCAAAGCTTTCTATGAGTCACAGGCCATGACCGCCCCTACTGAGAAGATCAATGTACCCAGTTTCTGGGAAGATCACTGGTCACTGGACAATCCCAATGGCCGTTTTCCCCGGTATGATGATGCTGCCATGATGAAAAAGTGGAACTCGACATTCTGGGCAGAAGACGGCACAACCATCCGTATCAATAATATGGTATTTAACTGGACTGTTCCAAAAAGTTTTACCGATAAGATCAATGTGCGCTCACTCAAACTCATGCTTTCGGGCAACAACTTATGGACAATCGTCGCACCGTTTAAACATCGTGACCCTTATTCTTCGTCCATCTATAACTACCCGACGATCCGGACACTTTCCTTTGGTTTGAACTTTGGCATTTAACACGTAGACACATGAAAAGACATTTTAACTATATCATAGCCATACTATTGGCCTCCAGTACAGCCCTCCTGACACAGAGTTGTAAAGATGATTTTTTTGAGCTGGTCGATCACGGGGGCCTCGACGCACGTATCTGGGATAATGAAGGTGCAATAGAATACTATCTGGCCGGTACCTATTCGATGATTATGCCTACTCATCCCCATGAGATCACGACCAATGACATGCAGATGCATTACGCCAGTGATGAAAATTATTTCTCGGGCACGAATGGTCCCAGCAAAAAAGTACTGGGACTGAGCGGTGAAATCACGCTCAATGATGTCAAATACATCGCGACCAAATACCAGGGCACCAATATTGGCGATAACCGTTATTTTGATATCGCGCGCTGCAACAACGCCATTGCCTATATTCCGGACGGCAATCTGCCCTACGACGTGAAGAAGAAGTTTCTGGGCCAGTTTTACACACTACGGGCATTGGTTTATTTTGAGCTTACACGGCTCTATGGAGGCGTCCCACTTGTAATTGAGCCCCAAAATCCGGACGATCTGAAACTCGAGGGCCGGGCCTCCGCCAGAGCCTGTTTTGGACAGATTGTGAAAGATCTCGATTCGGCTATGGTCAACCTTGATGGCGTTACCTGGGACGATGCCACCGGCCGTGGCAAAATCACTAAAGCTGCTGCGGCCGCTCTCAAAGCCAAAGCACTGCTCTATTGGGCAAGTCCGCAGTTTAATCCAACGGATAATCCCACACATCCCTTTGAAGCCAAACGCTGGGAGACGGCATTGCAGGCCAGCAAAGAAGCGTATGACCTATGTATCGCCGCAGGTCGAGCCCTTATGCCCAATTACGCTGAAATTTTCTTAAAAGAAGGCAGTGCCAATACCGAAGCGGTCGTAGTCCGCTCCTATTCGGCTACCTCACCCAAACGGTATACGATTGTTGAGCGGGCTTCGCGTCCGGCATCGGAGGGCGGCTCTCCGGCGGACTATTATGTCCCCAGCACTCTTCTGCTCCATGCATACCGCATGAAAGACGGCACTCCGGCCAACAGCAGCAATTCCCTTTACGACGATGCCCTGTTCTGGAAAAACAGGGACCCAAGATTCAAAAACACCATTGTATACAACGGTGCCGAATGGCCATTAAGCGGTAAAAACAATCGTCGCCAGTGGAATTACAGCAATGCCGCGGGCGAACCATCGATCAAGTCGTTTTACTGCAAAAAATTTGTCAATCCGGCGCTTTCATCTGCAGCTGTGGGAATCGCCAATGATATGGGCGGAAATGGCATGGACTGGATCGAAATCCGTTTTGCCGAAGTCATGATGAACTATGCTGAAACAGCCAACGAAACAGGCAATCTAACATTGGCTAAAGAGCTTGTGCGCAGCATCCGCCAGCGCGCCGGCATCGAACAGGGCAGCTATGATTACGGACTGGCGCTTGCGACCAACAAAGAGCAGATGCGTGACCTGCTGATGAACGAGCGGCAGATCGAATTTGCTTTTGAAGGTAAGCGCTATCATGATCTGCGCCGCACACGCCGCATGCATACGCTGGGGGGGACCATACAAACCTATCTATTCGAGGCCAAATCAGAAGCTGCGAAGAAAATCCTGGAAGCTCAAAATCAAACCGGTATCCTGCATAGGGAAACCCTGGACATGGACAACCGGGATACGGTGCTGACCTACTTTAAGTACCCTTACAACCTACGTTCAGAAAGCTCCAATGGTGCTTTTGCCTTCCGTGAATATTATTATTTCTATCCGCTTCCCAACACCTTTATGAATTCGTCGCCATTGCTCGAGCAGACCATCGGTTATGAAGGCGGAACATTTGACCCATTAAACGATTAAATCATGAAGCGCACTAATTTAAAACATATCGTATCAGGCTGTTTACAGCAGAGGGCTAATTTGCTATTACTCTTGCTATTGGTCATGCTATTTTCCTGTAAACGCGAGGGTGACAATATTTTCAATTTATTTGAGGATGTGTCGGTCACCCTCCATCAGGAGAACGAATTAAATATCGGCACCTATAAGGAGGTCGCTGTGGGAGATTCCATCCATGTTGACTTTACGATCAGCTCCAAATCCAAAGACATGCATCAAGTCTGGATTTTTTATAATGGTGCCGGAGCAGCTGCCCTGAAGATACCATTAGGAGAAACAGAAAAAAGAAACTTTCGCTACGTTTATAAAATCCGGGCAGATAAGGTCGGCAAGACGACCTTCCGGATTATGGCCGTCGACCGTGAGGGCGTCTTTATGGGCGACGGTTATACCGCTGTTACCTTCAATGTGCTGTCCGATTATGTTCACCTGAACAGTCGCAATCTGTATATGCCGGACAGTGTAGATCGAAGCAGCGCCTGTTTTATGGACTTGGTAGAAGGCAAAACGTACACTTACGCCGAAGCTCTTCTCCATCCCGAAAAAATAGATCTGGGCATGTATAGAACGTATACAATAGAGCCTAATGGAAATATTACTTATAAATATAGCATCTATTCACTGCAGGCTGATCCCATTCCGTTTGGCGCATTTGACTTCACGGGCTTGGCAGGCAAGGGTCGTGTGACCTATTTTTCGGGTATTCAAAACAATCAGGCTAGTGCATTTTTAAATACATTGACTTCCGGAGCGGCTATTCAGAGCAACGCAATATCGCGTAAGACGAGCAATCTGAAACTCGAGGATCTCAAGGTGGGCAGCCTATTTTATTTCAAAACACCGGACGAAAAATATGGTGCCGTGATGGTCAACGCCTTGAGCGGTTTTGACAACAGCCGCTATCTCAGTCTCAGTATTAAACGGCAAAATTAAGTCTGATTCCTTTTTTCCCTTAATAATCAGGGGTACCGCAGCGCTGTCGGTACCCCTTTCATTTTTTTTATCACTCCTGGTATGGCAGTCTATGGCCATGTCGTTTACTCTTGACTAGCCTGATCCAGCAGCCCAATATCTTCCTGATCCAATTGGAGATCCGGTGCTGCAACTAAGGTCTGTAGCTGGCTTTCACTGGTTGCACTGACAATTGGAGCCGTGACCAAGGGGTTGGCCAATAGCCATGCCAATGCCACGGTTGCCTGTTTAGCGTCGTATTTTTCGGCCACAGTATCCAGAGCCTTTAGTACGGCTTTTCCTTTTTCGTCAAAGTATTTTTTAATGCCGGCTCCTCTGGTGGTTTTCTCGAAATCATCTTCTGACCGGTATTTACCGGTCAGAAAACCTGCCGCCAGCGACCAGTAGGGGAAGACACTCAGGTCATATTTTTCAACCAGCGGGGCGTAGTCATTTTCAAATCCTGAGCGTTCGACCAGGTTATAATGTGGCTGCAGGGCCACATATCTCGGCAGCCCATGTTCCTCCGCGAGCGAGAAGCTTTCGATAAGGCGCTGAGGAGAGACGTTTGAGGCTGCGATATAGCGCACCTTACCCGCCCTGATCAGCTCGTCATAAGCAGACAGCGTTTCCTCAACAGGGGTAACTTTATCATCAAAATGCGTATAATACAAATCGATATGGTCTACCCCCAGCCGGTGCAGAGACTCGTCGGCGGACTGGAGGATATGCTTCCTTGAAATATCAAAACCATGTTCCTTGGTTTCTGAGCCAACCTTGGTGGCAATCACCAGGTCCTGTCGGCGTCCACGACTTTTGAGCCATTTTCCGATAATCTCTTCAGACTGCCCTCCACGTCCGTTCACCCACCACGAATACGTATCTGCTGTATCGATAAAATTAAATCCGGCTCCGACAAACTTATCCAGAATATCGAAAGATTGTTTTTCATCCAATGTCCATCCAAAAACATTGCCGCCGAAATTGATCGGCGCAACCTGCAGGTCTGTGTGTTTTATCTGTTGCTTTTTCATTTAAATAAACTTGTTTTTAAATACTCCCCCTCTCCATATATCATAAGTTATTTAAAGTTACGGTATTCAAGCTGGCGGGCAGGAAATTTCTATCACATAAAATTGTCAAATAACAAGGCCGCATTTTTTTGACGCTATAAAGAAAATTATTATCTTTAATAAGTGTCTATCATAACCTAGATAAACCATTAATTTATACAATTTAAGAAATGCAGGAAGAGATCATTAAGCATGCTTTTTCCAAAGTCAACGAATTTTATAAAAAACATAATCGGACGCCTGTGCGCCGGGAGATGGAAGATGTCAATACGATTGCCCGCCGTTATTTTGGCACATGGAACCAGTTTATCACGGCGGCTGGATTAACACCCAACAGCAGAACCAAAGCGGAAATTTCGGCAGAGTTAATTGGCATGGTAAAAGATTTTTATGACGCCAATGGACGCATCCCCATGCGCCGTGAGTTTACCCCTCGCATAGGGACTATTGTAAGCTATTTTGGTACTTGGAACAAGTTTATTGCTGCCGCTGGATTTGATCCCAATGACCGGAGAATCCCTTCCAAAGGGAGGCTGAAAAATTCGCTGGTCAAGTTTTACCTCAAGCACCGGCGTTCTCCTAGTATCGCCGATTGCGTTAAAAGTAATGGGCTGTATAATTTTCGGTCTTACTTTGCTCATTTTGAGGTCAGCACCTGGGCCGATGTGCTGGAATATGCCGGTCTGTCCTCGTACTTTCGGATAACGACGATGACAGAATCCGAAGCCAGGGAGAAGGTAGTCAAACTGATCAAAAAACATCGCATCAAACATTACAAAGATTACGCGCGCCTCAAACCCGATAACTATCCCTCAGTCTGGTATCTCAAAAAAAAATTTGGCTGGAATAATCTGTGTTATCTGGCAGGGACCAAAATCCCTGTGACCAAATTTAGCATTCAAGACCATTATCTCAGTCTGGCTAAGTCGCTTGGCAGGGCGCCGACCACCAAGGAGCTGGAGGCTAAGATGAAGATCAGCAGCGGCGGCATGAAGTGGAAAACAGGACTGCCCCTGAACAAATTCCTGCAATCGATCGGACAACAACCTATCCATAAAACGCCAGAGCGCTGCAAACTCAGCAAAAAACAACTGGCCGAGCTGTATAGGACACAGAGTATAGCACATGGATATGAAAATGGTATGCCCCGCAGCAGACTGCTCGAACTGACGGGATACAGCAGAGAGATCTATGAGAAACGTTTTTTCTCCATGAATGGCCTTCGCTTGGTATGTGGATTTAAATTAAACAGGCTCGGCAGCAAACAATATACGGAAGAACAACTTCGCGAAATACTGAAAAAACCTAAATATATCCGGCAGCGTTAACAGCGCCTCAACGGTAAGCATGGCCAAAAGAGCAGAAATAGGTAAATTGGAGAAAAAATATTATCTTTACTTAGCAGCCACCTATTTCGCTTTATTATAAACCAAATCATGAATAATGACATTGATGGTAAAGGATTACATTAAGAGATTTACAAAAAAAAACGAGCTTTCTAAAGCGGTGTCCCGCCGTATCCACGAGATTTTACGCCTGACAAAACTTTCTGTTCAGGAGCTTGGTCCGATAGCGGGCATCAACACCCGGTCCCTTGAGGGCTACGCCAAAGGAACCACTCCGATTACCCTAGAGGCGATCATAAGAATCTGTGCATTCCTGGCAATCGATCTGACCACATTCTGTGACTTTAACAGGAAGTTAAGCGGACAAGTAGAACTTTCTGCCATAGGTCAGGCTGCAGAGCAAGAAAAGCGCAAACAGGCAGCAACCATCGCGAAGAAAGAAAGTAGTCTGGCATCTCAGGAGAAATTCGAAAAAGCAAAAAAACACCGCGACCAGATCAGTCTCATTGTAAACAGCACGGATTACTTTCAACGTCCGCGCACCTTATTTCAGATGGCCGTGGATTTTGCCCGCGACTATGGTATTGATGTCACACCGGAGCGAATCCAGATGGTGCTGCAACGCTATGTAGGAGATGGAATCATCAAGAAACATCAGGCGCCTTGGGACTACGGTGTCGGTTTGGGTAAACCGAAACGAACGTGGGTCTATTTTCAGGACGAAACCGCTCTTTTAGCTGATCCGGAGCGATTGCAAGGCTACAACTGGTTTCGTAATAGCATTATAGCCTAAAGAAAGCGGCTGCCAACGCACTCGACAGCGCTCAATTGCATTCAGCATCTCCGTTTCTCCTGAACTATAGACTTCACCGTGGTAAATATGCAACTCAGATTTTTTAACCTGATGAGATTACCCATAAGCAATGTATACACTACCCCAGCTTATTCATGGTGTGGATAACAGTCATACGGTGGAGACCGGTCGGCAGTGCATCAAGCATCCGTTTATTTTGTTAGTACCGGCCATCCTGCCTTATCCCAGGTCATTTTCTCGATGCGTAACTTCGGCTTGCCCTGATCATGTGCATCATAGCCGTGAAACGCCAGATATTCTTCCTTTCCGTCCCTGAAAACCGCATTGTGTCCTACGCCGTGCCAATCTGTGTTGCCCTCGAGCACAAGCTTGCCCCCACCGCGAGCCATGTCCCTGCCCTCGTCGTCCAGGTAGGGGCCCTGTACGTCTTTGGCTCGGCCCACGATCATCTTATAGGTGCTTCTAGGGCCCTTGCAGCAATAATCAATGGACGCAAAAAGGTAATAGTACCCTCCGTGGCGGTAGATAAAAGGGGCTTCGATAGCATTCCCGCCTGCATCTTTGGGATTATCGTCTACTGCTGGCGGATTCGGTGCTGTAGGATCCGGTTTGCGGCTCGCTATCGTCGGAATCGCAGTCAGATCATCGTCCACAGCGGTTCCGTCCGCTTTGAGCTTGATCAATTTAAGACCATCCCAAAATGAACCGAAACTCAGATAGCTGTCACCATTAACATTCTTGATAAAATTGGGGTCTATCGCATTCCAGTTCGTCTTTCCGGGAAACGACTGGATGATCAGACCATGATCGGTCCACTTGAAATCCGCAGCATTCGGATCGAGCGTCGGTGTTGTTGCCAGACCGATACAAGAGGTATTTTTACCGAAAGCCGAAATACTGTAATAAAGCATAAATTTTCCATTGTGATAGCTGATATCTGGAGCCCATATATGGCCTGTGAACGTGGGAACTGCTTTCACTGCCCATTGTGGAGGCTGATTGAAGACAGGAGCTTCAGGCTTCCACGTTTTTAGATCTTTCGATGACATGACCGTTATACCCTGCCCAGTGGCAAAAAGATAATAAGTTCCGTTCTCTTTGATCAGGACAGGGTCATGGATGATGGGCGCAGCCTGCTGCGCCCATCCATTGCCAAGCAGCAACGAGCATATAATGCCCAATATAAACTTCTTCATTTGCATTTTATTTAACTTTTTTCAACCATATTCCCAAGCCACTACCATTGTAGCCTGTCATGACGAGCGTAGACTTCACGCCCCGCTCCCAGTCGCGCTCACGCGATACCTTGTATTTGTCTATGAATGCACCCCCGGCCCAACGCAATTCAAGGCTGTTTGTCTGGGGATCAAAGGCCCAGGTATTGGCCACATCACCGAATATTGTACCATCGGCCTGCAATATCGGATTCACTTCGACGGCGTGGTTGATATTGGGATCGGTCTGTGTTTCAGCATAACCCGGTACTCGGACATAGCCATGGATAATCTGCTCATATTCGCCCACAATTTCCGCCTTCGTAATCGGGGTCTGAGCAACAGCAGCATAACGTTCAGGACTGACCATCGGCCAACCATTGTCTGACCAGAACATTCGGCGCACATGCATGACCATGAAAAGGGGGTCGACAGCGGGCCTTCCCTGCGTAGCCATAAAATAACTGCCCTTCTCGTCTTTAAAGACGGAGCAATGGGCAGTGCCCTGCCACCCCGCATGGTCTTTAAAAGCATAAGGTCCCAATACAATCTGATCCACATGGTCTGCAGCTACATCGGCACGCTCACCATTCCAGTCTACAAAGGGGCCAGTAGGTGCGTCCGAACGAAACACCCGTACATTGTATTTGGTGTTGATCCAGTCGTAGGACACAAATAGAAAGTATTTCTTTTGATCAGCATTGTAGATGATTTCCGGGGCTTCAAGGTTTCCGTTATAGACACCATTTGTCTTTCCACGGCGTACGATCAACGTACCCAAGTCTCCCTTTTGCAGCGGTAGCCCAGTTGCGGGGTCCAGCTTCACAACAAATAGACCGTCCCATGCCGATCCGTAATACAGATAATGTTGACCTTCTGGGGTAATCACAACGGAGGGATCGATCGCATTGGTACCAGGGCCCTCAGTCTTTGACTGGACGGCAAGCCCCTTCTCCAGCCAGGGACCATCGAGCGATGTCGAGGTCAGCAGGCCAATGGCACTCACCCGAAAACCGTTGGACGCCACAGCGTAATATAAGCGAAATTCGTTGCCTACTTTCAGGATATAGGGAGCCCAGACACCTTCGTTAGGCTTATAATCACTTTTGACACCCGTAATGTAGTTGACCGCTTGTTTTGGCAGGCCATCGTAGGCCCAACCACGAAACTCCCACTCGACCAAGTTTCTGGAACGGCGCACCATAATACCCGGCTTAATGCTTTGCCCATAGGCAACATCGGTACTAAAACAATAATACCAGTCGCCGTCTTTAATAATTGAAGGATCATGCAGATTATACGGCCCCCACTGCCCCGTGAAAGCGTAACTCTGAATATTTCCGTAAGTATCCTTGATATCGGCAATATCAAATGGCTTCGGTGCGAATATGCCCGGATCTGTTTCAGTGAGCGGCTGGTTATTAAACTTATCCTTCTGACAAGAGGCACTGAAGCCTGCCAGCAACATAAGGACCAGACAACGTACGCTATTTTTGTTCATATTCGTTCAAGTTTGTTCCCATCAGTTAGCGCTGTTGGGTGATAAATTTTTGTTATAATTCAGCTCATTAAACGGTATTGGAAGATATTCACGGCCGGCTCTCCAGCTGTTAAAATCAGAATCTCTGGTTCTAAGTTCCGCTAGCTTCGTTTGGTCATACAGCCAGCCCCAGCGAATGATATCCTGTATCCGCTGCCCTTCGACAGCAAATTCCAGCAATCGCTCGTGTGCGATCTGCTCACGCATCTGTACCTGGTTCATATTCGGTTTGCTGGAGGCAAGCGCCGGCAATTTCGCCCTGTCTCTGACCTGTTGTATATACGTATACGCTTCGGCTGTCCGGTTCACTTCGTTGAGCGCCTCAGCATACAGCAGCAGGATATCCGCATAGCGCAATACACGGTAATTGATGCCGCCTGATTCAAAGGACTCCTTTTCCAGTATATCTAGACCATCATGCGTCCATTTACGTAAGTACTTAACGTCTCTGGAGGCATATGGCCAGTCACGGCCGTAGATTTTGGTGGAATTGTCCGCCGCTTCGTACGATGCGATCGTAGCCAGAAGCCTTGGATCGCTTTTACCATCCACTGTTTTTTCCTTCTTAAATGCAGTATAGAGGCCCGGACTGGGTTCATAATCCTTATAGCCGCCCCAAGATTCACCCGGAGGCGCATAGGTCACGGCTAATGCGCAAAACTGCCGCCAGTTGGCGTTTGGTTCGCCCGCCCAGTTACCATCGGTTCCCCCTTCGGCAGTGAATTGGATTTCAAACAGTGATTCTGCATTGTTTTCATGCTGCGTATCGAAGTTGTGGCGGTAGTCGGCCATCAGCTGATAAACATTGTGCAGCTCCCCGCCGGCCTTGGTAAATTTTTCGAATTGTTCGACAGCGGCAGCAAATTGTTTCGTATACATATACACTTTCCCCAGCAATCCGGCGGCGGCGCCTTTGGTGGCCCGCCCTGTTTGCCCTGCATCCGGTCCTGTCACATCTTTATAGCTCAAAGGCAACAGCACCTCCGCCTGTTTCAGGTCTTCAACAATTTGCTTCCACACCTCTTCCGGGCTTGCCGTAGCAGGATAATATTGCTCTTTTCCTTCGGGCGGCTGCGTCACGAGCGGAACTTTCTGAAAGGTATTGATCAGGTTGAAATATGCAAAGGCACGCAGAAAATAAGCCTGTCCAAGGATCCTGTTTTTATGTCCATCCGTAAATTCTGCATCAGCGATATCCGGTACGTTTTTTAATACTTGATTGGCCCTGTTGATGATAATATAATGATCCCGCCATATCCATTCCACTGGAGCAGAGTTGCTCGGTATGGTAAAGCGGCCTACCTGAACCAGGTCGGTCCAGGGGCTACTGCCCTGCACGTCATCACCACGGCTATCGGAAAGGCCCGGAAAAGAGCGCGTATAAGTTCCCTCGAGTGCCAGCGCATTGTATATGGCTACAGTGCCTGCATCTGCCTGCGCGGCATTTTTCCAATATGTTGCTGTCGTCGGAAAATTGGGGTTAGTCAGTTCCAGTTTACTATCGCAAGCAGTCAGTGCTACCGTCACTGCTGCGATCAACCATGTTCTATTCATCGTCTTCGTTTCTAAAGGTTAAAATCCAAGCTGTACACCGAATAAGATCGTCCGGGGCTTGGGATACGATCCATTGTCAAGTCCCGGGGTAAACACGCCATAGGTGTAATCGGGATTATACGATTTATATTTCTGAAAAGTATACAGGTTCTGCGCGGTCACGTATACTCTTGCTTTTGCGACATACGGAATCATTGACTTCGGAAAGTTATAGCCCAGTGATAAGGTATTGATGCGCAGATATGTTCCATCTTGCAGCCAGCTCTTTCTATTGGAGTTCTCCCAGTTGCGGTTTGGGTCTTCCCAGTTCAGCCTCGGGATATCGGTGTCGGTATTCGTAGAAGTAAACCGATCGAGCATATCCTGGTGGTAATTAGCGTCACCTCCGGTATGCATCAGGTCTCGGTACAACCGGCTATTGATTAGATATTTTCCCATTCCGGAGGCAAAAAGAGCAAAGTCGAAATTCTTGAAAGCCGCATTGAAGTTAAAGCCATATTGATATTTTGGCAAACCACTGCCGAGGTCCGTACGGTCATTGTCATTGATCAGCCCATCGCCATTGATATCCTTATAAATGACATCCCCTACAGCAGCACCATCAAACTGTTTGGGATGGTTGTCCACCTGCTCCTGCGTTTTGAAAATTCCTTCGCTGATAAAGCCATAGTGCCGGCCGACTTCCTGCCCTACTTCGGTACGGAAATGCCCATCGACTCTCGCCTTAATATCGTTTCCCAAGCTGAGCACTTTGTTTTTTATTGTCGTAAAGTTAGCCCCGATATCGTAGGTGAATTCACCACTGCTTTTATGATAGGTAAAAGAAACTTCAATACCGCTATTGCGCAAAGTACCAGCATTGACGATAGGCGCCTGATTGATAGAACCTACGGAAAAAGGAATAGGGATAGGTACAAGGATATCCTGGCTTTTGCTCGAGTAATACTCTGCAGAAAGATCGAGCTTATTCCTTAGTAGTCGCGCATCAAAGCCGATGTTGCTGGTGATACGGTCTTCCCATTTTAAGTCTTCGGAGACCACACTGGTCTGTGTCCCGCCCAAGATGCGCTGTCCCGCAAAAGTATATACCACTGAAGGATTAATTACTGCCTGATACAGATAATTGCCGATATTTTCGTTCCCCAGTTTACCCCAGCTTCCGCGTATTTTGAGATCGTTGATCCAATCATTGGTCTGGGGAAAGAACTTTTCATTGCTGATACGCCAGCCCCCCGCGAAGGATGGAAAGTAGCCGACACGATTACTTTTTCTGAAGCGTGAAGAAGCATCGCGCCGCACAGTGGCCGTCAGCAGATAGCGGTCGTCATAATTATAGTTGGCGCGACCGAGATACGAAGCAAGTGCATTAAAATCGCTCAGATCGCGGGCACTGGTCTCGGCAGCGTTCTGAAGATTGTCAAACTCTTCATTGCTGAACCCAGTTCCGGTAATATAGCGGTTCCAGACAGAATATTTTTGATACATCTGTCCCACAAGAACACTCAGCTGATGGCTATTTTGTTTAAACTCGTAATTCAGCGTATTCTCGAGCAGCACATTTTCATAACGCCGGCTGTTGTCGTTGAGACGGTTGATATTGTTGATGAAGAAGTATCCGAGATTGAATTTGGGTGTAAAGGTTTTGTCCCGTACTTCATTGATATCGTAGCCAAAGTTGATCTTATATTTGAGTTTATGTTTATCACTCCGCACGATATCCAGTTCGCCCCATAAGGTAGAGGTAAAACGTCCAACGGTCGTGTTGTTCTTGATCAAACTATTGAAGCCGATGCCATTGAGCGAAATCGCATCGTGTAGATCGCTTGATGTGCCACCAAATCCGCCCAATCTATTGGGATCATACACGGGCATGGTTGGGATAGCAAAGACGAGATCATTGATCAAGGGAGGTCTTCCTCCCGCCAATATGCCGTCGCCTGTCACCAAGGCATTTTCGCGCGAATAGGCATAAGCTACGGTTTGCCCCAGCCGCACCCGCCCCAGCTCCTGCGTCAAATTAGCCCTGCCCGTATAACGTTTATAATCCGGTCCGTTGCCCACAAAAGTACCTGTATTGTCAAACAGATCCAGGGAAACCATATACGTATTGTGTGCACCACCACCACTCAGTGAAATATTTTGATTGTGCCGGCGCCCCGATTTAAGCCCTTCTTTCTGCCAGTCCGTATTCACATCTTTGATAAAACGCGGTGAACTGGGATCATTTCCTGGTGCCAGAGGTTTATTGTTGGCGTTGTACCGCGCTTCGTTGTTCAGCATCTGATAGTTATAGGCATTGGTCACCGGCATGGTCTGCCAGACCTTGTCGATACCATAGTAAGCGCTGTAGTCCACCCGCGGAGGAGCATCCTGACGACCCTTTTTTGTTGTGACGATGATGACACCATTTGCGGCTCGCGAACCGTATATAGCACCTGCTGATGCATCTTTAAGCACCTGCATCGACTCAATGTCATTTGGATTGAGCTCCCTGGGCACACCACTCAGCGGCACTCCGTCAACAACATATAGCGGATCAGCATTGTTGAAGGTAGAAATACCCCGTAACCGCACCTGAGGCATTGCTCCGGGCTGGCCGTCGCTGCTCACCGATACCCCCGCAACACGTCCCTGCAGCATGCTGCCAACATCATTGGTTGAAAACTTCTTCGCATCATCCATATCCACAATCGCCACAGCTCCGGTAATATCCTTCTTGCGCTGTGTCCCATAGCCCACCACCACCACTTCGTCCATCTGGCGAAGCTCCTGCTGCAGGACAGCATTATAGGTGGTCTTGCCCACTGTTAATAGCAGCGTCTGAGGCACATAACCTAGATATGAGATCGATAATTTACCCTGCAAGGCGGGTACCAGCAGCTCATACTGTCCTTGGGCATCCGTCTGAGTGACCACATTGGTTCCAATCAGTCTCACACTAATACCCGCAAGTGCTTTATTTTGCGTGTCGGTAATCGTACCCTTTAGGGTATAGCCCTCTTGGCCATAAGCCGAGCATAAGGAAAAAAACAGGGATAATAGCACTAAAAACCCCCATATTCCGAATTTGGATTTGTGAATTAGCAGCATTGTTTAAAATTGGTTATTGTATTATTTCTGTTGCAATATAAGAATAATTATTAAATGTACAAATAACATTTAATAATTATTTCACCGAATTTTTAGCCCTGATACTTTATACACCGGTTAAAACGTTGTAGCAATGTTTACCTTATTTTTCTTGGGCGCGCTTATGGATTCTATTCTCAAAATTCAATAGTGTAAGATTTCGTATTTTGACCCCGGCGATAGATGAAGAGAACCTAAAAATGGGCTACGCAGTTTACTTCGCAGAAAAGCCTGGTGCTGCTTCATGTGCATTTTTCTGATACTCGCTCGGCGTCAGTCCAAAAGCAGTCTTAAAGCAGGTGGCGAAGTAACGGGGGTCAGTAAACCCTGTTTCATAAGCCACTTCACTTACGGTGATTGAGCGGTCTCTTTCCATCAGCTGACAGGCATGTTTTAAGCGTATATTTTTAATAAATTCACTGGGTGAGATATTCAGCAGCACCTTTGTTTTGCGGTACAATGTAGACTTTGATAGCCCCAGGAGGTCGCCCAGCCGAAGCACATCAAATTGGTCATCCCCCAGATGCTCTTCAATGGCTGCGATCATCTTCTGTAGAAATCGTTCGTCTGTGGGAGTGTAATCCAGGGCTGCAATATTGATCTCTGTATTACTGTGGAAATGCTGCTGTTTACACCGTTTATTAATAATAAAACTCTGCATCTTCGCTTCCAGTACCTTGACATCAAACGGCTTGCTGATGTAGCCATCTGCTCCTGCCTGATAGCACTCAATCCGGTCCTCCGGACTGCTTTTGGCCGTAAGCAGCAAGACCGGAATATGATTATATTCGGTATTCGATTTAATCGCCCTGCAAAAACTCAGTCCATCCATTTCGGGCATCATAATATCGCTTACCACAATGTCTATCTCGTGCTGCTCAATTTTTTCAAGCCCCTCCCTGCCATGCGCGGCAAGGTGTACCTGATAGGTTCTCGAAAGGATATTGCACATCGTATTTCTCAGTTCTTCATTATCTTCTACCAAAAGCAGCTGTAGCCGGTTTTCGCTGGTATATGCTGGAATCGATGGAGCTGTCATCGCTGTCGCCACAGGATGATCCGCTAAAGTTGTGGAAAACAATCCATCAATGATTGGGATATTCCGCTCCACATAATAGCTCCTGTTTATTGGAATAATAACCTGGAAAATACTGCCCTGCTGTGGTACACTCTCCACTTCGATACGGCCGCCATGCATCTCAATGAGCTGTTTGCTGACAGACAATCCAATACCGTTGCTTTCGGGATGTACCGATGATCCGTTGGCATAAAAAGGGGTAAATATCTTCTCCAGTTCGGCAGGATCTATTCCTTCCCCATTATCACGGACATAGATGTGGAGAAATTCGTTGTCTACCAGTGCCCCAACATAATAGGACAGCGAGACATGACCACCGGGCGTCGTATACTTAAAGGCATTGGAAAGCAGATTGAACAACACCTTGTCAATTTTATCCTCATCATAGAAGACCGTCTCTGGACACTCACCATGCAGTATTTCAAACTGAATATTCTTTTTTTTGGCAATAGGTCCAAAATGAGACTTTGCCAGGCGGTCAACAAAGGATGGGAAATGCGCATGACTGACCTGGAGCTTGATCGTATTGTGCTCCATTTTCCGGAAGTCGAGAATCTGCTGGAGCAGTCGTTTCAGGCGGCTTAAATTGAGGCGCATATTGTCAAACTGCTCAAGGTTATTTTTGGTCGTCATCTGCACATCATCGACCAGGCAGGAGATGATGGTCAGCGGGGTCAGCAGATCATGGGACACGCTGGTGAAGTAGCTGAGCTTGGACTGCGCCAGTTCATTCGCTTTTTCCTTCTCGATCTGGGCTACCTTAAGATCGCTGCGCAACTTGATCCGGTTGAAAGAATAACTGATAAATACAAATAACAGCCCCCCTAGCAGCAGGACATAGCAGGCATAAGCCAGGTTGCTTTCATAAAATGCAGGGCTTTTGTTGATGTCGATCTCAGTAATAGCCTCGTTCCACTGATTATTCAGATCCGTAGCTTTGACCAGAAAGCGATAATTGCCTTTGCTTAGATTATTGTAGGTAGCAAACAGACGGTCTCTGGGGGCCAGGATCCAGTCATCATCAACCCCCTCTAGCTTGTAGGCGTAACGGATCTTATCATGCTGAGTGAAGGGCAATGTGGAAAATGCGATTTCAATGTTCTGGTCATCAGGACTCAGGGTCAGCTGCTCCAAACCGGCGCTGAATTTTCCAGTTTTGCCTGCCAGAATGATAGATTTATTGTTGACCTTGACGTCGGTAATGCGTACTTTTTCCTTAAAATTGCTGATTACGCTATTATCATCGAGCCGCACCACACCATTGTATCCTCCAAAGAAGACGGCATGCTGCTGCTTGTCCACGGCAAATGCGCGTTTTGAAAACATGCTGACCTGCAGGCTATCCGAAGCAGTAAATTCGTTGATACGTTTGCTCAGCGGATCGATCTTATACAGATTACGCGTCGTGGACAGCCAAATATGATGTGGCAGGCAGACAATATCAAGCAACTGATTTTTTGCAAACAGAGCCGTATTGGCCACCTCTTCCGCTTTGTTGGCCACGGTCTGATACCATAGCAGCCGATTACTTTTGGTGCCAATCCAGAGATTTCCATACCGGTCTATATCCATTGTTTCGATCTGGTCAGTCTTCAGTACCGGAGTTTCCTTTCCGATATGCAGGATGACAGACTGTGGTCGATCCCGGCGCAGGTAATATAGGCCACTACTTTTGGTGGCGACCCATAGGCCATTTTTATTGTCTTCTGCAATACTGACAGGCTGATCCCGGATACCGGTTATCAGCTCCGGGGCTGCAGATTGCGGTCTGCTGAGCAGCAGCCCCCGGCTGGTCGCAATCCAGACCTGCCGTGCACTGTCCTTATAGAAAAAAGACGGGATTCCTCCGGGGGAAAGCTGTTGCAGGTCGATCTTATGTGACAATCCGATACCGGTGCGTGTGCGTTTAAAGACGTTGATCGATGCTTCATAAGCCGAACCTACCCACAGCTGGTCTTCGACATCAATAGCCGAGGTCACGGCCCGTATCGAGATCAGATCCCTGAAGTCTGAGTTGCTATAGGTACTGAGTTTCCCATTTTTGGGTTGAAAACTGCCGAATCCCAATCGCTCCAGATTGAACCACAACATCCCTTTGGCATCGCGGTAGAGCATATTGATATTGGGCGCAATACTATATTGCTCTTTGATCTGGCTGAAGGCATAATTACGGACAACAGGCTTATTAAAACTCAACATGGACACGCCCTTGCCGCCTACCGCAAGCCAAAGCGTACCATATCGATCTGCATAAATATCGTTAAAGATATTGGTTGTCTGATCAAAATAGGCAGATAGATCGATCTCCTGCAATTGATCCCCCTTATAGTGTAGTGTAGTGATGCCCGAAAACGATAATACCCATATGTAGTGCCGATGTGGGTCCTGGACAATATTATAGAATAAGTCTTCTTTATCGACATGCCGTCGTTTGTTTTTTATCACGATTTCCCGGTAAGGGTTGTCAGTCTTGTCCGGATCAAACAGGTAGAGCCCATCTCCCCAGGTACAGATCCACAGCTGCCCCCTGTGGTCCTGCATAAGCTTATATGGCGCATTACGATCACCCAGCTTCGGATAGGACTTTAGCTGCCTACTGCCCGGTGCCAGCCGGAAAAGCCCCAGATTCCAGACACCTATCCAGATATTGCCCTGCTTATCCTCAAAGATTGCATTGACCGTATGCGCCCGCATATTCCGGTCCAGGATACCGGACAACTGTCGCTCTGTCAATGGATTCAAATGTTTATCGTAAATGAATAGCCCGTCGTCCGTCCCGATCCATAATCGCTGAAGATGGTCGACCAATAAAGTATTTATCCGTATGTTTTTCAGTCTTTTATCCTGAAGAGGGGCCAAGTTATAATTTCGCTTGTCAAGCAGATAAACACCCTTCTCACTACCCAAAACCAGGTAATGCCCATAAGCTGTCAGTGTACGGATACTCTGGTCGGGAGCAACCTTGCCATCGGTATCCCGCAGTTTAAAATTAAGAATGTTGTAAGCGTCAAAACGGCTAAGCCCCTGCGTGGAAGCAAACCAGATATACCCCTCATCATCTTGTATGGTCTGATTGATTGTCAATGAAGGCAACTCGTAATTTTTGGCCATCGGATCCAGTGCCATATGCTGTCCGTAAAGCGGTCCCGCTACCAGAGTAGACAGGAAGAACAAAATGATCATTTGGATAATACGTACCATAATCCCGTGGTTTAACGTGCTGGCTGAATCAATTGGTTATTGTTCCTGCTAAAGATAGAGAATGTTTTGAAAAGTATAAATGTTTATTTTACATTTATGTTTCTCAAAGAACATAAACCGGTTTTTAACTCATTGCGTGGGGAAATGATCTTATTTTAGGTGATGATTAACCCCATTTTAAACATCGGTTGCACCTGTTTAAAGTAGCTTTGTCCTACTCAAAAGAGATGACAAACAATTTAAATCTGAGATTATGCGTAGCTATTTTACTCTATGTTTATTACTTTTCACACAGCTGTCTTTCGGACAAAAATCCCAGAAGCAGGCTGTTCTCGAGCAGCTCAATCAGGTCAACAAGTACTGGCAGTCACATCACAAACCCCAGGTATGGGCATTTTGGGACCAGGCAGCGTATCATACCGGCAACATGGAACTGTACAAAATCCAGCCTCTAAAAAGCTATTTACGGTATTCCGAAGACTGGGCCGAACACAATGGCTGGAAGGGAGCAAAATCTGACAATAAGTCAAACTGGAAGTATAGCTATGGCGAGACAGACGACCATGTCCTTTTCGGGGACTGGCAGATCTGTTTCCAGGTCTATATCGACCTTTACCAGCTTGCACCCCAGCCACATAAAATTGCCCGCGCAAAGGAGGTTATGAATTATCAGATTCACACGGCCAACAACGATTACTGGTGGTGGGCAGACGGCCTGTATATGGTGATGCCCGTGATGACCAAGATGTATAAACTGACACATGACCCGCAGTATCTGGACAAACTGTTTACCTATATGCAGTATGCTGACAGCATCATGTATGACGAGCAGGAGAAACTCTATTATCGCGATGCTAAATATGTATATCCCAAACACAAAACCACGCAAGGAAAAAAAGATTTCTGGGCACGTGGCGACGGCTGGGTATTTGCTGCGCTAGCCAAGGTCATGGAGGACCTTACTCCAGACTCACCCCATTACAGCCACTATAAAACCCGGTTCGAGGCCATGGCTGCCGCTATTGTTGCCTGTCAGCAGCCCGAGGGCTTTTGGACACGCAGCATGCTGGATCCGCAGCATGCGCCCGGCAGAGAAACCAGCGGGACCGCATTTTTTACCTATGGACTGCTGTGGGGAATCAACCATGGGTTGCTGACCGCACAGAAATATCAGGATGCGGCATTGTTGGGCTGGCGCTACCTCAGTGAAACCGCGGTGCAGCCCGATGGGCGGGTTGGCTACATTCAGCCCATTGGCGAGAAGGCTATACCCGGACAGGTCGTTGACGCCCACTCCACAGCCCCCTTTGGCGTAGGCGCTTTTCTGTTGGCGGGCACACAAATGTACCGTTATCTTGACCGACAATAAACTGATACATGATGATCAAGCAGTTGCTATATATCGCATCTATCCTGTTGCTGAGCAGCACAGGTTATGCACAGGGAAAGAAAAAACAAACAGCCGTGCCTGTGGAAACAGGGCGGGAGTTTTGGCTACAGCAAATGGACCGTATGGTGCGGCCTGTGCTCCGTAGCCTGGCGCAAGATAGCCTGCGCATCCAGATGCCGCAGATCACGGCAGCACAGGTCGACAACAAGGAGCACCGCATCAAGGTACAATATGTAGAAGTACTGGGTCGTGTACTGGCTGGCATCAGTCCCTGGCTGGCACTGGAAGACGGATCTCCAGCAGAGATCGCCCTGCGCAGGCAATACCGGGCCTGGACATTGGCCGGCCTGAAAAACGCGCTGGACAGCAATGCCCGTGATTTTATGCGCTTTGACATCGGCGGCCAGCAGCTGGTCGATGCCGCTTTTATATCACTGGCCTTTGTGCGTAGCCCCTGGCTCTGGCAGCAGCTCGATGAGGTTTCAAGACAGCGCTTGGTCGCTTCCATACGCTCTACCCGACAATTCCGCCCCGTCTACTCCAACTGGTTGCTCTTTTCTGCCATGAATGAAGCTTTTTTGGCTCGATACAGTACAGAATGGGATGTGATGCGCGTCGACTATGCCCTGCAGCAGCTCGAACTCTGGTATGTAGGGGATGGTATGTATAAAGACGGTCCACATTATGCCTTTGACTATTATAACAGTTATGTTATTCATCCCTTCCTTGGCGGCATCATGGATGTCATCCAGGAGAAGACGAAGAACTATGACCCTATGTTTGGTAAGATCAGGCAGCGTAATAAGCGCTATGCGGTTATTCAGGAGCGACTGATCAATGCGGATGGCAGTTTTCCGCCTTCTGGCCGCTCGCTGATCTATCGCGCCGGCGCCTTCCATCACCTGGCCGATATGGCCCTCAAGCAGCGCCTTCCCCAGGAACTGGCTCCGGGACAGGTACGCGCCGCCTTATCAGCAGTACTAAAAAAAACAACAGAAAGCCCCGACACTTACCGTCAGGGTTGGCTGACACTCGGCTTATATGGTGATCAGCCCGGACTGACCGATTTCTACAACAACCAAGGCAGCCCTTATTTATGTACTATGATCTTTTTGCCGCTGGGGCTTCCTTCCGATGCCCCCTTTTGGACAGCCGAAGCACAGGACTGGAGCGCCAAACGTATCTGGTCAGGCCAGAACTGGACGAAAGACCATAGCCAGGCAATTCCATAAAAAGAAAAAACCAGCTCCATGCATCAGGCATGGAGCGAAAAAAAGAGTGACAGATGAACATAAAAGAGATTTTCAACATCGCATTGTGCTGGACAGTTCTCCTGCTCAGTGGACAGCACATCATGGCCCAGCATCCCTCCATCAATACCATACCCGTGGGAAAAGGCTGGGCAAAAAATACCGTGAATACCGCAGTATTCCGCAAAAATTCCCTGGTCAGCAATGATAAGTACCAGTACATCGCCTATTATGACGATGATAGCTATGTCGTTCTCGGCAGACGCCTGTTGTCCGCGGCGGACTGGGAACTCAGTCGCACGGCCTACAAGGGCCATGCACAAGACGCCCACAATATCATCAGCATCATAGTTGACGGTGCTGGATACCTGCATGTCTGCTGGGACCAGCACAACAGCAAGTTACGTTATGCACGCACGGTGAAACCCAACAGCTTGCTTCTCGGCCCCGAACGCGCAATGACCGGTGACAAAGAGACATCGGTGACTTATCCCGAATTCTTAAAGCTTCCCAATGGGCAGTTGCTCTTCTTATACCGTGATGGTGGATCTGGCAACGGCAACCTTGTCATCAATAGGTATGATGACAAGCAAGACAGGTGGACACGCGTGCATAGCAACCTGATCGACGGTGAGGGGAAGCGCAATGCCTACTGGCAAAGCTGTGTGGACGACAACGGCACCATACACCTCTCCTGGGTCTGGCGGGAGAGTCCCGATGTCGCCAGCAATCACGACATGGCCTATGCCTGCTCCAGAGATGGAGGTCTGACCTGGCAGAACAGCAGGGGAACAGTCTACAGCCTCCCGATAAATGCTGCCACCGCTGAGTATGCTGCCCACATTCCACAGGGACATGAACTCATCAACCAGACCTCCATGGCTGCGGACGAAGCAGGTAACCCCTATATTGCGACCTACTGGCGCGACCAACACAGCCATATTCCACAGTATAGAATTATCTATCTACAACAGGGGCAATGGCATATCCGTTCGTTCGACTACAGGAAAACGTCTTTTAGCCTGAGCGGCCAGGGAACAAAAGAAATTCCCATAGCGCGGCCACAACTGCTGGTTAGCGGAAAAAATGAAGAGGCCGCCGTGACGATGGTTATACGGGATGCCGAACGTGGTTCACGCCCCAGTGTACTGCATGTCAAAGGCCTGAAAGACGGGGTGCCACAGCTTTATGATTTGAGTGAAGAGTCCGTGGGGGCCTGGGAGCCCAGTCTGGACACAGAGTTATGGAAAAAGAGTCGCAAAATCGGGCTATTTGTGCAATCAACGGTACAAAAAGATGCTGAAGGTTTATCCAGCGCTGACCCTACAACCATCAAAGTGATCGAATGGAGTCCTGATAGCCGTTTTGAACTAGTTCGCCCGGATTTTGAGCAAAGTCCTTACACGGGAATGACGCGGCAGCACTGGCTGGATGCAGCTTCCTATTTATTGGAAGGAGCATTTTCGGTGATCCATAACCTCGACAGTCCCATGCAATTTGCCAAACAGCCCGGACGGAGTTACCCGAGAGATGGTGTCCACACAGAAACCGAGAAACTCGAAGGATTGTGCCGGACACTGTTTGTCGCACTGCCGCTGCTGAAGGAAGATCCGAATTATACGATCCGGGGTATACGGGTAGCTGATTACTACCGGCATCAGCTGCAGCGGCTTATTGATCCCAGTTCCGGCACTTATATCGCTCCGCTTCCAGCAAAGGGCGGACCGAGCCAAAAACTGGTGGAATTTGGCGGCCTGGCGGTATCCCTTATGGCTGCACCCGAAGTGCTATGGGACCCACTCCCCCAGGCAGCAAAAGACAGTCTGGCCCATACCATGCTGAGTTACGGCAAAGGCCCCACCATTGAGATGAACTGGCGTTTTTTCAATATCATGATCCTGAGCTTTTTCAAAAGCCGTGGCTATACGGTACCTGAAACGTACCTGAAAAACCTACTGGAAAAATGCCTCGCCGACTACAAAGGCGATGGATGGTACAACGACAGTCCCTATTACGACTACTACAGCATGTGGGCCTTTCAGCTCTACGGGTCGCTGTGGGCCAAGTATTACGGACCCCGCATGTATCCTGAACTAGCTGACCGATTTCGATCCAATTTGCGTGATGTGGCCAACAGCTATCCTTATCTGTTCAGCAGAAACGGTGAAATGATCATGTGGGGGCGCAGCATATCCTACCGTATGGGCGCCGCTGTGCCTTTTGCTTTGCTGGGCGAGCTGGAAGACCCAGCCATCAATTACGGCTGGATGCGCAGGATTGCCTCGGGCAGCCTGCTCCAATTTTTGCAGCATCCCGATTTCCTGAAGGACGGCGTACCCACATTAGGTTTTTACGGTGCCTTTGAGCCGGCGGTACAGGAGTACAGCTGTAGAGGAAGCGCCTATTGGCTGGGTAAGTTTTTTCTGGGCTTACTTATCCCAGACGACAGCAGCTTCTGGACTGCCCGGGAAAACCTGGGTCCCTGGGATCGTGAAATCGCCAGCAACAAGGTATGGAATAGCTATGTCAAAGACGCGGGGCTGCTGATCACCGACTATGCTGCTATTGGCGCATCGGAGATCCGTTCCTGCAACTCGAGCCGGACGGTAGGGTACTACCAAGGCACGGAAAATTACAATAAGCTGGCCTATAACAGCGCCTTCCCCTGGCAAGCAGATGGAAGAGATGGTTTGGTATCGATGAACTATGCCTTTTCCGTTGCAGGCGATGCATGGGAATCGCTGCGTCTATACCAGTTTAGCGGATATGATGGACAGATCTACAGTCGTGTGGGATCGCTGGCCGGGGACTCTACAGTACGGATAGAACTCCATGAAAAGCCGTTGCCGAATGGCATTCTACGCTGTGACCGGATCTCCTCCAAACCTGCTCTCTCGCTTCGGCTGGGGCATTATGCCCTCCCTCAGCGGCACAATCAGCCGGTCCAGATCTCCGAACGGAAGCGTAAGAACCTGACTGCCGTAATCATAGATAATGGCGAATACCAGCTGGCCATGGTACCCCTTCTGGGCTGGCAGGGAGTGCAGGCGGTCGCCTGTGAAGGACTTCATCCTGTTGCAGGCAAAAGTAAGGTGCTCAGCAGTCATCTGTCACTGGGTCCATCGGCCGATCAACGGCTTATCACCCTGCAGTTGTGGAAAAAATCCGGCGCAACCTGGAGCGACGATGAACTGTTCCCAACAGTCAGACAGCATCGCGATCGTGTCGAAGTACGCTGGAAAGGCAAGGATAAAACCTTATTTGACACCAATTTCAACTGAATTGAACCCTAATTAAACACTTCATTCCTCCTTCCCGACGACCTTTGTAACAGGCTATACAACACCGTATAGCCTGTAGAGTATATTTTTCCAATCAATTATAAAAATCTATTATGCTACATCATTACTATAGCAAGTACGCCAAAAAAGGCCTTCTGTTGAACAGCCTTTTTTTGATTGCCCTGTCCAGCTACGGGCAGGAATCCAGCTTGAAAGGTACGATCCGCGATAGTGCAGGCAAGGGTATTGCCGGTGTCACGATCCGGGTAAAGGGCAGTTCCGAATCCGTACAGTCCACTGCGCAGGGAAACTTTTCAATCCAGGCTCCCTCGGGAAGCAAGCTGATCATCACCTCTGTGGGCTATCAGGAAAAACAGGTGCCCGTGGGACAGCAAAAGACAGTTGACATCACCCTCCTGCCGGCAGAGAATGTCCTCGAAGAACTGGTGGTAGTGGGCTACGGCAGTCAAAAACGGTCTGACATCACTGGGTCGGTAGCCTCAGTCCCCAAAGACCGGCTTTCCAAGATCCCGGTAAACAATGTCATGCAGGCCATTCAGGGAGCGGTGTCCAATGTGACCGTAACGCAGTCGTCGTCTATCCCCGGCGATAGCCCGTCAGCACAGGTGCGAGGAAGAAACTCGATCAATGCCAACTCCGAACCTTACATCGTGGTCGACGGTATTCCACTGACCCGCACCGACGGGTCCATTAACGATATCAACCCGAATGATATTGAGTCCGTGGAGGTACTTAAAGACCCTTCTGCTGTGGCCATCTATGGTGTCAACGGTTCCAATGGCGTCATCCTGATTACGACCAAGCGCGGCACCACCGGTAAGCCCTCCATCCGCTATAGCGGTTATGGTGGCATAGAACAAGCGGCGCACGTACCCGAACCCGTATCCGGCGAAGAACTGCTCAAGCGTTATGCGGAGTATGCCCGTATCACCAACACCAGCCTGTTCAATGGCGGTCCTGTACGCAATGAATACGAATACGACAACTATAAAAATGGAATTACCACAGACTGGCTGGATGCCGTAATGCAGACCGGAGTTGTGCAAAATCACAATGTTAGCCTATCTGGAGGTAGTGAAAACGCTAAATATTTCGTGTCGGGAGACTACCTCAATCAGAAAGGTGTGGTGCTTGGCTATAATTACAAAAGATATTCTTTCCGGACGAATACTGATTTTAAAGCCACGAAGTATTTATCGGTAGGGACCTCCTCCTTTATCGTGGCGCACAATAGAGACGGTGGCCGCGCAAATCTACTCCAGGCCGCGGCGATGAGTCCCTATGCGCGGATGTACAACGCGGACGGCACATTGACGCAGTATCCTATGTATTCCGAGCAGCTCTGGGCCAACCCCCTCTTGCCCACCACACTGGATCCGCAACGCCGACAGTTCAATATTTCATTGAACGGGTACGCAGAAGTCAATTTTGGAGAGCTCTTCAAGCCGTTGGCCGGATTAAAATATAAGCTGAATGCCGGTTACTCCTATGTCCCCGTGCGTGAAAACTACTACGAGGGCGAATCCGTGTACAACTTTTCGGGAATGGGCAGCATCACGAATAGCGAAACCCAGTCCTATACCGTGGAGAATATCCTGACCTATAGCAAAGACATCGACAAACACCACTTTGATTTTACGGGGCTGTATGCTGCAAAAAGCAAGTACTGGCAGCGAGCCATTGCCACTGGAGAGATCTTTCCAAATGATGCGCTTGAATGGGGCAATTTGGGCACAGCCAACACACAGAAGGTGGGCTCCCAAGCCGACCTCTATCGCACCATCTCCCAGATGGGACGCTTAAATTATAGTTATGACAGCCGTTATATGCTGACCCTCACGGTAAGGAGAGATGGCTCGTCGGTGTTTGGCAGCAACAACAAGTATGGGGCGTTCCCTTCAGCAGCCGCAGCCTGGAATATTCATAATGAATCGTTTATGCAGAACAGCAAGGACGTGATCAGCAATCTGAAATGGCGTATATCCTATGGTCTTTCGGGCAATGAAGCCATCAGCATCTATCAGACCCAATTTCTGATGAACGCCTACCCCATGGCCATGAATGGACTGTCCAACACCGCACTCACGATCCGCACGCAGATGGGGAATGACAACCTGCAATGGGAAAAAACAAAAGGACTGAATACAGGGATAGACTTTGGACTGTTTAACAACCGAATTTCGGGTAGCGTTGATGTCTATAAATCGAGTACATACGATATGCTGCTGCGGCAGTTCCTTCCTAAGCTCACCGGATTCACGGAAGTGTTTGCCAATATGGGCAAACTCGAAAACACCGGTATCGACCTGACACTCAACACAAAGAACATTGTGAAGGATCATTTTAACTGGTCATCTACGTTAGTCTTCTCCCGGAATAAAAATAAGATCAAGGAGGTTTATGGGAATGGGCAGGAAGATCTGGGCAACCGCTGGTTTATTGGCCAGCCTGTAGGAGTCATTTATGACTTCACTAAAGTCGGCATCTGGCAGGAAGACGAGATTGCTTCAGGTGCCAATAAGGGCTGGGACGATGCCGCCCAGGCCGGAGACCTCAAGCTTGCCGATCTGGACGGCGATGGAAAGATCGGCGAAGGCGACCGTTCAGTGCTCGGCCAGACCGCGCCCAAATGGACTGCAGGTCTGACCAACACCTTCACGTACAAAGATTTTACGCTCAACATTTTCATCAATACCGTACAGGGTGCACTGCGCAACAATCCACAGATCGGTGCGGCATCAGACGAAATGGGCCGACGGAGTACGCCGGCAGCACTGGGCTACTGGACCCCCGAGAATAAAAGCAACGAATGGCGCTCATTGGGCAACCACTCCAATGTCCATGGCTATGGTTTCCCTTCCAACGCGAGCTTTACCCGTCTGAAAGATGTGACGCTGAGCTATACCCTGCCGCAGCAGGTGGCCAGTAGGCTGGGCGTGGGTGGACTGACCGTATACGCTAGCGGCCGCAACCTCTACACCTGGACCAACTGGCTGGGCTGGGATCCTGAAGCACGGGATATCACGCGTGGCTCTGCCAATGACAACCTCAACTACCCTATGGTGCGGACGTATGTCCTGGGTGTTAACCTAAATTTTTAACGATTAAAGAAAAAGACGATGAAAAAATATACCGTAATCTATTCGCTGCTGGCGATGGCTATGCTGGGCGCCAGCTCCTGTGGCAAGGACTACCTGACCGAAAAGCCCTATTCCAACTATGACGCCAACGTGGTGGATCCAACCACTGTCGAAAACAGGCTGCTGGGTTTACATTATAACTTTGGACAGCTGTGGGGTATGAGCAGCCGGCAAGGATTTCTTTCCTGCTGGCAGATCGGCACGGACATCGCCAGCGCCGGCGCTACCGAAGGCGTGGAAAACGCCTTTTACCAATATGCCGATCTCAATTCAGAAAACGGTGGCGTCAATTATCTATGGGAGCGCTGCTATGTCTTTATTAACAACGCCAACCTGCTCATTGATGGGGTAGGTGACAGCAACCCACAGGCCAGTGCCGAAGCACGATTTTTCCGTGCCTACGCTTACAACATGCTGGTGACGCTCTGGGGAGATGTACCACTGTTGACCAGTTCGATAAAAGTACCGACCTTTAACTATACCCGAACCGCTGCGGCGGAGGTTGATAAATTGATTGAAACGGACCTTAGTTACGCGATCAAGGAACTTCCCGACCTGGGTAAGGCTGCGGCTCCAAGCCGCATCAATAAAGATATGGCCCGACAGCTGGCGGCAGAAGTTTATTTACGCATGGGCATGCGGGATGCGGCTTACTTTGCTCAGGCAGAGGCCATGACGACAGCTATCATTGACGGTGGCAATTATAAGCTGGTGGATGCCCGCTACGGCAAGTACCTAACCGAAGGCGGCGATTTTTACCGCGATATGTTCCGTCAGGGCAATATGCGGCGTAGCCAAGGTAATACCGAAGCCATTTGGACATTTGAAGTCGAATACAACCGGTCGATCAATGGCGGTACGATAGACAACCCGCAGCACCGCCGCGTGTGGCAGCCGGCCTATCACAAATGGGATGGCATGGTGAACGCCGATTCGCTTGGCGGACGGGGCAACGGCCGGCTTCGACTGAGCAATTTCATGAAGTACACCGTATGGAAAGGCCTCGGCGGCGACATCCGAAACAGCAACTACAATATAAGGCGCACCACCAATTACAACAGACCGGGCTTTAGCAGGATAATTGGTATTGATGCCGATGGCTACCGCGTGAATGAAGGGGCTGGTGTCAAAAACATCACGATCAAGACAGGCGATAAAGTGATACCGTTCCGCACCGACAGCCTCGAAGTCTGGTATCCATTTCCAACGAAATGGGGCGGATACGATCCCATAGATGACTTTGGTTATGCACTTGTCAAAGACTGGCCTGTGATGCGCTTTGCTGAAACTTATCTTTTACGCGCTGAAGCGAGATTACGCAGAGGGAACATCGCCGGAGCCGCCGAAGATATCAACAAACTGCGCGACCGCTCCTTCAAATCCGCACGGGCCGAATCCGGAAATGCCAGTCTGGGCCGTGTTGCGGCAGGAGACCTCTCCATCGACTTCATTCTGGATGAACGCGCCCGTGAACTCATTGCCGAAGAAAACCGTCGCATGACGCTGGTGCGGATGAATAAACTGAAAGAACGTATCGCACGCAACGGTGATCAGGCTCCGGCCAATAAGATTATTACAGGCTTTCAGGATCACAATGTCCTGCTTCCTATTCCATTAAATGAAATACTGCTAAACAATAAAGATGGTGATCCTCTGAAACAGAATCCCGGTTACAAATAAAATAGCATAGTACCGAAACAGACGGGCAGTGCCCAAAAGAAAGAGCCATCCGTTGTCGGATGGCTCTAAAATAAAGAGATATAATCCCGTTAACGTTCACAGTCTGCAGTCCATGCTTTGCCATCCTTTGTATAGGCGATGGTCAATTTTCCCGCATCGATACGGATCACTCCAGTACCCGCAGTACCAATATTGACCAGGACATTACCTTTCTGTTCAAAATCAACCCCATTTAAATTGGGAATTCCATTTCCGAACGCAAAATTATACGTATCCCCCAGCTTTGTGACGGTAACCGTCCCGCGAGCTGAGGCCACGTCATTGTCATTGTTATCCAGGTCATCAAATCCGATCGTACCTTCATATTTTCCAATAAAGAGATCATTGTCCGAAGGGTCGTCATCTTTGCTACAAGAGGCAAATCCGATCACTACGGTTAAGATTAGGGTACTTAAGCCCAAAAACTGAATCCATTTTCTCATAAGTTGATGTGTTAATGTGAATACTATTGTTTATGAGTAGAATTCAAAGTCTGTGCCATCCCTACGCCCTTTATCAGATGACCCGTATCAAACTTGCGCGAACGGGTATAAATACGATCCGTTACCGTTTTATTGCTGACTTGCAGCTCTTATCTTTTCCTCAACGGACCTCCAATCGTAAACGTGGAATGTACGGTCTGTGCTCATCGCCACAAAGATACCTTTTGGGAACTGCGGTCCCAAACTGACTTGGGTAGCATCTGCCCCGTCTGTTTCCATCGCGCTCACCGGAATCTCCGCAAGCAGCTCGTAACGGTGCGGATTACCTGCGCTTCCTTCACGTGGGTATACCATAAAACGCTGTGAGCCTTGATTGGAAACCAGTATGTAGCCAGTTTTGTCGCCGGTTTTATAGATGGCAATCCCTTCGTGATCCACCGAGAAGCCCGTCTGGGCAAATAAAGCCAGTTCACTGTTATCTTTCGCATCCGGATCTGCCAGGTATTTGCGCACACCAGTCTGCTCATCCGAGTAGTATACATATCCCAGCTCATTGTCCACTGCAATAGCTTCAATTTCTTTTTTGCCGCTATACCGGCCAAATTTGCGTACCACTGTTCCTGTGACCGCTCCATTGCTGGGTTTCAGCTCGTATTGCCATAAATAATTATCCTGTGGTCCCGTTTTACGTCCTACAATTGCAAAAATACGCTGATCTGAAGGGCGCGTATACAATGCGATACCCATGGGGTCTCTGTCCTGTTCACCCACAAACACCTCTATTCCGCCATTATCAATCGGCTGCAGGTCGGGCAGCGAGAAAATACGGATCTTATTCGCATTTCGCTCTGTCGTGACGGCGATATCAACCTTTTTGCCGTTCAGCTCAATGCCGTAGGCAATGTCCACATTGTTGGGGCGCTGGATGCCACCAACACGCTTCACGATCTTGCCGGTTAAGTCAAAGGCATACAAGGCGCCATCCTTATCTTTATCGGTACCGATAATCAGGCTCTTGCCCGCATCAGCTGGATTGATCCATATCGCCGGATCATCAGAATCGTGCCTGACGTGCTCTGTAATTACTGTAGCCTGTAAAGTGTCTGTGCGGGCTACGTTCTGATCCGCATATACATCTAGGCTAGTCGCACAAAGGCCTGTCGCACACGATGCGAAAAATAATGTTTTCAGCTTATTCATATCATTTGCTTTAGTAAGGGCCAAATTGTGATTTTCTGTCGGATTACACCCCAAATCTAGCGTTACAAATAGTGTACAGCGCCTTATTTGAGCGCAACAAAAAAGCAACATGCACCCTTAAATGGATTGTATAAAGGCAGTTAGACTACTCCCTTGTTCTAATTTCAATTTTTTTCGGAGGCGGTATCGTGCTACACGGAGGCTATCGCTCGATACGCCCAGCAGCGCAGCGATGTCTTTGCTGTTCATATTGAGTTTGATCAGTGAGATGAATTTGATCTCCGTAGCCGATAGCCCCGGATTGATCTCCTGCAGTTTGTCAAAAAACTCCTGGTTGATTTCTTCGAAAATCCGTCTGAAGTCTTCCCAGTAGTTATCCTGATGAAAGTTCAGATTGATTTTATTTAGCAGGGCACGCAGCTCCTTCTTGTAGCTGCGGCCATCGCTTTTGATCATCTCTTTCAATGTTGCACTGATGTCTTCCAGTAATTGATTTTTTTGAATGGACTGCAGGGTATGTACTGTGATTTCACGCGCTTTATTGTGCAGACTTTCCTTCAGCTGCTCTTCCTGCATCTTCTTATTGTTCAGGTCAATTTCAAGCAGCTCCTGCTGTGTCTTCAGCAGCGCCTCCTCCCGACGGCTGATCTCAATTTCGCGCCGCATCCGGTACCGTTGGTTACGGATGACAATAGCAGCCACCAGGATAAAAAACACGACCACAATACCCGAGACAATATAGATCGCCCTGGAGATCTTTTTCTGTTGCTCCATTTCGGCAAGCTGCATTTCTTTTCGGTCGAGGCCATAGATCACTTTCAATAAGGCTTCCTGTTTTTTGCTTTCCTCGGAATAAGACTTTAAGAAATATTCCCGGCTTAGTTCGAGGTAATAGAAGGTACTGTCGCTTTTTTTTAGAAAGTAATACGTCTTACCCAGGTCTCTATATGCGCTGCTCAGCCTGCTGTACGCATTGGTGCTTCTGGCCAGTGCCTCGGCTTTTCGCGTGTAATGCAGCGCCTGTGTATAATCGCCTTTTTTGCGGTATACATCCCCCATGTTGTTATAGACATCAATACGTATTTCGGTATTGCTACCCTGTTCAAACCAGTCCAGCGCCCTCGAAAAATGGAAATGAGCCTGGTCAAACTGCAGCTTATCTTCATAGATGCTGCCCAGGTTGTCGTGGACCAGCGCTATCCCTTCGCTATCGCCGATGCGTTCAAAGAGGGACATGGCTTTTTCCTGATAAAAAAAAGCGCTGTCATAGTTTGCAATTTTCTCGTAAAGATGGCCGATGCTGGCATAGGTACGCGCTATAGCCTTTTGATCGCCGAGCCGCTGAAAAGTGTGCAGCGCTTTAAAATAAGCTGTGCGGGCGTCATTTTGCTGTTTGGTAATCAGAAAAAGTAGAGCCAGATCATTGAGGTTGTCTGCCATCTGCTGTTCATTTCTGTCGGAACGGAAGATCTCATCCGCTTTCATATGATAATCGAGGGACTGCGTGAACAGCCCCATCTGATAACAGATCTGGCCCATACGCTGTAGCGCTCGTGCCTCCTTGAGCAAGTCACCATCGGTCCGGGCCTGCTGTAAAATTTCATTCTGTGCAACAAAAGCCGCATCGGAAGGATGCGTTTGCGATGCAGTAGCAGCGGTATTTTGTGGCCGGACGAGGCCCAGCACACAAAATATAATAATCAAGGTTCCTATACACTTTTTTATCATGCTGCTAGTATACGAATTTTAAAAGTCAAACTTCACCCCGAAGTTGTACCGTGGACGGTAATACTCCATCTGTCTGCTCTGGGCCGCCACTCCCTGATAGTACCGCAGCGGCTGGTTCGTCAGATTGGTTGCTTCGGCAAAGAAACGGGCGACTTTAGAAACTTTATAAGAAGCATTGGCGTCCAAGAAGAACTGCTTGTCATAGAAGACGTCCCCAAAAGCATCACCACCCAGTTCGTCGATGTAAGCGGCCGTATAATTCGCCGACAGACGTGCTGCAAAGCGTTTATTTTCCCAAGAGAGTGAGGCATTCAGCATATGCGGAGCTGTCCCCGGCAAGCTAACATGCTGCCTTGGCTCACCGTCACTGTTGGTAATGCCTTTGGCTCTGGACTTCGTGAAGGTATAGTTGGCATATATACCAAAACCGCGCAGGAATTTGCCTGGCAAGAAGTCCAGCTGTCGTTGTACCGCCACCTCAAAACCATATACATTGACACTTTCGCCATTGCGGTTTTGCGTGAATGCCCACTGCTCCCCATCCGGAATCGGATTGGTCAGATCAGGAAAATCACTGGCAAACTTGGACTGTGTATACGCGCGGTCAGCATAGGTATAAATAAAGTTTTTCAGATGTTTATAGAACAGTCCGCCTGAAAGAATACCCACCGATTTGAAGTACTGCTCGGCCATCAGGTCAAGGTTATAGGCATTGGTGGCGTCCAGGTCCGGATTGCCCGCTGCAATGGCCTCATCACCGGCTACAATGCCCACAAAAGGCGTCAGTGCATAATAGTTTGGTCTCGCCAGCGCTGTTGTGAAAGCACCCCGGAGTACCAGATCATCATTCGCCTGATATTTTACGGCCAGGCTTGGCAACAGGTCAGTGTAGCTATTCTCTGAACTACGCGTACCGGCCAGATCTTCTTCGTTTTCGATGATATTACCCGTGTAGTCAATTTTGGTATGTTCAAGACGTAAGCCCGCAATCAACGATAATTTGTCTGTAATATCCTGATCCCAGCGCAGATACCCCGCATAGATCTTTTCCTTGGCAGTGTAATTGAGAGCCAAAAACTCGGACGGATTCTCTTCCCCTGTAAAGACATTCTGGTCAGTCAGATTCAGGCTCGCCAGATAAGCTCTGCTCGCAAACAGTCCCGGTACATATTGCTCACCCGGCTGGAAATTCTTACCATCAAAAAAAACATGCGGGATAGATCCTAAGTTCGGAATCAAATCCTCATTGACTGGGCTATACTCGATGAAATTATTGTTTCTATCCTTATTTTTGAGTCTCAGGCGCCCACCAAAGCGTAAGCGGCCTTTCTGCCCCTTCACTAATGAAAGAGGCAGTCTAAAATTTATTTTTGCGCCCAGTTCATCCTCTTCAGTGAGGTCGGTATTTTCCGATATCGTGTTCAGGCCAACGCCGTTGGCATCAAAATTTACGGGGTTAAACAGCGGAAATTCATCTGTCCCTGTAAAGTTAAGGGTATTATTCTTCTGGCGGAACAAGATGTAACGTTCGTTGGGGCGGTATTCTCTTGCTTTGGAATAGCTCAGCGTCCAGTCCATATCCAAGTCTGCCGAAAGCAAGTGCTCACCGCGCAACGAGTAGTTCTGTACCCGCTGATCCTCGAGGCGTGCCATTTTATTACGATCGTTGTCTATTCCCCCTTTGGTCTGGATACCGATGCGGCCCTTATATCCTGTAATCCCATTGTCACCATTATATTGTGGCTCGATATCATCGATACGCATGCGGTACCTGTTCTCGCGGTCGTCCCGCCAGTTGTACATGGCATTGGCATAGAGGCTGTGGTTTGGGCTCAATTTAAAATCAAAGGCAGCTGCCACACTGCGGCGGATACGCTGTACATCGTATTTCCGGATGTCCATCTCCTCGACAAATGTATTGCCGAAATCATCCTTCGCCCATACCGCTTCGACATTGTCCGATCCGTACACGTTATTATTGTAGGAGCCGCTCAGCACCATACCAATGGTCTTTTTGGCAAAGCGGTTGCCATACACAAATGCGCCGGTGTACAGCGCTTTGTCGCGGATCGGATTATAACCAGAAGACAAGGTAGCCGAGATGCGCTCCCCATTGGGTGAGGCACGGGTGATCAGGTTGACCGAGCCGCCTATGGCATCGGCATCCATATCTGAGGTCAGCGTTTTATTGACTTCGATACTCGAGATCATGTCCGACGGAATCAGGTCCATCTGTACCCGCCTGTTGTCCCCTTCGGCAGAAGGTATGCGGTCACCATTTAATGTCACTGAATTCAGTTCGGGAGCCAGTCCCCTGATGATGATGTTGCGCGCTTCACCCTGATCATTCTGCATCGTGATGCCGGGGACACGTCGCAGTGCCTCACCAATATTGGCATCGGGAAAACGGCCTACCTGATCGGACGAGATGATATTGGTGATATTGGATTTATTTTTCTGCTGATTGAGTGCCCGCGCCTGCCCCCTTGCGCGGTCACTGAGCACCTCCACCTGGTCCATCTGTATAGCGGCATCTTCCAGGATCAAGTTGACGGTTGAATTGCCTCCCTTGGTCACGGTGACTTCCTTACGCTGCGGCTTATATCCCATATATACGACTTCAACGATATAGGTCCCTTCAGGCACTTTCAGAAACTCAAAATCCCCTGTCTGGTCGGAGACCGTATAGCGGTTGCCCACATTGAGCCGCACTGAAGCTCCCGGAAGAGAAGCCTTTGTCATGTTCTCAATCACTTTACCGGAAATAACGCCCGTACCCTGCTGCGCATGGCACCATATGACCGTTAAAAAGATCAGTAATGAGGTAAAAAGTGTTTTCATCTTTGCTTAATTATTTGATTTTGGTTTTCATTGTCGACTGCTGCGAAGTTGAAAATTATTCGGGTCAGCAAGGTCCAACGGAGCGTTACAAAAAGGAACCATGCATAAACAACCCGTTATCAAAACATAAACAGCGGACTGAAACGCTATCACAAACACCTAAAAATCAAAACTTTCCAAAGATTGAAAATATCCATTAAGAAATTGTTTCGTTAACAATAACAAAAGATTAGGGATGCATTGGCAGGCACTAATGCTTCAGGCCGTGGGTCCCGAGCCAGTTTCAACCAAGCGCAGTAAGAAAGAGGCAGTAGTACATACTAAGTTTATTATCGCAATCGCATAGAGCTAAAATGCCCTGTTAAGCATAGATAATCGCTTAACAAGGCCTATAGGATAACAATTATAGCTGTTAACCAGCAGCTACTCATATTGAAACACTACCGATACGGGCAAGTGATCCGATGCATATTGTCCTGTGAGTGCCACCGATGACACGAGTGTGAAACTACTCGCAGCTTTCGGGTTGAACGCCACAAAATCGATGGCTTTAGACGGTTTCTGTACGGGAAAGGAAAGCGGGCAACTGCTCATACAGGAGAGGTTGAATCCCTCCTTAAGCTTGAGCATTTCTGTGCTGGAAGGTTCAGCATTGTAGTCTCCTCCGACAAACAGTTCCTTACCCAGCGATTTGCTAAGCGAATTCAAAAATTCGGCCTGCGCAGTACGATTAGGCACGTTGAGGTCAAAATGAGTAGCTCCAAATTCGATCATCCTACCATCCGGCAGGGTTATCGTTGCCAGAGCGATACTCCGTTGTTCGCCAGGTGTGGGCATCGGTAATAGCTCCTTCCGCTTGTTGGACATCGGATATTTGCTCAATATAGCCACACCATATTCGCCACCATTGTAGTCTATGGACTTGGAAAAATAATACTCCATGCCCAGTAGTTTCGCCAGTTCAGCAGCCTGATTGACCTTGCCAGACCGTGGCACATTGACGTCAACCTCCTGTAGGGCTACAATCTCCGCGCCGTTATTCTTGATGACCGAAGCGATATTTGCCAGATTGACAATGTTCGAATTTTCAGGCGCTCCATGATGGATATTGTAGGTCATGGTGGTCAGCTTCTTTTTGGCAGGCGGATCCAATACAACTTTCTCATCACCACTGCAACTCATGAGGTTTAACAGCGCAAGCGCTCCAAGGATAATCTTTTTCATATGTGTGTTATTTTGGAAGTTTTAATTTAAATTCAGCAGTCATAGGCAGGAAATTGTTGGCCGATTTGGTAAGTGTCCCATATTTGCTCAGCTGCAGCTTATCGTCGACATTCTTAAAGGTGACATAGTCAAACACACCCGTTGGATTATCTTTGGGGGCGTTCATGGGGCACCCAGTACCGAGGCAGGCAAAAGTGAAGCTGCCTTTAAGGTAGGATAGCACCGGACCATTGGCGGACTCTTGCTCATTGAAATTGCCAACGAGGATCACCGGTTGTGTCAATCTTTCCGTAGCATTGAGCAGGTCCACGACCTGCAATGCCCTATTGCCAGCCACAGAAGGATCGAGCTCCGTACCCGCAAAATACAGTTGATGCCCAGCTTCCACTTCGACCTGAAGCATTGCCATACTGCGCAGCTCGGCAGTGCTCCCCTCCTCGCGGCTCAGGAGTTGGCTATACCGCGCCTTGACCGGAAATTTGGATAATATAGCATTTCCAAACCCACCAGTCTGGTAATCGATATTTTTTCTGAAATAGGATTCCATCTTCAGTGCTTTAGCGATCGCTGCAGGGCGGTCCACTTTACCCGACCGGTTGGTGGCACTATCCACCTGTCTTAAAAATAGGAGATCAGGATCATACTCCTTAATCAGGTCCAACATAGTATCAAAATTGGCAATTGTGCTGCCTACATTCATATTGATGGACATCACTTTCAGGGTTTTGGTGGGTGTATCATCCGGTTCCTGCGGCTTTTCCGGCTCCTTCGCCGGCAGGAGGTTCCAGTCTCCGGGGTCATAGGATTTTCGACAACTGTGCAGGCCGATGGCAGTCTGCAGAAGGAGCAGACTGAAAAGGATCATTTTTATTTTCGTTTTCATCTATGATTTACTGTTTAATAATTAGGGTTCTGGACCATATTGGGATTTGCTATCATCTCAACTTCGGGAATAGGCCATAGTCCCTCCCGGTTCTTTTTGTAGGTACGGGTCTGCACTCTGACGAGCTCACCCGTCTTTGGATTGGTAGCCCCATAGACTTCACCATTCATGACCGCCTCATCGATGCCCCAGCGGCGGATGTCGAAATACCGTCCACCTTCAAATGCCAGTTCGGCTTGACGCTCCCTGCGGATAAGTTCGCGCATCTTGGCCTGTGAATTGTATATGCCAGTATTGACCGCCGGCATAGATGCGCGGGTACGCACCTCATTGATCGCCGCAATAGCATCAGTGTTGCCCCATTCACCAGTCTCAATCATGGCTTCGGCATAGTTGAGCAGAATCTCCGCATAGCGAATAATCATGAAATCGAGGCTACCGCTCTTCGCCTGTCTGTCCCGCGCATCGATATATTTTTTGATCCAGTAACCCGTCGCTGTAGATTTGGTCTCTCCGATCTTGTCTGCAGGATTGTAGAAGGGATCCAGTGTGTACTGATTCTGAAATTTATCGTTGGGTACAAATAGGGACGCTGCCAACCGGGGATCTCTATTGTTTTTGTAATTCGGATTTTTCTGGTAGATCAAGATCGAGTCCCGCCCCAGCTCCTGAATGGTTTTGCCCTGCCGGGTTTCATAATTGTTGACGACGGTATTCGTCGGCGAAAGATAAGTCTCTCCGCCAATGCCAAAGGGTGCGAAGGAAGTCCAGGCATTGGAGCAGCCATTCTCCTTAAAGAAGATACGCTCGTCATTCAGTTCACCTGCATAGCTAAACAGTTCCGAATAACTTTCACCTTTGCTTGTCGGGCTGATCCATAATTTATACACTTTGGAGTCTATCACTTGTTTTGCTGCCGTCTTGGCGAGCTCAAAATCTTTGTAAAATAGACCCAGACGGGATAGCAGCGAGAGGCAGACACCACTGGTCATCCGCCAGCGGTCCGCATTGACATAAGTTGTCGGCAACTTAGCTGCGCAATCTTTTAGTTCACTGACCACAAAATCGTAAACCTGCTTTTGCGGGGTACGGGACGACTGGTTCTCCGTTGGAGTCAACGACTTGGTCAGCAGGGGAATATCACCAAAAACCAGCATAAGCTCCATGTGGTAGTAGGCACGGAGTGCCCTAGCCTCCAATTTCATCCTTTCTTTCAGCTGGCTGTCAATATAGGCCCCATCGATATTCTCCAGAAAGCGGTTGGCTCGCCTAATACATGTGTAATCGTCGGTCCAAAGGCTGCTGGATACTCCCCAGCGGCTGGAGGCTAAGCCGCGCGTAAACCCATCGTATTCGCCTTTAAAGTCGCCGCGGTGCACTGCTTCATCCGTCAGGCCCGAATAGTACATGATGTTGCGGCCGGAACTTCCGCCTGGAATACCTGCATAAACTGTAGCCAGTGCATTATAGCCGTCGGTTTCGGTGTTCCACCACTGCTCGTCCGATACACCGTCGGGACTGTCTATGGTCAGAAACTTCTCACATGAACTAGTTAAAACGGCCATAAACAGCAGGCCGAAAAGCATTATTTTAGTTGTCGTCGTTTTCATGATTTTCTTAAAAATTAGCTGTTAATCCAAGCGAAAAGACACGCATCATGCCATAGGTCCATGATCCGCCCTGTGATTCCGGATCCGCCATTTTTAAATTGGTAAACAAGAATGGATTTTGCGTGTTAATGTAAAGTCGTGCATTTTTGATCCCATATTTATTCAGATAGCTGCTGTTGAAGCGGTATCCCGCCTGAATAAATTTGATTCGTAGGTATCTGGCGTTGAACAGCCAGAAATCGCTACGCAGGATATTGTTAGCCGGATTTGCCAAAAGTCGTGGATAAATGGCGTCCTGATTGTTTTCGCGCCAGGTGTTGGCAGCACGGTATGTGGTGGGCACGCCTCCCGAAGCACTTAAGTTGAGCGGGTGCCATAGGTATCCAGAGGACTTGCCGCCGAGATTTGCGGAGTAGTCGTGGTTGCCGGCGCCCTGTAATAAAAATTCCAGGTCGAAATTTTTGTAGCTGAAGCTGATGTTACTGAAGTAGTTGATTCTGGGGGTGGGATCACCGATAACCTGCTGATCACTTTCATCTATGATGCCGTCACCATTTAAATCCACATACTTAATATCTCCTGGGCCTTCGCCGGCGAGTGAAGGTACCAGCGGTGTCTTTTTATCGGCAGCAAAATCGCTGTACTGCAGAATGCCGTCTGTCACATATCCATAGTGGCTTTTGATCGCATACCCCACTTCATTAGTGGATATACCCGAGTAATACGGTCCGCCCAGTAGTTCGGTAATCTTATTTTTATTGTACGAAATCCCGGGCCGAATGGAAAAACTGAAGTCATCTCCGATCTTATCATTATAATTTAAAGACAGTTCCATCCCTTTGTTGCTGACTTTGCCAGCGTTTAGTGGAGCTGCACCAATAGCACCTGAAGGAGCCACAGTAGGTTTGAGCAGGACGTCTTTAGTTTTCTTGTCATAGTAGTCAAATGTCAGTGAAAGCTTGTTCTGGAAGATGGACAGGTCAAGTCCCAAATCCAGAATATTGACTTTCTCCCAGGTGATGTTGGGATTGCCCCATACCGTCTCCAGTCCATTGGTGGCATTGATGAGGTTCTGATAGAGGTACAGGCCTATATTTTCGTTACCCAGCTGTCCATAGGAAGCCCTGAGCTTGAGATTGCTGATGGTCCCAACGGGAAAGAACCGCTCATTATGCACGTTCCATCCCAATGCGACCGAAGGGAAAAAACCATATTTTTTGCCCGGTCCAAATTTCGAGGAGCCATCAGCGCGAAACGAGAGCTCGGCAAGATACCGATTATCAAAGGAATAGTTGGCTTTGGCATAACTGGATACTAAGGAAGACTCTTTCCAATATCCCTCGTTGAACTTTTCGACCGAAAAGCCGCCCATAGCGAAAATATTGTGTTTTTTGAAAGACTTGTTGTAGTCAAGGGCGCCGCTGAGGTAGAAATATGTATTACGGGTTTCCGAATAAGCATTGCGTTGCACAGCCCAGGTCTGCACCAGCTGCTTGGTATAGTAATCAAAGAAATAGAAGTTGTCCCTGTTCTGCTTGTATACATCGCTGTTGAGACGATAGCTAAACTGTCCGCGCAGGTTTAGATTGTCAGTAATCGACCATTTGGGCTGAAGGTTGATTGTCGCTTGGTCATACTGGTAACCAATGGTTCCCCCGACCTCTTCGTACGCCAGCGGATTGACGATATCGGCATAGCGTCCATAAATCGTGGGCCAGCCGTCCTCCTTCGGATACTTGGGCAGTACAGTAGGTGGCAGCCGGTATAGGTCATCCAGTATCCTGCTCCCTCCATTGTCTATCGTCCGATTAGGATATAAGGTATTTCGTCTAATGCCAAGCACGTCCAGATTGATCAGAAACTTTTTGGAGAGTGATACAGACGTATTCGCGCGGATATTAAAACGGTCCATCTTGTTGAGTGGCAGCATCCCCTTCTGGTACATATAATTGCCCGTAACGGCAAAACGAGCGACATCATTACCCCCGCTTACCGCCAATGAATGGGAAGTCAACGGGCTATGCTCATCGATCACAATGTCCGTCCAGTTGGTGTTGGGGTAATTAATCGGATCTTCACCAGATTCGGTTTTGCTGATCTGTTCATCCGTGTAAAATATCTGGCCGCCCGAGGCCACCTGCGCATAGTTATACATGCGCATGTACGTGGGCGCATCCACAAATTCGGGCAGAATAGTCGGCGACTGTACCCCGTAGTAACCATCGTAGAGCACATTGATCTGTCCAGCTTTACCGCGTTTGGTGGTGACGAGGATAACACCATTAGCTGCCCTCGCTCCATAGATGGCAGCGGCGGCGGCGTCCTTCAGTATGGTTACACTCTCCACCGTGACAGGATCGATATGGTTCATATCCATTGGCACACCGTCCACCAGAACTAGCGGATCCGAATTGTTAAGGGTTGAGATTCCCCGGATCTTGATACTCGCAGCATCTCCGCCCGGCAGGCCTGATCCCTGCTGTACCGTAAGACCGGTGACGCCACCCTGCAGCGACTGCGAAAGGTTGGTAATGGGTTTTCCTTCAATATTCGACTGCACATCCAGTGAGGCGACCGAACTGGCGATATGCTTCTTCTGCATTTCGGTCATCCCCACGACCACTACCTCATCCAGATCTGACACATTCTCTTTGAGAGATACCGTCAGATTAGCCTCAGTTTTATTGACCAGAACCTCCTTTGACAGGTAACCCACAGCAGAAAATACCAAGCGGCTGCCTTTTGTCACTTCCAGGCTGTAATACCCTTCGTTGTCTGATACAACAGTGGCTGTGCCCCCCTTTTCAGCTATGGTTACCCCTGCCAGGGGGTTAGGCGGTTCCTGTGTATCAAAGATTCGTCCTTTGACCGATACTTTTTCTTGGGCAGCTGAGCGCTCAGCAGACACAGCGCCAGAGGTTCTGTCAGGGATTATGGTGATTTGGCCGACACCCTGGCTGACATTTAAGTGGAACGGTCTGAGTACCTGCTGTAGCGCGGATATGAGCTGCTCGCCTTTGATATCTACATTGACGCGTTTGCCTATCAACAGATTCTCTGGATAAAGCAACGCAATATCCGTCTGCTTCTGTACAGATTGCAAAAAATGTTTTAAAGGCACATTTTTCATTTTTAGCGTAATTCGTTGCGGAAATGCAAGAGCACTTACAGAAAGCAAAACACCGGTAAGCGCGAGGGATCCTATCTTCATATTATACCTAATTTTAGGTGACAATAGTAGTCTGGAGGAGAGATTTTGTCCCACCTGTTTTTTTTTCATAATTTTGATTGAAATTAAATTGTAAAACGCTTAATTTTTAATGGATAAAGGGGAGCTGCAACTCCTCTTTATCTCTATTTGTCAGGTAATTATTTCTTTTTGATCCAAACCTCCTTTTCTATTTGTGTGATTGAATAGTCCTGTAATTCATAGATACTCTTTAATGATACCAATACGCTGACATCGAGATTGACCCTTCCGGAATAGATCGTGTTACTACCCTGCAGGGCTTCATCAGCGTGTATGCTGACATTATAAATACGTTCCAGTTTTCGGATTAATTCTCCGGTCGATAGCCGGTCGAGTACCAGCTGTTTTTTTGTCCATAAGATTTCGTTCCCGTTGGCATTTTTGTCAATGGAAAGCCGGTTTAACTGCTGGTCATAGGAGACGAACTGGCCAGGGAGCATAATAATACTTTTGAAATTGGGACTACTGAGCTCTACCTTTCCTGTGATCAGTTCGACTGACATCTTTTTATCCTCTTCGTAGGACGACACATTGAACGTTGTGCCGAGGACCCTGACGGTACTATGCTTGGTCCTGACGAGGAAGCTTGTACCATTATGGGCCACATCAAAATAGCCTTCACCATTGAGATAAACTTCCCTTGGACGGCCTTGCATATCCACATGGTAAGTGAGATACGAACCTGCATTAAGCCAGACACGGGACCGGTCGGGCAGGGTAAACTCCTGTCTTTTGCCGTAGGGGACAAAGACAGTCTTATAATTTTGATTTTCTTGGCTGCTGTCCGTTTCAGGTAGCACAAAAGCCACTGTGCTGCCGAAAGTACTTACAAATTCGACCGAATGACGGTCAGCAGCAGGATTTACTGTGATAATCTGCAGCCTATCGCGATTTTTGGTAAGAGACTGACTCATGGCGGCTACTTCCCCGATATTGAGGCTATCCCGGCCAACAGGGTTTGCATCAAAAAATAATCTGAACAATAAGACAAGACAGGCCGCAGTGGCGACCCCGATGTACATCAGTGACTTTTGCCAGCGCCTATGGCGGGCAGTACGGACGATGCGATCAAATAGCATTGTCTTGTCTTCTTCCGACAGTTTATCTTTCGAAGAAACATTAAAAATATGCCGGAGTTTATCGTTTTTTGTCTTCACACACTATGCTTTTAATACTATAGAGCATATTTTGCAAAAACATAGACTAAAATTTATTAAAAAAGATATAAAATACGGTAAATAACTCGAGCGGCTTCAGTTCTACTTTCAGCTGTTTGATGGCACGGAAGCTCAGAGTTCTGCAGGTTTCTACATTGACACCCATCATAGACGCGATTTCGTCATAGGAAAAATTAAGATAATATCTCAAAAACAGCACCTCCCGTTGCCGTTTGGGCAATGCATCCACTTTCTCCTTGATGACTTTGACCACCTTGGCCTCCACCTCATCATTAATCAGATCCAGTTCGTGGCTGTTGGTCCACATGATGTCGTCAGTGATTTCGTCTATATCGACCGTCTGCACTTTTATTTTGAGCAGTTTGCGGCGCAGGGCCGAGAATAGATAATACCTGACATTTACTTCTCTTGCAATCCTGGAATTATTGAACAGGTGTACAAAAAGATCGTGAATGCAGTCCAATACAGTATCTTTATCATAATGGTATTGGCGTCCATACGCATACAGGTCATCGATATGTGTATCGTAGATCTCCTTAAACGAACTTTGGTTACCTTGTATAAATCCGATCCAGGACATAGAAGTTGGTAGATTTTGCGCTAAGTTCTTGCTTTTTATATTAATTCAAGATGAAATAATGGTTATCTTATAATTTAGGATTCGGCCCGTCCCTAAAGGATAGGCGGTATTTCATCCAGTGCTTGGTAGCAAGTATAACAATTTTGCGCATAATTATCAAGCCTCCGCCCAACGGCTCCCATCCGGCATATATAAAGCAGCCTTCGGGAGTTAAATCCCCTGCATCATCTGGTGGGTAAATAACTTCGGATAATTTCTCGGCAGCTCATAGCGCCAGTTGTGGAGCGAGAAATGATCATTTCTGATTCTACCATCCGGGTCCATCAGAATGTACCGCGGTATCCCATTAAATTTAAACAGCTCACGGAGGCCCAAATATTCATCTGCCGAGACAATATAACTTTCGTGCATCAGATTTTTGACCACATAGTCGTTGTAGAAGTTCATATCCGGCGTGCCGCTGCTGTCGGTTACAAACACAAATACAAGATTGGGATTGTCCTTGAGTTTTATCCGCTTTTCGCGCATGGATTCAATTCCTGCACGGCAGGGGCCGCACCACTGCGCCCAAAAGTCCACGATGACCACTTTGCCGCGATATTTGTCCGTCAGCTTTTTGAATACGGCAGCGGCAGCCGTCTGAGGCAGGACATATCCATCCGCCGATCTCTTTATCCGTGCCGTCAATGCCAGAGCCTCATCCTTCAGGTCCTTATTCGTCAATCGCTTCAACAGCCTCGCTGAAATGACATTGATCCGGGCCGTGTCCTTAGCAGCGGAGATATTAGCCTTTAATGTTCTGAGCTTGGCCACCTCGGTCAGCAGAGTACCCGCCAAGGCCGGATTGGCCACTTGATTAAGTGAATCCAGGATCGCATACTGATCAGCACCTCGCCCTGCATTCAGTAGTTGATAATATCCTTCAGGCTGAAATAAGGGAGAATACTCAAACCGGTTGATAAAAGAAGAAAATTGAGGTGTGACCAACAGTGTGCGGTCATTAAGATCTAGCCGCTTGATAAAATCAAAATAATCGGCCGGAGCTTGCCTAAGGTAAGGATTTAACGTATCCTGTCTTGCAAAATTGGCACGGTACATTTCGGCGTCCATGAGCTGCGCCGCATAATTTATGGCCACGTCCGCGCGAATCAGCTGCTTTACTTTGGCCGTGTAGCTGGACTGTGCCAGACGATCACTTACCTCCCCCTGCACGCTATCCCATTTGGCGAGCAGCAGCTCCTTGGTCTGCTGCAGCGGTCTTTCCTTCAACATTTTTTCGATGTTGTCATAAAATGCCCTCCGATTGTCTTGCCATTTAAAATCAAGCAGCTGCTGGTTTTCCGCAGCCAGGGGGCCCTTATACTGCAACAGTTGAAGTTTATTGTCCGGAGCCACCCTGAACAGCATGACCAGCGTATGGCCAGGTTCGATGTAATAGTTATATACATTATCGTTGAGCATCAGATAAGACATCTGGGGAAACACGGCCGGATAGCTGACTTCAAAACGACCGTCGGGATAGATCTGGATCGTGGATGGATATTCCTCCCTGGTCAGTAAATTGTCGCTGTAAATGATGCCACTACTAAACCCCATCGTCGTTTTATAGCCGTCTATATAGCCAACAATACGGACAGAATCCCTTCTGAAAAAACTTCCTTCGTAATTCTTTAGCACGGTCCCTGTTTTCGCTTTTTGGAGCTGCTGCTGTATCCAGAGGTTGGGATCGGATGTAGATGTCTGCTGAGAAGCGGTCTGTGCCGAAGCAAAAGAAAAACCCAGGAAAATAAAAAAGATAATGATCTGGCCCTTCATAATTTATGGTTTTGATCCTTTAAGTTAAGGATTTATTTTTTAATGCTGGTAAAATAAATGCCTGAAAGACTTTGAGCAGACAAACATTATCCCTATATTCAGGTATTCCAAGCCTATACTATGGAAACTGACCTTTCACTCAATGCCCGAAAATTCGAGGAATACTTCGACCGATGGAGCCCCAAAGTATATCAGTATGCGCTCCATAAAACCAGATCGTCCTACCTGGCCGAAGAAACGGTGCAGCGCGTTTTCATCAAGCTCTGGCACAACATGTGCCACAAAAATGTTGAGGCCAGCATAGAATCCCAGCTTTTCTGTATCACGCGGACCACCGTCATCGACTTGGTCAAAGCCGAATACCATAGAAACAAACTCCTGCAGTGCCAGCCCGCTCCGATCCTACAGTATAGTCCCCAGGAGGACTATCAGGCCAAACAGCTTGCCAGTGGGCTGCAGCAGATTGTCGAGACATTGCCCTACAGGCGCCGGCAGATCTTTATGCTGAGCCGATTTTCCCAGCTATCGCACAAAGAGATTGCACAAAAATTGTCCATTTCCACCAAAACAGTAGAAAACCAACTGGCGCTCGCTTTAAAAACCATCCGAAAGGCGCTGTTTATCGGCATCTTGATGCTGACAAATTTGTAATTTTTTTTTGGGGGATACGCGTTTTTCAATCGTAATCTTTCTATATGAAGATTACAAAAACACTGATTGACAAGTATCTGAGCGGCGGAGCAAGCGCAGAAGAAGTCACTGCTATAGAAAATGCACTGGCTAATCAGGAACTTGACCTGGTCGACTACATGCCGGAGTCAGAGTGGCAACAGCAGGACAGGCCGCCGGACTTTGACAACAAGTCCACTCTAAAAGTCAGTCTGTTTAAACAATTGGGCCTCGGTGGCGGCAGTCACCATACCGCTAAATGGTTGCGCTATGCAGCGGCTATATTGACGGCTGGCATTGGCCTGTGGCTGGTGTATACCCAGCTTCCGTCACCAGAGCCCATCACTGCCCAGCGGGCTGCCTCACCACCGAGTGTTCCGTCTCCTGTACAGCCGGGCAACCTGTATTACATCAATTCGGGCAACACGGTGCTTTCGTTGACGGCGCCCGACGGCTCCGGAATTGAGCTCTATCCCAATTCCGAAGTCAAATTCAGCGCTGATTTCAGTAGCACGCAATCCCGTGACATCCAGTTAAAAGGGAAAGCCAGATTTACTGTAGCCAAAGATAAGAGTAAGCCCTTCCGGGTGCATACGACTGGACTAACCACGACTGCACTAGGCACTATTTTTACTGTAGATGCGCTCGGTACGTCCATCACGAAAATAAAGTTGCACGAAGGGCGCATTGAAGTGCAGGGCACCCGTCAACATCCGGACGGCAATGCGCTGAAGCTACAGTTTATGCCCGAGGAGGAGATCAGCATCAGCCGCGATCAGCAGATTGTTGCCGAGACACGCATCACTGCCACACGGAGCAGCCAAAGAGGGTCGTACCGCAACACCGCCGGACAGCTATTTTTCAAGAACCTGCCGCTGGAGGATGTGCTCCGTATCATCAGTCACAACTACCCCGTCAAGCTAAATTACGATGCACAAGATATTCAGGACAAATACTACAGCGGCACCTACACCGACACGGCAGAGGTTTACCGGCGTATACTCGCGGATATCCAGCAGCTTCACCGGATCAGCATAACGATACAGAACGAATAAATTCACTATTTAATCCATAAATTATGCACAATTATTTACCTTTCAGGCATCGTGTTCTCACTATGCTGCTGTTAAGATCCAGCATTCGTGCCGATGTCAACTGGGCACTCCGTCTTGGTCTCATGGGCCTGCTATCGTCGAGCTGTCTCGTCGCTCAAGCACAAGAGCAAGCATCAATTACCGGAATCATCAAAGATGAGGCCGGCAGGCCGATACCCTCGGCCACCGTCACGGTCCACAATGCGGCAAGCGGGCTGAAAAAAAGCACCACCAGCAGACCCGATGGAACCTTTGCACTGGATCAGATCCCTCCCGGTCAGGGTTACAAGATCAGTATATCGTCGATCGGGTATCAGAGCAAGGAACTTACGGACTATACCATTACCGAAAGGGATAAACTTGCGATCACGATCAGCCTGGAGTCTGTAGCCGAAAATCTGCAGGAAGTCGTAGTCACGGCACTTGGGATCAAACGGGAGAAAAAAGCTCTCGGTTATACCGTCGCCGAACTCAAAGGCGATGAACTGACACAGGGCAAGGAGACCAATGTGGCCAATGCGCTATCGGGCAAGGTGGCCGGCGTGCAAGTGAGCCGTGCGGCTTCGGGCGCCGGAGGATCCTCGAAGGTCGTCATCCGCGGCAACAATTCCCTGATCGGCAACAGTCAGCCTCTGTATGTTGTTGACGGCGTGCCTATAGACAATCAGAATATCTCCTCCCCCAACCAGTCGGGCGGCACAGATTATGGTGACGGCATCGGCAACATCAATCCCGAAGATATTGAAACCATGTCGGTGCTGAAGGGCCCCAATGCCGCGGCATTGTATGGGCAGAGAGGCAGCAATGGGGTTATCCTGATTACGACAAAATCAGGGAAAGCCGGAAAAACGCGGTTTAACTATGGGACAGACTTCTCTTTGGGCAATGCCCTCGTGCTGCCCGATTTTCAGAATGTCTATGGCCAGGGGCTGAACGGTACCTTTACCCACTTCCGAAAAGACGATGGCACGATTGTTTCGATGAGTGATGCCCTCAAGTTTGGTTACAGCGGCCTACCCAAAATGAGCGCCGGGCGCGACCGTACCACCCGGGGTAGCTGGGGTGCCAAAATGGAAGGACAAACCTACGAAGATGCCTATGGTCATGTTCTGCAGCTGACTCCCCAGGCCGATACCTACGGGTCATTCTTTCAGACGGAAAAACAATTTGTCAACAACCTAAGTATTGACGGGGGAACCGACAAAGTTAACTATCGCTTTTCTTTTGCCAATACCGATGTGAAGGGCTATATCCCGACCAATACACTCAAAAGAAACAACTTCGGGCTGCGAACGCAGGCCAAGATAACCGACCGTTTTCATATCGACATTAAGGCCAACTATATCGCTCAGAAGGGACAAAACCGGCCGACCATGGCCGATGCGGCGGACAATCCCGCCTACCTGTTTATCAGTCAGCCGCGCAGCCTGGGCAACGATATCCTCGCCCAGTACAAATGGACTGCGGAGGAGATAAGCCGGCAGCTTGGCTTTTCAGGGCTGACAGAAGGGCTGGAAAAGACCTATGCGACCAACAGTTCCACGGCCAACCCCTTCTGGACGATCCACGAAAACCACAACGAAGACCGACGCGACCGCCTTATCGGTTTGCTTCGGCTCAGCTATGATGTTGCGCCATGGCTCAAAGTGACAGCCACCGGGGGAACAGACTACTACACGGACCAGCGTTTCCGCTATCGTCCGATCAACACCTACCAGAGCTTAAACCGAAAAGGAGATATCCGCGAAGAAGTGATCCGCGCCCGTGAGGACAACTACGATATTCTCGCCAGCTCCAACTTTAAGCTCGCGGAAGATCTAAAGTTAAGTGTCAATCTCGGTGCCAGCCATCAAAACAGATATCTGCGTATGACTGGCAATTCGGGCAATCAGTTTATAGTACCCGATCTCTTTGTGATCAACAATACAACTACCAATACCTATATTTTCGACCTGATTGAGTCCAAGATCAATTCGGCCTATCTTTCCGGACAGTTCAGTTACAAGGACTACTGGTTTGTCGATTTCTCTGCCCGCAACGACTGGTCTTCCACATTGTCCAAAGAAAACAGCTCCTTCTTTTATCCTTCCATCAGTTCGAGTCTCGTCCTGTCAGATGCCTTCAAATGGCAGTCCGAGGCGCTATCCTTTGCAAAGATCCGGGCTTCCTGGGCTCAGGCCGGCAGTTCGGGCAATCCTTACCAGCTGACGGGCACCTATAGTCTCAACCAGTATACCCATGGTGGAGTGCCCATGGCGTCCTATACCGAAATCATTCCCGACCCCAACCTAAAAAACGAGCTGACCACCTCCGTTGAAGCCGGGGCCGACCTGAGATTCCTGAAGAGCAGGTTATCCTTCTCTTTCACCTACTATCAGGCAAAGACCAAAAATCAGATTCTTGATGTGCCCATTGCCCCTTCGAGCCTGTATGTGAAAAATAGAATCAACGCCGGCGAGATCAGCAACAGAGGTATTGAGTTTGTGCTGGGGGCGACGCCCCTGCGGACCGAATCGGGCTTCGAATGGAATACCACCTTCAACTACAACCGCAACCGCAATAAAGTCGAGTCGCTCTACCCCGGCGTAGAAAGCTTCCTGTTGGCCACGGATCGCGGGATCAATGTTGTAGCCGAAGTTGGCAAACCATTTGGCCAGCTGATCGGCACGCAATTCGCCTGGATCAAAGATGCACAGGGAAATAGGCTGATCGATCCGGCCACAGGGCTGCCCCTGCGTACTGCAGGTCGCGTGCAGACCGACCTTGGAAACGCGCAGCCCGACTGGCTTGGAGGATTTGCCAACACCCTTAAGTACAAAGGCTTCAACCTGTATGCTTTGGTCGATATCCGGCAGGGCGGAGTCGTGTTTTCGCAGTCCAATCGCGAACAGATCATTTATGGAACCACGCAGAAAACAGTAGCAGGACGTGACGGCACCTACGTTGCCGAAGGCATAGTGGCGCAGCAGGACGGTTCCGGAAACTGGACAAGTACCGGTACCAAAAACACGAAGCAGGTCAACGCACAAGATTACTGGAACATGGTTGCCAGCGACAAGGAAGTCATGGTCTCTGAGGAGATGGTCAATGATATGAGTTACATTGCCATGCGCGAAATCAGCTTATCCTACACTTTTCCCAAAAAGCTAATACCCCACCGAGTGATCAACTCGCTCAAACTGGGCGTTTATGGCCGCAACCTCTTTTACTTCCAGCGAAAGACGGACGGGTTTTCCCCTGAAGCTTCCGCCTTCAACGTGAACAACAGTTCCATAGGTATTGAGTCTACGTCGTTGCCGATGATGCGCACATTTGGTATTAACCTTACCGTCGGCTTGTAAATCGTTCATTGCGCAACCGGACAGTGCGCTCATCAAGCCGCACCGGTCGGCAGTCGTAAAGCGAGCCCATGAAACAATTATTGTATAATTTAAAGAAGACAAACGGATGAAAACGATATTATTGAAAAATACATTTGCGGCCGTGTTGATGCTGTTGACAGGACTGAGCTCCTGCACCAAAGATTTCGAGCGGATCAACACGCCACCCACCTCGGTCACGGCCGTAGACCCTGCGTTATTGCTTGCCCGCATCCTGCGGGATGGTACTTTCCAGGAATCGGGCGAACTCCCGAACAATAAATTTGGATCCTGGATACAACATTGGGCAGGAGGCCCTGTTGTACCGGTATCCCGATATTTCGAGGGTCCTGAAAACCTGATCTGGTCGCAGCACTATACCTTGCTCCGCAATATTGTACAGATCAAGCAAGAGCTGGGCGGCAAAGAAAATAGTCCCGAAGGACGTAGCAAGCTGGCCATTGCCGAGCTCTACGAAGCCTACCTCTACCAGCGGCTGACCGATCTCTTCGGCGACATTCCCTACACTGAGGTGACCACAAGTAATAAAGAGATCAATCGCACTCCGAAATTCGATAAACAGGAGGCTATTTACCCTGCATTGATCCAGCGGGTAGATGCAGCGCTGGCGAAGCTCAACGATGGCGATCAGACCTACGGGTCTTCTGATTTTTTCTACAAAGGCAATATTGCAAAATGGAAAAAGTTCGGCAATTCGCTCAAGCTGAGGCTGGGCATGCGCATGCGGCATGCAAACTCCAGTCTGGCGCAAAAGACGGTCACTGAGGCCATGACCTCGCCCATGGGGCTACTTTCGAGCAACAGCGACAACGCAGCGGTTGCCACATTCAACGATGCTCAGGCCGAGAATCAAAACCCAATTCTACGACAGATGACGACCGGCAGTGCCGACCTGCGGTATCTGGCCAATACGCTGGTGGACAAACTAAAAGAATACAATGATCCGAGGCTGAGCCTGCTCGCCGAGCCGGTCAATATCGGTGGAACCATAACCTATCAAGGTATTGGAGTCGCCCTTACTGACGACCAGCTATCCCAATTGATTCGTGCCAACTATTCCACAGCCAACAAATCGACATGGTTTAGTCTGACCTTCAGTCCCATTCCGAGCTATTCGTTTACCTATTCGGACGTTTGCTTTTACAAAGCTGAAGCTGCACTGCTTGGATGGGGGGCGACGAGCGCTGACGCGCAGACCTACTTTACCGAAGGTGTAAAGGCTGCTTTGGCTCTGCCCCCATATAACCTGGCGTCAGTACCAACAGCCTATGCGCAGACTGTGCTTAATCTGAATGGGCTGACCGATGATCAGAAAATGGAGCGTATAGCGACCCAGAAATGGATCCATCTTTTTGGCAGGGATATGGAGGCCTTCGCCGAGTGGCGGCGCACAGGCTACCCGAGGCTGACACCCGGACCTAATACCGGTTCGACCAATGGCCAGATTCCCAGACGCGCGATCTATTCCAGCGAAGAAGCGCAACTAAACGAGGCCAACCTAAAAGAAGCCGTGTCCAGGATGAGCAATGGTGACTCATTCCTGTCGAAAGTGTGGTGGGACAAAAAATGAGAGGACAACCGGCAGGTAAACACGAATAAAATGGGGCTTTCCAAAACGACGGAAAGCCCTATTTTATTCGATTCTCAAGCAGGACGTTCATCCCTGAGATTGGACGTATTGCCTCAACGATCTATCCCATAGTCTGTAGGTTTTTCCGAAGCTTCGATCTGTAGAACGCCGCCCTTCCGGAGCTCATCATGGCGAATCCACACTCGTCCAAGATCCTTTCCATTCCACCGGACCGATTTAATATAACGTTTTAAAGGGTTCGCATCCGGTACTTCAATCGTCAGCGGGCGCCCATTGTTTTCCAGAATAACCTGATCAAAAAACGGTACACTGAGGTAAAAAACAGGTTCGCCCAGTAGAGGTTGCTGCAATCCAATCGCCGACAGTACCCACCAGCTTGACATGGCGCCAGCATCATCATCCATCGTCCGCACAAATGCTTCGGGTTCATTTTTATAAATCCGGTCAATATGCGCGCCTATGCCCCGGCTGTTGTCGTTAAAATAATATTGAATAGTTGTGTCGAGCGCGATCCGATGTATCCATTCCTGATAACGCCAGGGCGTATTACTCACATTATACAACGTCAATGACTGCATATCCGGTTCATTTGCCCTATTGAAATAATAACCATCGTAAAACTCGTCCAGCTGATCGGTCAGGGCCTGTTCTCCGCCGATAAGATCCTTCAAACCGATCACATCAAAAGGTACGTTCCAGCGATATTGCCTGATCGTGCCCTGATACATACCACGTGCCGACATACGGTCCACATCCGGTTTTGTCAGATCCTTGAACTCCTTATTCCAGATCGTTTTATACGCGTATGCCCGCCGCCGGTACACATTGCTATCTTCAGGAAAGAGCTTTGCCATGGCCCACATATCATAACAAGCTTCGAGATACTTATCGGGCTTTTTGAAATCAAAGCGGGCTGTATCCTTTACCAAGGAGTCCTTAATCCCGTTGACATCTACTTCGTATCCTTTTTTAAGAGCATCCAAAAGTACGACTACAGCATGTTCTGTCCGCACCGAATTAGCAGGCTCAAAAGGTCCCGCAAAGTCATATTTCCCATAACGGTATAAATCTGCGATGGAAGAGACTATCCCTTGGTACATCCCCGGATGCATGAGCTCCAGTAAAGGCAACTGCGTTTTATAATTGTCCCAAATTGCCCATCCGTGATAACGTGTTTCGGTAGCATGGTGGATATTTCCGTCTGTACCTCTGAAATCCCCGGAGGCATTACTGATCACATAAGGGGACTGAAGACCACGGTAAAGCAATGAATAGAACAGATCTACTTTATCTGGATCACCTTTTACTTTCAATACCGATAAAGAGCGCTGCCACCGCTCAGCCCCTCTTTTTTTAAGTGTTGCAAAATCGAGCTTTCCATTGTCTGACAGCATCTTTTTTGCATCACCCTGGCTCACCGCAGAGAAAGCGATATGAATAACTGCAGTCTGGGCCGCATCGTTCAGGTCGACCCACACTTTATTTCCATCTGTCCGCCAAGTGCTGGCATGAGGAATTTCCAGGGCATAGTAAACAGTGTATGTTCCGACATGGCAGGTAGTCTTTGAACGTACTTTGCCACAGAGACGGTTACCTTCCAGCACAAACTCGTTGTCGACAAAGGCACCATTAAAGGCATGCCCTAAATCGATAAAAAAGCCTTTTCTGCCTGTTGGGAAAGTATACTTTTCTTGTCCGAAATCGGCGTCTACCGCAACTTCCACCTCGATGCCCTCTGCAGTGCTCAACGCATAATATCCCGGAATAGCGTGCTCTGCGACCTTGGTCAGCGGCTTATCCACCTCCTTGCCTACAAAGGGTTTAATCAAGATCAGTCCACCACTTCCCATGCACCCCACTCCTTCCAGGCGATTGTGTGTAAACCCTTTTATCTCTTTGGCCAGATATTCATAGCCCGTGTGTGTCGTAGGGCTGGTATAGGGGACTATACTCAATTGATGAAAAGGAGAACATGCCGCAGGCGAAAGCTGGCCATGGTCTCCAGAAGATCCCAAAAAGACATTGACACGGTCGACCTGTGCGTCGGCTACCCCGGCATACAGCAGCAGCAGTAAAAGCAGTATTATTTTCATTTTAGACTATTATTTATATCGTATATATGTCAGCAGGCAACAAGTGACCCCTATAACAGCAGGCTCACAGAAAGGTCCCAAACTTAGGGCTGTCCGTACCCACCGACAGCCCTAAAGATCGATTAATAACCCGGATTTTGAATCAGGTTCGGATTGTTCGCAATCTGTGTGTATGGAATAGGATAAATTTCTTTCGTCACGTCGTTTGTAGGCTTATGGTCCCACCAGGTCCCCTTTGTAAAACGGCCAAAACGGATGATATCTGTCCTTCTTTTTCCTTCAAATATAAATTCACGTCCTTTCTCTGCGAGCAGCTCATCCAGGTCCAGATTTGCCGTTGTATACTTAGCCTGCTCCCAATCAGCCGTTTTAAACGCTCTTCTTCTTGAAGCATTGATGAGTGCGACAGCTTCTTCAGTCGCCCGCCCTCCATTTTTCCGCATAAGGGCTTCTGCTTTAAAAAAATAGATTTCCGTCAGACGATAGATCATAAAATGGTTTTCCCTATAGTTTGGATCCGAAGTCCTTCCAGTTTTATATTTATGAAATCGGGCTCCGCTATTTTCCTCTCCTTCGGCCATTCCCCCATCGCTTGTCAAATCACCCTGGCTTTCTTTTCTGATGCTATTCACATAGATCAGCGGCTTGCCGTTGTATTCTTCTGTTCCCAGAATCGGCTCTTTCGTACCATATTTATACTGTGGACCAAAAAGAAACCACGTACTTTTACGCAGATCGTTATCCGCATACGTATCGAACATCGTCGGAATGACCACATAACCATTGTTGCCTGCATAATTTACATCCAGTGCGGCACTCATATTGCTAAATCCCATTAATGGAATCCAGTCCCATACAAAGCCACCTTTCAGGCTATATGCGTACTGGAAAAGCGCCTCAGAAGCCAGTCTATTGGTATTGGCGAAAGTCGCCAGCAGATCCTCTGCTAACCGTGGAGTCCCGCCTATACCACCGGCCTCGCCGTTCATAATCTTATCGCAGGCAGCGATACATTCATCCCACATGGCTTTTCCCGTCCATTTTTCTGCATTCAGATACAATTCCGCCAACATAGCATAGCCACCCGTTTTGCCTATTCTACCGATCAGCTTTTCATCATATTTCAACAGCTGGGGTACGTAAGTTTCGAGCTCCTGTCTAATAAATTCAAATACTTCGGCTCTCGGTCTTGTCGGGGGATTGGTCGGAATACCCACTTGCGTCACAATGGGTATATTACCCCATAAATCCATCAGTTTAATATAGTGGAACGCTCTTAAGGTGTGCAATTCTGCAAGCACTGCCTTAAGTTCTTCATCCGACATCCCCACCTGTGCAGCCTGCAGTTTTTCAATATCCTCGATGGCGGCATTACAATAGCCCACGCCGGTCCAGATGCCAGACCAGGCATTGCGCATCCTGCTTTCGGCATCTGTCCAAGTATGATAATGCTGTCGCATATGATCGCCATTATCGTAGGCGTGGCGTCCTTTTTGAGGCCAGGCGACCTGATCCGCGCTCATCTCGGCGTGGTAGTAGTAGCCATCGCCCCTTATAGGAGCAATCCAGGACTGCAAGTGTGTCATTGGACGTAGCGCACCCTGCAGCACTTCTTGTCTATTTTGGTAAAAATTATCTTTATAAAGATCTGAATAAATTTTTTCATCCAGCTTTGTACACGCGGTGGCACCAAGGGCTAAAGCCATGATCCCCGCTTTCCATATATTGTTTTTCATTTGTATTAACATTAAAATCCCATATTCAGCCCAAAAGTCCATGATTGCGTCCGCGGATAGAATCCTCGCGCATCCACACCGGCTTCAAAACCAATGTCTCTCACTTCAGGATCCAGTCCTTTATAGCCCGTAATTGTCATCAGGTTGCGGCCGCTCAGATAAAGCCGTAGATTTTTTATATAGGTACCTTTTGTCTTAAAATTATAGCCAAGAGTCAAGTTATCCAGGCGTACAAAATCTCCGCGCTCAATGTAATAACTTGAGTACTGCGGGGCATCGTTTAATTCCTTATGGCGGCTGAACGTGCTGTTATAGATATTGTTGGGAAGATAACTACGGTTACCATAGAACACTTCCGGCAAGTTGAGGATATCAAATGCAAATTTACCTCTTAGCAGGAGATTCAGGTCAAAGCCTTTATAACGGAAGGTCTGAGCCAGTCCAACGACATATTTGGGCACCCCATTTCCGATTACCGTCCAGTCCTCTTCGGTGATCTGAGCAGACGGTACAATGCTGCCATCGGCTTTGTAAAACATCCATTTTCCCTGTTCGTCAAACTTTGCAAAACGTTTCCCGTAAAAATTACCGATGGTCCCGCCTTCTTCCACACGTATGGCCGGTCCCATTGCTCCCGGATTCGGAATGTCGGCAAAATTAAGCCAGTTGGCTTTAAACACATCACTTGAAAGCTTTGTCAGCCTGTTAAACTGCGAGTTTGCTGTAAGATTCACCTGCCATTGAAAATCCTCTTTCTTGACAGGTATAGCTTGGATTGCGATCTCCACACCATTATTTTTGATCGTTCCGACATTGGTATACAGCGAACTTCTGACAAAAGGAGGCTGCTGTGCAGTATAGTTATACAATAGATCCCTGGTATTTCTTGTATAGACATCGATCGATCCAGAGAGCCGTTGATTTAGCAATGCATAGTCGAGTCCTATATTCCACTCTTCTTTTCTTTCCCACCGCAAATCAGGATTTGGGTTTCTTGCCGGTCCGTACGTCTGGTAATAAACGTTATCCTGCGGGTACAGACCACCGGTGGACAGGGTCGTCAGGGACTGATAATTCGGAATTCCCTGGTTACCTGTAACACCAAAGCCTGCTCTAAGTTTTAAACTGTTTACCAAAGCAATATCTTTCATAAAAGATTCCTCACTAATCGCCCAGCCAATAGATGCCGCTGGAAAATTCCCCCATTTATTATTGGCTCCAAAGCGTGATGAACCTTCATGCCGCAAGATAAACTGTGCATAATATTTATTTGCGTACGAATAATTTACACGCCCAAAGAAAGCAATCAAGGTATTGTCATCCTTAAAACTTCCCAATCCGGGTCTTGGCAACAATGTATTCTGAATCGCACTGCCTGCACCTAAATTCCAGTCCAGGAAACCATCTGTTGTAAAGCCGTTATTGGAAGCATCGAAAGATTCATATGTACTATACTGGTAGCTATAGCCGGCTACTGCATTCAAGGTATGATCATCGTGGATTGTCAAGTTGTAGTTGACCGTCGGTTCGAACGTTTTGGTATAGCTCAGTTCATTCTTTTTGCTGGCATAGCCCATTCCGTTCCAGCTTGTACCTACACGCTGGTCCCAGTCCAACATGGATCTATAGTTCCGGTCGTTCCAGTTGTCCCGGAGATAAGAGGCAAAAAAAGATGCTGTTAAATTATCCAGAATATGCGCTGTCAGGCGGGCATCTCCAGAGAAGGTCTGTTGATTCCGTTCGCTTTCACGCGTTGCATAGCGGGCGATCGGGTTATAGTTTTCCTGCATTTCAAAAAACTTGCCATCTTCCTTAATCACAGGAGCTGTTGGGTTCCATTTGACGGCCTGCTCAAAATCATTTCCGCCCAGAAGGTTTGCCGTGTTGAAATTGGTCACCAGATTCACCTGCAGGTCCAGCTTTCCCTGCATTCCTTTTTGATTGAAGTTTAATCTCCCGCCGATCTGCTCTCTTTCGTTTTCTTTGGCTATTCCCTGAAAGTTATTGTAATATAAAGATCCTCTATAATTGGCTTTTTCCGAGCCACCCGAAGCAGCCAGGTTGTGATAATGGCTTATATTCTGCTTGTTGATGAGCTCATTATACATATGCGTATTCCCGCCATAATCATTGGACTGCCCGATAATTCCTTCCGCAATTTTCTGGCGAAAGGTTTCCGCAGACAGCACATCCGGCCTTTTGGTCACAAAATCACGCTGCACATAACTATTATAATTGAATGTTGGTTCACCAGCTTTTCCTTTTTTGGTCGTTATCAAGATCACCCCTGCATTTCCCCGCGTACCATAGATTGCCGCTGCCGAACCATCTTTGAGGACATCAAACGATTCGATATCATCCTGTTGCAGCAGGTCAAGATTTCCGCCGGGAATCCCGTCGATGACAATCAGTGGAGAGGTTGTGCCCGTTAACGACGTGATCCCCCGCAATTGTATCGATGCTCCTGAATTTGGGTTGTTGCCTTGGTTTCTCGTGATATTGAGTCCAGCGACCTTCCCCTGTATCAGCTCTAAAGGCGAACGTGCAGTCCCCTGATTAAAGTCTTTCTGCTTAACTGAAGTTACTGCTGAGGTGATTTCTTTCTTTTTCAGCTCACCATAGCCGACAACAACAACTTCATCCAGAGCACTCACTTCTTGTTCAAGAATCACCACTACCGGCCCCTCGCTTACATTTATCCGTTTTGTTTTAAACCCGATAAAACTAAATAGGAGTGTTTTGGTTTGCGGGCCTACAGTGATCTCAAATTTACCGTTGGCATCTGTCGTTGCTGAATACCTCTGGTTTTGCGGATCAACAATGGAAACTCCTGCCAAGGCTTTGCCGGCAGCATCCCTCACGCTCCCCTGCACTAGGCGAGACTGGTTGTTGCTTGGCTGGCTTGACGGTAAGACCTTTCTTTTTATAAAAACAGTTGACTCGTTGATTTCATAGCTGATCGGCTGGTCTTGAGTACATAAATCGAGCACCTCTTTTAGAGATGCATTATCAAGGTTGATCGTAACCGGCTTGGTATCCAGCAGTGCTGTTTTTACATATAGAAAATCGTAGCCTGTTTTCTTCTGGATATCAAAAAGAACATCCTTTACGGGTTGCTTGTTGACGTGAATCGACAGTCGCTGAGCGCGTACAGCAGCTACGGATTGCAGCGAAAGCAGGAATGTCAAAAAAAGCGTCAGTTTCATAGTTAGCAATAACTGATTTGTATATCGCCGGTGACGACGATAAAATATGTTTAAATTTTTATACATTTGATAGCATGTTGTTCTATTAATAATTGCTTAAAAGGTTTATTTTGAGAAACGACAACATTTGGCCAAGAACGGTTCCAGCGTTCTTGGTTTTTTTTTTTTGCGTAGTTTCTCCAAGGTTAGCATAGTCAAATTATTCCATGATCGTAACCCTCCTTTCGTTAATATGGTAATTAAAGCTGCCTAATTTCTGAAGGTTTCTCAGTAGCTGGTTCAGCGATTTCGTTCGTTTGAAAGTCCCGGAAAAACGTTCTTCCGGAGTGGCCTGAACATTTATTTCCGCGATGTCATACCAGCGTTTTACCGCGTTGAGTATAGAGGCGACTGACTGATCCTCGAAATAAAAATATCCTTCCCTCCAGAGTGAGATAGCTTTGGCATCAACTATTTTCTTACTGATATGCGTTTGATTATTTTGTGCAATAGCCTGTTCGCCGGGCTTGAGATATACGCTGCTGTGCTGATTTGAGAAATACACGGACCCTTCGACCAATGTTGCCGTGACTTCTTTCTCGTCCGGATATGCTGTCAAATTGAAAGATGTTCCCAACACCTTTATAGTCGCTCCCTTCACCTGAACGAAGAAAGGGTGCCGTGCATCATGCGCCACGTCGAAAAAAGCCTCTCCTTCCAAACGGACCTCTCTTTTAGAAGGATCAAAGGCCCTGGGATAATATAGCGAAGACCCGCTGTTCAACACGACAGAACTACCATCTGCCAGGACGATGCGGCTCGTATGCCCCTTTGCACTCCGAAAAGTCAAAAAGCCCACTGCCTGTTCCGGTTTGCCCGGCGCAACTGCCTGATAATATTCTTCACCCTGTCGGTCTATCATACGCTTGAGTCCAGCCATTGTCAGCTCCTTTTGGTCATTATCTTTCAATACAATCGTTTTCCCATCCGGCAAGCGCAGCGTAGACCGCTCCTCCTGCACCAAATAGATATCCTGCACCGGTTTTTCAGCTGTCTGATACTGGGTAGACAAGCGCAGATCCGACCAATACCAGATCGCAGCGGCGGATAAAACAACGAAAAGCGCCACAGCCGCGACAAGGCCGGTGTACCGGGTTCTTCTACCATTCTCATTTGCTATCGCCTGTTGGATATTGTCGTAGATCCGTGTCCGACGCCCTGTTTCCCAGACCATATGCGGATCACCTTGGACATCCAGGCGGTCGATGACTGCTTGCTGAAGCTCGGGATCGATAGTCAGAAGCAGCTGATCGAACTCTGCCTGTTCCGGTTCAGAAAGTTCGCTTTCCAACTGTTTCCTTAAAAGATATTCGAATCTATTTATGTCCATTGTTGCTGTGTTCCTTTCTTAAGAACACGAAATGGAATAGGGAGGACTAGTGAAGAAAAGAAAAAAACAAAATCAGGTGATATCCATATTTTTGAAATGTCTTTTTAAAGAATTTGAGGCATTGGACAATATGGTTGCGGACAGTATTGGGAGATATATTCAACCGCTCGGCGATTTCTTTGTAAGATAAGCCTTCCTCTCGGCTCAGCAGATACACCTGCTGCTGTTGTCTGGGCAGCATGCGCATAATACGTTTTTCAAGACTGTTAATTTCCAGTACGTGGATCGATGACTCGGCCGATGTACCGATCACGACGTTGTCGGCTAAATCCGTATCGATTGATGCCAGGATAGCCCTGTCACGGAGGCTATTCAGAGCCAGGCGTTTGGTCATGATATATAACAATGACCAGATACGTCCATCTGCATCAAGCGTGGACCTCACCTTCCATATTTTCAAAAATACTTCCTGGACGATATCTTCGGCGTCAAACTGATCGTTGACGATACGAAAGGCCACACGGTAAACATCTTGACCATAGCAATCAAATAGCTCTTTCAGCGCATACTGATTATCATTCTTTAATTCGTCGACGATGCTCATATCGATTTAGCAAACAAGTAGGCTTACATCATATTCAATACCCTAAACTTTCCGCTGTCAAAATTAACCTATACAAGATTAACCCAGCATTAAGCTACCGTTAATTCCATTGATTATTTTACACAGACAAGATCCGGAAGCAATACCTTTGGTTTTCTGTCAGTAAGAGCGCGTAAATTAGCATTCTTTTATAAAAAAAAGAAATTCAGTGCCGGAATAAACCATTCATCCCTAAAATCGGGTGCCCGTCCCAAAGGAAATTGCTGCTGCGTCGCAGAAAAAAAAGCCATTTCCTTTCAGAAATGGCTCTAAACATTTATAAAAACTAAACTATTTCAATTTCTCGATCTCTTCCACGGATAGCCCTCATCTGATTCACTCATATCCTTTTAATACATCATCCAACATCCGGTTCAGGGAGTATGTTCCCCCACCTGACAGGTACCAGACGTTCGGGTCCACATGAATAATACAGTTGTTCTTGAATGCATTGGTTTTCTGAATCAATGCATTTTCTATTTCGTTTTTATCGGTCTTCTCTCCCAGCATGATCTCATTCCTGTCGATGATATACAGTATATCAGGATTGACACGGCTGATATACTCACTCGATACCACCGTTCCGTGTACCCCTGCCTGCTTATTTTCATCCGCCGGTACAGCTTTCAGGTCGGTATACAGAAACCCATACCTGGAGTTGTTGCCAAACGTACTGAAAGCGCCCGCATTGTACATCAATACCATGCTTTTCTTCGGGCTGGCGCTTATGGTTTTTACTGCTGTTTCGATTTTACGTTCTATTTCAGCTACTTTCTGGTCTGTCTTATCCCGAACGCCGAAGATGTCACCGATGGTATTCAGATTGTCGATAACAGATTGCATGTAATTTTCGTTTTTGACGCCAAGATAAATGGTCGGAGCAATTTTTGACAGTTGTTCATATTCTCTGGACGTTACTGCCGAAATAACCACCAAATCGGGCTTTATCTGATTCACCCGCTCCAGATTAGGCTGGATGATCGAGCCGGCATCCTGTACATTCGGATCTTTTCTATATTTTTCAAGATGCTTTGCCATGTAATCTTTGGGAATACCCGCCACCGGGATGTGTAGTTCATCCAGCGTTTCCAATGTGCCCACATCAAATACCACGACTCTCCGGGGCTGTACAGGCACTTGGGCCGTACCCAATTCGTGCTGCACGGAGACAGTCTCGCCCGCGGCTGTCCGACCTGGATTGTCACAGGCCGTGAAAGTCAATATACTAGCCGCAAATAGTATGTTAAAAAGGTTTTTATTCATATGTGATGATTTAGAGAATTATACATGTTATATCTTATAATAATTACATAGTACTGTCGTGTCATCCCGCATAATGCGGAAGTCAATACCATATAGCTTCCGGAGCATTTCTTCGTTTACCATATGCGCTGTCTCACCGCAGAAGACGACCTCTCCCCCTTTGAGACCGACGATATAGTCCGAATAGTTCGCCGCGAAATTAATATCGTGGATCACCGCGATGACCGTCCTGCCAAAATCCCTGACCAGACGGCGGACCGTCTGCATGATATCAACAGCATGTTTCATATCGAGATTATTGAGTGGTTCATCCAGCAAAATATATTCGGTATCCTGCGCGATGATCATTGCCAAAAATGCGAGCTGTCGCTGTCCGCCGCTTATTTCATCTATGTAGGCATCCCGGATAGCCGAAAGATCCATCATGGCGATGGCATCCTCTATTTTTTGATGATCTTCCTGATTCAATCGCCCCTGGCTATGCGGAAAGCGACCGAAACCGATGATTTCGGACACTTTTAGCTTGAGGTCAAATACATGATGCTGCTTGAGAAAGGACAGCTTTTTGGACAGCGTGCTCAAAGGATAACTGTTGACCCCTATTCCGTCCAGGGTTATTGTTCCTTGTCCAGGTTTTTCCAGACGGGCGACGAGCGACAACAGCGTGCTTTTCCCAGCACCGTTGGGGCCAATCAGCGACACCACTTTTCCTTTCGGGATGGACAGGCTGATATTTTTCAGGACGGGATGCTGTCCATATTTTTTGCAAATTGATTGAATTTCTATCATATTATTTCCGAAGCTGTTTGATCATAAGGACAAAAAAGTAACTCCCCCCAAGCAGATTGATAAGCACACTGAGGCTGTGTCTATAATTAAGGATATGTTCGATGGCAAACTGGGCTCCGGTCATCAGTATCAATGCAATTCCGGCAGCCAATCCAATGGTCCGCGCATGAGAGGCTGTGGCGGACAGCCTGTAGGTAATACCGGAGACAAATATGCCAACGAAGGTAATCGGCCCGACAAGAGCCGTGGACACGGATACCAGCACTGAAATAGCCAGAAGCTGTTTTCTAACAAGGTCATCATAGTCCACCCCGAGGCCGAGAGCGTACTCCCTGCCGAGGCTGAGCACGTCCAAATACCGGAAATAACGCTTGACATACAGGAGCAGGGCAGCCACAACCAGCAAAGCGATAGCCAGCGTATCTATCGACGTCCGTCCTAACGAGGAGAACATGGCGCTCTGCACATATCCATACTCGTTTGGGTCGATGGCCATCTGTAGGAATTGCGTCGTTGCACTAAAAAACATGCCCAGCACCAGACCGATCAGAAGAATATAGTACACGTTTTTCTTATGGTTGCGAAACAGCAATACATATAGAGCGAACGAATACGCTGTCATGATCGCCGTCGAAAAAACAAAACTCCACAGTTTTGAGCGCACGAGTTCACTACCGGAGCCTAAAGCCATCAACATCAGGACCTGTGAGAGCACAAAAAGATGTTCATAGCCCATCAATGACGGCGTCAGGATCCTGTTTGCCGAGATCGTCTGGAACACGATGGTGGAATAGGCCAGGGTCAGACTGACCAGTACCAACGTAAATAGTCGCTCCAGCCTACCTGTCATGATGAAAACGTCGCTTATATCGGCGCGAAAAAACACAAATAGCACCATCATGAGCAGGGCTGCCAGATTTATGATCACTGCCTGTCTGCTCATCTTCCTTTTCTGATTAAGATGAACAAAAACAGCAGCGCGCCCAGCGAACCGACAATCATACTGCAGGGTATCTCGTAAGGATAAATTACAACCCTCCCCATGATATCACAGACAACCAGCGTTATCGCACCGTAACAGGCCATGTAAGGCAGGTTCTTCCTTAAATTGTCGCCGTGTATGAGCGATACCAGATTGGGGATCACCAGATCGATGAACGGAATAGAACCTACGGTTAGCAGAGTTATGCTGACCATGATGGATGTGAGCATCAGTCCTACGCAGGTTACAGCCATGTAATTAACCCCTATGCTGGAAGTAAAATCCCTGCCCAGCCCCACGATCGTAAAACGGTTGGCATAGCAATAACAGACAGCAAACAACGGTAGCAGGATATAGATCACCTCGTATTGCCCCTTCAATGTTTTGGCAAAATTGCCCACCATCCAGCTTTCCATATTCTGAACAATGTTGAACTGCACGCCAATGACATTAGCGACGGCATTCAGGATGTAACCGTACATCACGCCAAAAACCGGTATAAGCACAGTGCTCCGTTTGACAACCGGGATCATGGAAAAGGTAAAGAGTGCAGTCAGCGAAAAACAGAAGAACATACCAAAAATAAGTTTTGTCAATAATCCCGACTGCGGAAAAAACAGCAGGCCGAACAAAACGCCCAGTTTGGCAGCATCCAAGGTCCCCGCCGTTGTAGGGGATATAAACTTGTTCTGCGTAAGCTGCTGCAGGATGACACCGCAGATGGAGAGCCCTGCCCCTGTCAGGATCAGCGTTACAGTACGCGGGATACGGCTGATCCATAGCACATCGCGATTACCTGCCCCCGGGTGGAACAAACTGGCCAGATCCAGCCGTTCCACACCCAACAAAACGGAGACAGCAGCAAAAAGTATTAAACAGCACAGCAGCAAAGACCAACGCACTTTATATAAACCTATCTGGATTCGAAAAATAAAATAGTTGTCTCCTCATGTGCATAAGGTTTATGCCAGGAGCCTTTAGGGATGACCACAAATTCACCCGTTCCGACCTCGATGCTATCCCCATCGGCAAATTCGATGAACAGCACACCCTCGACCACATAAAATAGCTTTTCACCATTTTCATGGGTATGCATTTCAAATTCGCCTTTGATCTTCGCCATATTGACCACATGATCATTAACTCGGGCGACCTGCTTGAGCGACCAGAGTTCCTTCAATGCCGCCGATTCATCTTTTAAATTTACTTTCAAGATTTCCATATATGATTATTTATTTTCCAAACGGACAAAGCCACTTACTTCCCCTCCTCTGATGACATTAAAAGCCGGTGAGGCAGTGTGATCTGACAAATTCACACGATAATATCCATTGAGTCTCTGTGTCCGGTTTACCACCCGTAAAAAGACCTGATTATCAACAACCTCCACATTACCGGTAGAAAGCCCAAAGACCGTCAGCGGTGCACCGGTGATCTCCGTAGCTTTTTTACTGGCGATATCCACTTCAAAAAATTTATATATATTGGTATTCAGGTTGGTCAGTCCCGGAACAATAATTTTATCCTTCGAACAGTCCACATATAACTTGCCGTTCAGCTCCCGGAAACTCCACAAAAGTGCCCCTTCCGGCATCCCTAGATCTGTCGCGCTCAACTCCCAGTTTTTGTCAAAATCAGTTTCACCGGCCTTGATCCTGAAAATAAAGGATTTTTCAGCCTGGAGAATTTTGTCCTCATTGGTATTCCAGCCCGTTGTCAATACATATAATGCGCCGTCGCTTCCCTTGATCCAGGCAGGGAACTCGGAGGTAGAATAACCGTGATTTTTGGCTACTGGATGAATGATGACCTTTTCCACCCTTTCCGTAGCAATGTCCACGACAGCCAGGCGGTAGTTGCGGGTATTATCATTATGCCCATTACCATCTTTGCGGGAATAAGTTACATTGACAAATAACTTGCCCTCCTTGGCAATCAATGTCTGGTTACCGATGTATACATTGGTACTGATGTCCGTTCCTTTTTCAACGACTGATGACAAGTCAATTTCTCCTGTCCGTTGCATCGTCGTCGGATTGAACTTTTGAATCTTGGTTTTGCCGCGGTCTGCATCGAAATAAAAGCCGGTGGTTTCATCTACCTCAAGATGCTGGGCGGAGGTGCCGCACTTAATAAAGCCCGTTTCCTCGAATTTTCCGTTTGCACCGATTCCATAACGGACAATGCCCGTTTCACCTGACAGTCTCTGCCGGTTGAACATCCAGTTTTTGAATGTACGGAAGCCGCCATAATTTCGGGACTGCAAGGAATAGCCGCCGATGTTGTCTACCTCACCTGCCGGGACCTCATTATAGGCCGCATAATAGCCCGAACCATCACTCACTGCCCACTCGGCGGTTAGCAGGACATATTTTGCGTTCGTCGCAGGATTATTGCCATTTCCCTCACCGGAGGTTTCGTCTTTCTTACAGGAGGTGAGTGCCGTGCCAGCCAGCAGAACCAGCGCAAATGCACTTAACAGATGTTTTCTCATGATTGTATTGGTTTCAGTTATTAATATTTCAGGATATAGTTTAATTTCAGGTGGAAGCTACGGCCAGCGTTCTGAACTTTAAAGTTGTCAAACACAGCTGCATCGAATAGGTTCTTGCATTCCACATTGACGGTCAAGGGCAATGCGGACTCTGGCTGCCATAGCAGTCCCACAGCATGTACCGTCTGTGAAGGAATAATATTGGGAGCATCGACCTTGGCTTTGCCCCAAAGCCCCAAAAATCCATCAGGTTCTGTATTTCTGGGAATGTAATTCAGATAGTATTGGTGCACATAGGCCATGTTATAGTAGGCCTGTAGCTTGTCCCTTTTCCTGAACACATTGGAAAAAGCCGATGATGCGCCGACATTCGCAAAAAAATAAGGCGTATTCCGCAGGCGAGCTCCCTCCAGATAATCCATCAGGGGATTGTCGATATGGTATAAGCGGAAGTCCTGATAGGTACCATTGGCGTATAAGGAAAGCCAGGATCCGGGAGTGTAGCGGATATCCGCCTCAAAGCCTATTCCCCGCACAGATTCGACATTGACACTTTGCGAATACAGCAAATTGACAGGCACTGTGATGATCATATCTTTGGTGATCCGGTAGAAACTGTTCAGTTCGATATCAACCTTATCGTTTGGTCTCGTTCGGATACCTATGTTTCCGTTGGTACTTTTCTCGGGCCTAATGGCAAAATTAGACAATACATATGCACCATTGCCGAGGATCTCGGTCTGCTCAGGCAGCCGCGTCGCCAATTCGCCTGAAAGCCTCAGATAAGTGCGTTTGGATAAATTGTATTTAATGGACTCCGCGACACCAAGTTTCGATACATCCGCCCTGGACGTATTTTCGTTGAGGTATCCGGTATTGATATTGACTTCCTGCCCCGCAGTTTTTGCATAATAGTATTTTACCTGGAACAGATTTTCCAGCTTATTTTCCAATAATTCGGTTTTCCAGCCCAGACCGGCAACCACTTTCTGATAGCTTGCCGGCAAGGACTGCAGGTCCACAGGGTTGCTTCCCGCGGTCGTGGGACCGTAAGGATCCTTTCCCGTACGGCCGTAATCGTTATATACTACATTGAATGATAAGCTACTATTAGCGGCAGTTCGATAGACCAATCCTGTCCGTGATGTAAAGTTCGAGTACGTATACGATGCTAAGGTCGGGTTGCCGGATTCACCGCGCCTGTTGGCATCCACTGGTGGATGATAGGTCCCATACCAATCGTACGAGCCGCTTAACGTATCGATCTGACGGCCGCGGATCCTGCTGTATACCAAAAACTGGTCTATCGTTAATTTATGATCCCAAAAATCTTTCTTATAACGTACTGTCGGAATGATGGCTGCATGTTCACTTGCTTTGGCTGCTCCGAAAGGCTTTTCCATCAAGGCTGCGAACTGGTTATCGCGATCAATTCGAAAAGCTGTCCACCCCACACGGAGCTCATCTGCCCAGCTCAGATTGGACCAGCCCCCATAGAGCTCAGCATATGCCTGTTTAAACTGATTGTGAAATAATCTGACAGTCTCCGCAGACACCGTTGATTTGTCCGGATCGGGGATATTCGCGGTCACTTTATAATCATTATCCGAATAATTATAGAACCCATCCAGGCCCCAGTAAAAATGACTTTTCCCAGCACTGCTTTTTAAGTTGACGGAGGCACGATGTGTGTTAAACGATCCTATTTCATAGGATAAGGCTGCATATCGTGAACTTTCCGTTCTCGAGACCATATTGACGGCACCGCCGAGCGCGTCAGCACCGATTTCAGTCGGCAGCACACCTTTGTATACCTCCACCCTTTCCAGCATATTGACCGGTATAGACGAAATGTTATACGAAGCACCGAGGTAATCCGTGGGAATACCATCTTTAAATAGCTTGATGGACTTACCCTGAAACCCGTTGAGCATGACGTTCGTATTGCTGCCCAGTCCTCCCGATTGCCGGACGCGTACACCCGCTGCACGATTCATCAGTTCCACCAAGGTTACAGCCTTTGCCTGGGCAGCCTTCGTATCTATAATCTCAGCCTTGACAAGCGCATTCCGCGCTTTTTGATTCCGGTTTTCCCCGCTTACATGAACTTCCGCAAGGCTGGTGATCTCGTCGACGAGAATAAACGATAGCCGGCTGTCGCGGTTCTTATGCAAATAAACATTTTTGACCTGGATCCCCTTACCCAAAAAGCCGGCCTGAATGCTGTATTCTTTGTCAGGCGGCAGGTCAAACGAAAAGCGCCCACTGCCATCCGTCGTGATCTGCATGCTATTGTTGCGCACGATGACTGTCGCTCCAGAGACAGGATGCCCTTTTTCGTCGTACACATAGCCCTTGATAAGGCTACCTTTTGTCTGTCCTTCGACAGGACGTACCCCTACAGAAAGCAGCAGAAAAATATAACATAGACACTTGTGAATCGGCTTCATCAACAAACACTATTTAGAATTAGTTTAAATTAAAGTCAAAATTATCTATCTTTGCCTACGAAATCTGCAGCAATATGTACAAATTCTGCAATCGCGGAACCTAAGTTGGGGATGGGATCTCTTACTTGTTATTTACGAGGAAACAAGCTACCATGAATATAGAACTGTTGAATACGCATCGAAATGAACTGCTCTCGCTCCTGGAGGAGCCCGAAGGCTACGTTATTCCCAAGGAATATGACCTTATCGAGACGGTAGATATCAAGCAAGACAAGGACATGTACCTGGAACGCAGGCGTATTCATCTGGATGGTGTGTACATCAATGTGTATAAGCGATCGCAGGCGCATGAGCGTGAAATATGGGTACGCTCTGACGCCCCCTATCTACAGATGCATTTTGAGATATCAGGAGGATCAGCTTATTATTTTCATCAGAACAAAACATTTGCAGTGCCGATTTCCGAAGGCGAGTTCAGCTTCTTTTATGTTCCGGAATTAAACGGCAGGTTGGTGGATCCACCATGTAAGGATGCCGTTACCGTCGAGATAGAAATTTCAGAAAAATGGATCCGGCAGCATATCGGGACATCCCCCTCCCCCGCGATGGATTTTGTCGATGACATTGCATCGGGCAGGCCCGCATTGTTAGGAGGCAGATCGCATCTGATTTCGCCCCAGATTTTTCGTGCCGTACAGGATCTTTTGGAATGTCCCTATGCAGGAAACATCAAACGCCTGTATCTCGAGGCCAAACTCATGGAGTTATTGGCTCATCAACTTTTTCAGGTTCAGGGCACAGGAAAGGGCAGACAGCAGCAGCGCTACTCCAAAGCAGATATCGAACAATTGCATTTTGTCAGAGAAAAGATCATCTCCGACCTCACAAAACATCATAGTATTGATGAATTATCCTATTTGTCCCATATGAACCGAACGAAATTACAGGCGGGATTTAAAGAACTCTTTGGTGTCACGATACATGATTTTATTGTTGAGCAGCGGATGAATCTAGCGTACAAATTGCTGACCGAATCTTACGCTCATTATTGGAACATTTCAGAAATTGCAGGCAAAGTAGGCTACCAACGGAGCAATCATTTTTCTGCAGCCTTTAAAAAAAGATTTGGACTCTCGCCCAGTTCATTCTTAAAAAAGTAAAAGTCAGCTTGAACGTCTATGCCATCCCTTGCAGTATTCACAAGGCCTTTTTGCATTTCGCTCATCGAACAGGTCGTTCACTGGGCGTTTTTTGCAGTTCACCCCTCAAATAGGTCGTTCGCCCCTGAAAATATATTCACCCCTGAAAGTATAAAAGCCACATCTCACGATGTGGCTCCAATAAACACCTACAATTATTTGCCTGCTGTTTCCAGAAAATCTGCTGTTCTGGAGGGGCTCAGCAACTCCCAAAGGGAAGCAACCGTCCATCCCGGGGCGAAGATATCGTTGTAAAACCCTTTTCCATTTTTTCCATAATCCCAATTGGTATGCTGGACAACCTCCGGATAATAGCCCACTTTGGCTATATCGAAAAGACGGCCTTTCACCGGCATCAACTGTAACATCGAACTCTTGATGACATTTGAAAAAGCCGCCAGCCGCTGTTCTTTGGTTTCACCGGCGAGCCAGTCCAGCACAGCCGCAAATTCAAAAATAAACACATCGACGTGGTTGTTTTCCACAGATACATTTCCCCAGCCGCGGGATTTAAAGCCCACATCGCCCAACATCTGTCCGGTGGCAAAGGGCACATCCCAGGTATAATACCAGGTCAGACAAAAATAGGCCGCTTTCTTACACTGCTCTACATAGTGCTGCCGCTCCTTTCCCTTACTGACCTGGGCCAGGTAATACATCGCCGTGGAGGCATACAAGGAAGCCTCTTTATCTTCGCAATTGGCATCCAGGGTCGACGAGAAGTAATCCGACCTGGAGATAATCTCCCGCTCGAGATAGGCCGCAGATAGCTGGGCCTGCCGCAGATATTCTTTTTGTTTGAAATACACAGAAGCCATGACCAGAGGCACGGTTGCCGACGGTGTACTGCCTCCACTGCCGTCTTTTACCTGAAGCTGATCATCAAATTTGCGCGGGAAGCTGCCGTCCGCCTGCTGCAGGGCAGCAAAGTTGGTCAACAGCCGTTTAATACGCTGCTCCCATTCAGGATGCTTCCGGCCCTTTTTCTTTTCGTAGCAGAGATAATTCAGCACCGCAAAGATGCCCTCCGACTGTCTGCGGATACTGTATTCCTGGGTCTCGTTGCCGTGGGTAAAGTCCACAAACTCACGAAAAAATCCATTTTTGGTAAATCCATGCTGGAGATAGCTGTCAAAGATTGCCTTCGCATGGGCAACCAGCTCCGCTTGCTCCTGCGCTTCGCCATACTCCAGTGCGTTGTAGGCGTTGAGCAATACCCGTCCTACAAAGCCGACTTCTGCAGAGCCCGTGCTCTTGCAGTCGGCCGTGCGCATGTGTACACCTGAATAGTATTTTAATGGCTGGTTATCTACATAACTTTCCTTAAAGAAGTTTGCCAGAATGTCCTTCGCCTGTGCCGGTGTATAATCCGGTGTAAGTGCCGCCGGTTTTTGCCTGTCGAAGGAATAGGTCCATACTTTGGATACAAAATCACCGTAACTGGAGGCCTGTCCTTCGCTGATCTCCCAGGACAGCTGGCGTGTCTCCCCCTTTTCCAGTTTTTCAAAGGTGACAACCTCCGGAGCCAGCGTCAATTTTCGGAGATACGTCTTAGGAGCTTCATGATAAGGGAAGCCAAAGACCAGCGCCGGAGCGCCGCCTTCGTTTTTAAAGCCCGTAAATCCGAGATCTGTCTTCCCACTTAGGATAACTTCACCGCTCTGGTGTGTGGTCAGCGCATCCCGGTTGATTTTGTCCAGCCGGATAACCGTATAGTATGTATTGGACGGTGCATTGAATATACCGGTCAATGGTGTACTCAGGCGGTCCTCCCGTACCTGCCAGCTGTCACTGGTCTTAAATGAAGGCGCCTCCTGCGGCGAACGCAGATTTTTATGATACCAGAAGCCGGGCATCAGAAATTCGCTTTCGGCATGCACATATTTTGGAATTCTAAACGTTTTTTCAAAATTAAAATATACCCGTTCTCTGGCCGTCAGCGACACGTTGACGATGGTTGTTCCTGCATTTTTAACAATGGTCTGCTTCACCTCCAGCGGTATGGCCTCGGCAGCCTCCAGCGTCTGCGCGCCTCTGTCGAGCAATTCGAAACGCCTGGCCGGATTGCCCGGAGACTTCAGCAGGATCGCCTGGCTCATCTCCTGCGCAGTCAGCGCAAAGGCATTAGCGGCAAGTAAAAAAGAAATTAAAACCTGTTTTTTCATTCGAATGATTGTTTGTTGAGTACCCATTTCTGGCTATTATAGCTATAAAGTTGCTGATTTATTTTCTTTTTATTTTCGTTCGGATTATTTCCGGAGATATTTTCATGAGGGGGACCGCGTCGGTGGTCCAGGTCACATCAGCAATATACATGGCCCGAGGGTGGATGCTATCTTTGCTGTGATGCGCATGGAATACAATCTTGAGCTTACCCTCCTTATCGCGGAAAAGCGCGTTATGCCCCACGCCGACCAGATCTGCCGGTAGCTGCAGGATGGGATTGCCGGCATATTTTGTCCAGGGCCCTTCCGGCGAACTTGCTGTGGCCAGCCCGATCCCATAGCGCTGGCTTTCATAGCTATTGGCCGAGTAGGTCATGTAATATCGATCGTTGTGTTTGATCACAAAAGGCCCTTCATTCACCAGCCCCCAGACTCTTTCCCATTCCTGGGATACCGCAATATGCTGTTTGAGGGTGCTGCCTTTGATCGTCTTCAGGTCCGCATCAAGCTCGGCGGACCATACGGCCGATCCATTGCCAAAACGCACAAAATAAAGGTAGGGCGTCCCGTCCTCATCGACGAAAAGGCTATTGTCAATAGCCTTTTCGTTTTCCAGCATCGGCACTTTAGGCTGCTGAACAAAGGGCCCCAAGGGGGAGTCCGAAGTCGCCACACAGATGTGCTCGTCGGCACTGTAATACATGTAGAACTTCTTTTTATCCTTGATGTAATAGACCTCCGGCGCCCAGAACCAACGTCCGCCCCAGGAATCGCCACTGTTCAGGGCCAGATTGCCCGCCTTGCTCCAATAACGCAGGTCGTCTGAGGTATAGACTTCAATGCCATTTTCGGCATTGGTGCCGTAGGCATAGTAGGTGCCTTCATGCAGCAGAATAAAGGGATCCGCCAGCGGAACGGCGGGTTCGAACACAAAATCACTCTTTTCGGATTTTGAGCAGCTGAAGCTATAAAGCGAAAATAGCAGCAGCCAACAGATATATATTGTTTTTTTCATATGCAAATATGTAGTTCAGGAGCTCACCACGCTCCGTATGTCTTGTAAAAATGCTTTGGAATGTCCAGCCATTGTCCTTGCTGTTTGCTGTGTTGCAATCATGACAGTTCAGTTCCGTACAGCATATCAGCATTAATAATTCGGATTTTGTCTGACATTTGGATTATTGTTGACTTCATCCGAAGGAATTGGCAATGAGCGGTGTTTTCCGATGGTAAAATTGTTGAAGTCCGCATCCCTTTGTTTCAATTCGGCCAGTCCTTCCTGCGAGTCTACCAGTCCCCATCGCTTCAGATCCGCCCATCGGTGTCCCTCCGTGGCAAGCTCCAGCACCCGTTCGGTCTGCAGTCTTTTTAGGAATGCCGTCCGTTCAGCTGCCGCTTCCGGATGGTTGACGGCCAGTTTGGGCATATTCACCCGCGCCCGCACACGGTCCACCAGGGCCACAGCCTCTGACAGCGAACCGTTGGACGCAGCGATACATTCCGCGTACATCAGCAGCACATCCGAAAAGCGGATCAGCCGCACGTTCGTCGGATTGTAGTAATCGTCATAATCACGGAAGTAATCGGAGCCATATTTTCTAAAAAAGACGCGTCCCGGCCACTTGCTCCACTGGGCCGCATCGCTGGTGAGGCGATAAATTTTGTTGTTGTCCGGAAAATCATCCTGCATACCGCTATAAAAGGCCGTATACCGCAGACGTATATCAAATCCGTTGGCCATATTCTTCTCTTGCTTAAACGCGCCGACCAGCCAGGGCCGCAGTTCACCATCTGTCCAGCCAATCCCCGGGGGCGCAAAAAACTGTCCCCTGTTCAATCCCAGGTTCGGTCCCACATCCAGGTCCCCGTCTCCTGCGGGCGACGGGTTGGCATCCGAATACTGGATTTCAAAAACAGATTCCACATTATTCTCTTTGGCTTTGTCGAAATTATCGAAATAATTGGCTGTCAGGTCGTAATATCCTTTCCCTGCCCCCACCACCAGCCAGGCGAGATCCGCATTTGCCTCATTCCACTGGCGCAGCTGCATATAGGATTTTGCCCTGAACGCCAGTGCGGCCCCCTTCGTTGCCCTTCCCTTTTCGGTGCTGTTCCATACCTCCGGCAAGAGGCTTTCGGCTTTGCTGAAATCGGCGATTGCCTGCGCAAACACTTCGGCTTCGGTATGACCTTCCGGCTGAATGCCCGGTGTGGAGGGTTCCAGCACAATGGGGAGGCTGGGATTGCTGCTGCCCCATAATAGTGCGAGGTAGTAATAATACAATCCTCTCAGAAAGTAAGCCTGCCCAAGGATGGCACCCTGATCAGCCGGATTGGCAAAGGTAATGTCCGGCGTATAATGCAGGACCTGATTTGCACGGAAAATAGCTTCATAACAATCCCGGTAAGACCAGGCATTTCCCTCCCAGAAATTATAGTTGTTGTACCGGAACTGTGTCCATTCTTTGAGTTCGGCCCAGGGACTCTGGCTAAATCCCTCATCGGAGGTGAGATCCAGTCGGAACCACATCCAGCGGCTGAAGGTCCCGGGCTTATAAAACATATTGTAGACAGCATTGACTCCACGTAAGGCATCCTGTTCGGTTTTCCAGAAAGTGTTGACCGTGATGGTGTTGGGATTTTCCACATCCACTTTGCAGGACTGCATCAGTCCCGTTGCCAATAATATATAAAGTAGCTTTTTCATTGCGTTCAATCGATTGGTTTAAAAAGTAATCTGTGTACCAAAAGTAAAACCCTTGGCATTGGGGAACGCCCCACCGTCATAGCTTCGGTCCCAGATGTTGCCGTTCAAAAATTCGGGATCCAGGCCACGGTATGAGGTAAAGGTGATCAGGTTCTGTGCGTTGACATAAAAGCGTACCTGATTCAGCGTCTTCCCGAGCAGGGTACGTGGCAGGTTGTACCCCAGGGCCAGCTGTCTGATCTTGACGTAGTTGCCGTTTTCCAGCCAGCGGTCCTGATCACCGCGCACATTTCTGGAGTCCGCATAAATCGGACGGGGATCTTTGGCATTCGGGTTTTCGGGCGTCCACGGGTCGTAGTCTGCACGGTAGTTGGAATTGTCATCAAAGCGGTCGTAGGCACTCCGCGGCCCATTGAAAGACTTGAATCCAAAGGCACCTGTCAGCTGTACCTGCAGGTCAAAGCCTTTATAATCGACCCCCAGGTTCATCCCCAGTTGATAGAGCGGAATACTGCGGCCAAGATACTGCCGGTCTGCGTCGGTAATCTGTCCATCATCATTAAAGTCAATAAATTTGACATCCCCGGGCTTGGCATTCGGCTGGATCAGCTGTCCTTTGCTGTTTTTATGTGCCTGCACTTCCTCCTCCGAACGGAAAAGGCCGTCTGTACGGATCAGGTACCAATTGCCGATGGAGCTGCCCACTCTGGATTTTGTGTCCCATTGCGTAAACTCCAGCTTGTCATAGCCCAGCTTGAGGATCTTGTTTTTGATGAAGGAACCATTGAGTCCGATCTGGTAGCCCAGATCACCGATCTTGTCGTGCCATTCGGCGGCCAGCTCAATACCCGTATTGCGCAGGGAGGCGGCATTCACATTCGGATTCCCGCCGTTGTTGCCCGTAGCCATCAAAATCTGCATGGGGGTCAGCACATCCTTGGTTTCTTTGACAAAATAGTCCATCGAGAGGCTGAGTTTGCGCGCGAATAGCTGCGCATCAAATCCCGTGTTCAGCTGGACCACCTTTTCCCATTTGAGGTCGGCGTTGGCCAGCTTGACCTGCGTCATGCCGGTCTGCACCTCCTGCTCAACACCAAAAGCAACCTGCGGAAACACATTGACAAACGAAACCCAGTCCCAAACCCCGATATTGGACGTCCCCAGCACCCCATAATTGGCTCTCAACTTCAGGTCATTGATCCAGGGCACCTGGAAGAAACGCTCCCTGCTGATGCGCCAGCCTCCCGATACCGACGGGAAATAGCCTACCCGATAATCGGGGTTGAACTTGGACGACTCGTCACGGCGCATCGTGAAGCTGAGCAGGTACTTGTCGTCATACGTATAATTGACCCGGCCGAAGACCGAAAATAGCTTTTCCAGATCCTGATAATTCCCCGTCTTGGGATTGTCAAGGGCGGCATCCAGGTTGTTATAATAATTTTTACCCGACATCAGCACATTATTTTTGGTTCCCCAGATCTGCTCATAGTTGGAGGTCTGGTAGCTGATACCCGCTACAGCCGAGATGTCGTGCTTCCCAAAGCGGTTTGCATACTCCAGGGTATTGTCATATACCAGGCCCCGATACTGTGCCTGATTCTTGTTTAAGGACGAAGGATCATAAGGCTGCTTATAGGTCCAGTCACCTACTTTTCGAAGGTACATATGCCGGTCATTGCTCAGGTCAAAACCGAAGTTAAACCGATATTTGAATGATTTGAACAACTGCAGTTCGGTAAATACATTTCCCCGTGCCCGCAGATTTCCGTTCTCGGTCTGCTCAAAATCCTCTCTGGCAAACGGATTGGTTCCAAAGGTCACATCGCGGTCTTCATCACCGAAACCATACCCGCCTTTGGACGCGTTGTTTGGATCGTAGATTGAAATCGTGGGCAGCATGCGGTACACATCGACAATAGGGTTGGTGTTGAGTTCATGCACGTTAAAATTGCTCAGCACCATATTCTCCCCGATGCTGAATTTAACATTTTCGCCAAAGCTTCGTGAAGTGGACATATTCGAACGCAGCGTATACCGTTTGCTGGAAGCCCCTATCGTCGTCCCGCTATTGGACTGATAGTTGCCCGAGATATAGTAACGGCTTTCCTTGCCGCCGCCGGAGAAAGCGACCTGCTGATCCTGCAGCCAGCCCGTTTTGAACACCTCTTCCTGCCAGTCCGTATTGCCATCATAATGATTGGCCGGCTGTCTATTGGCATTGCTGAACGCCAGGTCGTTTAGACTCAGCCACAGATCGCGGTCGGCCAGATTGTACCGGGGGAGCCACTGTGCTGTAGCGCGAGAAGAAAGTTCAATTTTCATCTGACCTTCTTTCCCCTGCTTGGTCGTAATGATAATCACACCATTCCCTGCCCTGGAGCCATAGATCGCTGCTGCCGAAGCATCTTTCAGCACCTGTATGCTCTCGATATCATTAAAATTGAAATCCCGGTTTGCTCCCGACACGATACCATCGACCACATACAAAGGTGTGCTCGACCCGAAAGTCCCTGTACCGCGGATCTCCACCTTACCCTCAGCTCCGGGGTTGCCCGCCGTACGCACGCTAAGCCCCGGCAAGGTCGCCAGCGCTTCCCCCACGGTTCCCGTGACCGTCGTATTCTTCATCTCTTTGGGATTAAATACCGACACGGCGCCGGTCAGATCCGCTTTTTTGATCGTCTGATAGCCGATCACCACGACCTCGTCCAGATCTTTGTTTACTTCCTGAAGCGTGACATCCAGCGTGGGTTCACCATGATATACAAGTGATCTGGAGGAGAAGCCGATCAAGGAGAAGAGAAGTTCCTGCCCCCGGCTGGCAGCAATGGAATAACGGCCGTTTTCGTCTGTCGTTTTCGCCATTCCAGTTGCTTTTATGGTAACGGTCACACCGGACAGCGGCTGCCCGGCTTCATTCAATACCCTCCCTTGGAGGCTGCTCGTTTGTGACTTAACTGTAAGGGACAGCAAGCACAAGAAAAGAATGAAAAATTTTCCCTGCATAATTTGATTAATTAGCGTATAAAACTGGTTATTTATAAATGGTAAAGACAGGAGTCCCTAGCCGGCCCCGGTCTTTACCTCTTCCCAAATGTAGCAGACGTTACAAAAACAAAATGGCAGATATGATCCAAAAAATGGTAAAAATGAACCATTTTCGCTTTTTGACCAGTTTCTACATCTTTTAACCGGCAATTACCATTTATCGCTCAGCGATGCTATCGACAGAATCATTTATAAGTTTTATTTTAGTTGTTATGAAAGGGGCCTACATTTTTGTACTTGCGTTATTCTATGTGATCTGCTCGGCCAGGTGTCAGGCGCAGCGCTATTCCAATTTTCATTTTAGAAAGCTGCAGGTCGAGGACGGTCTTTCCGAAAACACGGTTTATTGCATTCTCCAGGATCAGCAGGGCTTTATGTGGTTCGGCACGAAAGACGGGCTGAACCGCTACGATGGAACGAGTTTCAAAAATTACCATTATCAGCCCCTGAAGAAACAGTCGCTTGGCAACAATTTTGTCAGGAGCATGGCCGAAATATCTCCGGGGCAACTGTATATCGGCACCGATGACGGTCTCTACCTGATGGATAAGACCACGGAGGCCTTTCAGAAAATCGAGCTCCGCAGCAGCGGCCATGCCGCTGTCAGCTCCGCGATCAATGCCCTGCAGGTCGACAGGCGCGGCGATCTATGGATTGCCACGATGTCCCAAGGGATATGGACCTATAGCCCGCGCACCCGGCGCATGGAGCAGATCCCCCTTGAGGGCGCCAGTCTGGGGCACAATGCCACCTGGGCACTCCTGCAGGACCGGTCCGGTGTGATCTGGGCAGCCACGCGTCTTGGGCTGCTGCGTTTCAACAGCCAGCAGCGGCATTTTGATGCCGTCGCCCCTCTGTTCAGTGCCGCCGGCGACCCCCAGTTTGAAATCCTCTCGATGTGGGAAGATCCCAAAGGCGACCTGTGGCTGGGCACCTGGTCCAAGGGCTTGCTGCGCTACAACAAGCAGTCCAACGAATTTAGCCGCTTTCTGAATCATACCAGCTATCCTTATGTGACCCATATCCGTGCACTGCGCGAATTTCGGGAAAACCAGCTTCTGGTCGGTTCGGACGACGGACTCTTCCTCTTCCATACAGGGACCGGCACATCCGAAAGGCTGGATATCCCCTATTATAAACACGGATTGAGTGATCAGAACGTCTATTCCATTACCCGTGACCGCGAAAATGCCATCTGGATCGGCACCTATTTTGGCGGCATCAACTATCTCAATACCGCATTGCTGTCCGTGGAGACCTTTTTTCCCGATATCCTACCCGGATTTCTGTCCGGCAAAGCGGTCAGTCAGTTTTGCGAGGATCCGCAGGGCAATCTGTGGATTGCGACCGAAGATGGCGGTGTCAACTACTACGACAAGAAAAAGAAGCAGATTTCGCAGCCGATCAAAGCCTCCTATCACAATACCCATGCACTGCTTCTGGACGGCAATGATCTCTGGATCGGTACTTTCTCCAGAGGTCTCGACCGTTATGACCTGCGTAGCGGCCGGCGGGAGAATTTTAGGCACGATGCCGGCGATCCTGAAACGATCAACGACGACTGCATTTTTTCGCTGTACAAAACAAAAAATGGCGACCTTCTCATCGGCACGCCCGCCGGGCTCAGCCGTTATGACCGGCACAAAAAGAAATTCGCCCGTATCCCCGAGGTGTCGCAGTTTATCTACGACATCAAAGAAGACGACGAAGGCAATATCTGGCTGGCGTCCTACCAGTCCGGCCCGATTAAATTTGACGCACGCAGGCAGACCTGGATTCACTATAGCCGCCTCATGCCCAATGATCCCATCTCCAGCAGCAAGCTCACGAGCATCTATATCGACAGCCAGCATCGCTTACTATTTTCGAGCGAGGGAAAAGGAATCTTTATTTATGATAAGACAAAAGATCGCTTTCACAACATCGGTCAGGCCCAGGGGCTGCCCAACAATGTCATCTATGGCATACTTGACGATCCACAGGGCAACCTCTGGCTGAGCAGCAACAAAGGCATTATCTGTTTTCACCCCGACGACCCTAAAAATTACAGGCTCTATACCACCGAAAACGGGTTTTCGACCAACCAGTTTAACTTCAAGGCCTCCTTCAAAGGCCGAGACGGGCGATTTTACTTTGGTGGGATCAATGGATTTACCAGCTTCTATCCCGATGAAATCAGCACGGTAAAAAATCAGGTCCGCCCCTCGGTGTTCATCACCCAGATCCAGCTATTGAACAATCGCGATCCGCAGGTAGAGCAGGACATCCAGGTACAGTTGCACCGCAGCGAAAAGATCGTCCTGACCCACCGGTTTTCGTCCTTCACGATCTCCTTTGTGAGTCTGAGCTTTGCCTCGCCCAGCAAAAATCAGTATGCCTATAAACTCGAGGGAGCCGACGAAGAATGGACCATGGCCGGCAATACAAAAAGTGTCAGCTATGTCAATCTATCGCCCGGCACCTATGTCTTCCATGTAAAAGCGTCCAATAATGATGGCCTGTGGAACGAGACGGGTGCAGCCGTGCAGATCGAAATATTGCCGCCGCTGTGGCTTTCCCTTCCGGCCAAGGTCGCCTATGTGCTGTTGATGCTGGCCTTATGCTATGTGTGCCTGCGCTATTACATCCGGGCCAACAAGCGCAAGCAGGCTCGCCATCTGCTGGCCTTCCAGTCGGAGCAGGAACAAAAATCCTTCCGGTCCAAAATAGATTTTTTCACCAATATCGCCCATGAGATCCGGACGCCCCTGAGCCTGATCACCGCCCCTTTAGAAGAGATCATCCAGCAGGAAAATAGCGATCAGGAAACCATGCACAACCTCCGAATCATAGAAAAAAACTGTGAGCGGCTGACCGTGCTGATCAATCAGCTGCTGGACTTCCGTAAAATGGATGAAAACGAACAGTCGCTGCATCCCGAGCCCGTCGATCTGGGGAACTTACTGGAAGATCTCTACGACAGGTTCAGAAAATCAGTCCACCGCAACAAAGTCCGGTTTGACCTGTCTATCCCCCGGGATCAGGCACTGGTTGTCGAGACCGATCTGGACGCCCTGATCAAGATCCTGAGCAATCTGCTCACCAATGCCAGCAAGTTTGCCCGGTCCTACATCCGGGTACGTCTGGACAGACAGCCGGACGGTACCTTTACCATTAGCGTTTCAGACGATGGGCCGGGAATACCCGACGAATTTAAAAAGCTGGTATTCGATCCCTTCTATCAGCTCAGTTCCAATCAGGACCGCGGCGGCACGGGCATCGGGTTGTCGCTGGTCAAGCACCTGACCAACCGGCTGGGCGCCGAGATAAAAATCGAAGACGAGCAGCCCAGGGGTAGCAGGTTTATTTTCAGTCTCCGGGACATGCCGGCTCCCGCATCGGAAACAGTACCACAAAAGGCGGAGCAGCTTTCCTTGGACAGCAATGAGCCCCACCAGACGCAGATTCTCATCGTCGACGACAATCCCGACATCACGGCCTTTATCAGCCATGCACTGGCTCCCGCCTATCATATCGATATTGCCGACAGCGCCGGCCAGGCCTTGCAGATGCTGGACAGCTGTGTTTACAGCTTGGTGATCTCCGACATCATGATGCCGGAGATGGACGGGATCACCTTTGCCAAGCGTCTGAAAAATGACATCAACTATTCCCATATCCCCGTCATTCTGCTTTCCGCCAAAATACAGAATGCGACCAAAGTAGAGGGGCTGCTGTCGGGGGCAGACGTATTTATGGAAAAACCTTTTTCGGTGGCTTTTTTAAAGGCCCAGATCAGCAGCCTGCTGCAAAACCGGAAGCATCTGCTGGAGAATTTCCATGCTTCGCCCTTGTCACCCTATTCGTCTCTGGCAACAAATGCCCGTGATGAAGCCTTCCTCACGCAGCTCAATGCCGAAATCGAGAAACATCTTTCGGACGAGCAGTTCAATGTCGAATCGCTGGTCGATATATTTAAGATCAGCCGTTCCAACTTCCAGCGAAAATTAAAGGCGATCGCCGGTACATCTCCGGGTGACTATGTGCGGAATTACCGGCTAAAACGTGCCTGCACCCTATTGCTGGAATCCGATTATCGCATCAACGAAGTCGCCTTTCTGGTCGGCTTTACCTCAGCCTCCTATTTCACCAAGGCGTTTATCAAAGCCTTTAACCAGACGCCAAAAGAGTTTATTCAGCGATCACGCGCACCTGCAAAGTAAAGTCCAAAGTGCTGACATCCCTTTGCGACGAAGGGGCTTGTGCGATAAGGCGGGGCCGTCCTATGAAGTTTAGTCCGCCGCGGCGTATCCGGCAAATTCGTCGATATCGTGATAGCCGAAAACACTGATCTGTGGCTGCGAAGCGATCAGCTCACGGATCCGCTCCACGGTAGCGATCCGCATCATATTGTCGTCGGCTCTGGCTTCGGCCAGCTGATGGACAGGATGTCCGGGATCGTATAGTTCATCACGCAGATAGTAGGCGTCGGCCACATACAACATCCAGCGGTCGTCGAGCTTTACAGCCACACCACAGTGGCCGTGGGTATGTCCAAACAACGGGATCAACAAGATTTCCGTATCCAGCGCAGTATGCACCTTGCGTGCTTCCAGGCCAAACCAGCGATCAGCTGAGCTGGCATATGTCCTGACCGGCGGATTGTGCTGCAATGGGGTTGTCAAATATCTGGGGTTGCCCGACCGGAAATTGGCGTACTCTTCCGTTCCGACATGCACGGTAGCCTGGGGGAAATCCGCCAGCCCCCCGATATGGTCATTATCCAGATGCGAGATGACGCAGTCGCGGACATCTTCCGGATCCAGGCCCAGGGCTTTGATCTGCTCAATGGCCGTGGTCTTTTCATCAAAGCGGTAACCGACCATGTTCACCAGTTCGCGCCCTATCCTTTCCTCCGGATAACGCGTATCCAACAATCCGATGCCTGTATCGATCAGCGCCATCTGCTTATCCTCTCTGATCAGCAGGCAGTGTCCGCTCACATTCTCACGAAAAGGAGTGACGATCCTGACACAATTTAAGTGATATACTTCTGCCATAGTAAAAGATTTTAAATGTCCGTTCAGCCTTGGTGCAGGCGGCAGACTTCAGAAGTAAATGTACACTTTCTTTATTAAAATTAGAACTATTGTTCTAATTATGACAATCCGATAGTAAAACCAGCTCCAAAGGCCAATTTTCCGGACCAATAATACAAATTGCCATTTTGATTCGACAAAATATATCAGAAATTGCAGTTTTGAAACAACAAAATAAACTACTTATTGTAGTTTAAAAACTGTAATTTGTAGTATATTTGTAATCTAGCAAAGCGATATGGAAACTTTAATTCATTTTCAGGACATTCTTTTACAAAGTGTCAACAATGATTTCCGGCGATATCTTCACGAACAGATAAACTGGAACCAGCGTATGATAGGCATCAAAGGTCCACGTGGAGCGGGAAAGACAACCCTCTTATTGCAACATATAAAATATGACATCGGGACTTTAAAGGAGAAAAGTCTGTATGTGACTGCAGACCATACCTGGTTCTATAAGCACAGTTTGCTAGACACGGCGATGGAATGGTTTAAGCAAGGTGGAGAGCTGCTCGTCATTGATGAAGTGCACAAATACCCAAACTGGTCCAGGGAGCTCAAAAACATCTATGATGGCATCCCCCAGCTCCGTGTTATATTTTCTGCCTCCTCGGCACTCGACATCTACCGTGGCCAGGCAGATCTCAGCAGAAGAGTGGTCAGTTATGCATTGGCAGGGCTGTCTCTGCGTGAATATCTCCTGTTTTCCGGTACAGCCTCGTTTCCGGCCCTATCATTTGAGGATATACAGGCAAGCCACCGTGAGATTGCTCTGGACATCACGTCAAAGATGCGTCCCTTACCTGCATTCGCAAAATATCTACAGCTGGGCTATCTTCCGATATTTACCGAAGGAGAACAGGAGTATCTTCCTAAACTCGAACAGGTGATCGACGCCGTAGTAGACACTGATCTGGCCTATACGGCCTCATACAATGCGGGGACAGCGGTAAAAGTAAAAAAATTATTAGCTGTCATTGCAGAATCCGCTCCGTTCAAACCCAATATTTCTGCTCTGGCAGCAAAAATGGACATTTCCCGGGACCGCATTCTGGAATTTATATACCAACTTAGCGACGCAAGACTTCTGAACGTCCTGTCTGTTTCGGGCAAAGGTGTATCCCGGTTACAAAAACCAGACAAAATATTCTTAGAAAACACAAACCTTTCGTACGCCCTGCATCCGGAGCCCAATCAGGGAAATCTAAGGGAGACCTTTTTGCTGAATCAATTCATCAATGCGGGACTGGACGTATCCGAGCCACAGACCGGCGATTTTTTAGTCAACAATATCCATATTGAAGTCGGAGGCAAAAACAAAGGCACCAAACAGGTCCGCGACACCGGCAACTACCTCATTGCGGCAGATGGTATAGAGACGGGCTTCGGCAATAAAATCCCGTTGTGGCTATTCGGATTTTTGTATTAGTGCCAGTTAACCAACCTGTTAAGCACTTGAGCATCCACTAGTATCGCAACATACCACCTTGATTAGCAGAAGTCGCTTCAAAGGGCCACTATTGATCGACTATAGGAACAAAAGTATTCCACAGACCATTTAACTTTCCCCAGACAGGAGCCGTTCTCTTCTGCGGAGAAAACTGATGGAAGATAATCGTATGATCCGTACCGGGCTTTCTTAGGTGTAAAGTAGCCTGAAGCGTCATCGGCTTTTTACCCATATAATCCACCATTTCCACTGTACCCGTATAGGTCGCCTCATCGCTGCCCTCAGGTTTGGGCTGTTTTCTGAGTTCGGTCCTGGTCTTTTTGATCAGTTCTTTAGGAAGCGCGCGCTTTTCGATATTGCGATTTAAGAGTCCATCAAAATACATGGACAGATGCTTTTCGATTGTCTTGGCATCGGGCTTCTGAACGCCCTCCACGTACCAAAGAAACGCATAGGACCAATACTCATCGCTTTGCGGATTGCTCCATCCGGTAGTAAAGCGCACGTCCTCCACACCTTTATAGGAGATTTCCGGTGCAAAATCTATGGGTATTGGGAAACGCTCTATTCCCCAGCCGTCCAGGCTAAGGCTGTAGGGCGCTTTCCAGCTCACCGGATCAAATTTGTCCTGTGCCGACGAATGACTTCCCAAAGCAAGAACAAGTACTATAAAAAAGCATAACTCCTTCATAACCAATTCATTTTTTTATTAGTTACTTAAAGATAGCTATTTGTTTCGAAAGTATTCCGCCCCTTTCCCGGTCTACACCATACAAAGGCTAAAAATTCTTTGATTTCAGCCGCCACTCCAAAGGAAAGTACTCGACCCGGTCGCCCTCATCGTCTTCAATCCGCACGTAGCCCATCCCCTCCAGCTTGATCATTCCAGAAGACAGGCTAATATAATAGTCCGCAAAATACTGGGGGTACGAAGATGCTGTATGTCTTATCTTGTACACATCGTTAAATACCTGCCCCATCGCCGACACTTTACTATTAGCCTCCAGCACCTTGTACGTTATTTCGCCCCAGAGGTCATCACTTTTGGGATCCAGAGGCGCAGGAATAAAATACTGCCAGTGATCTCCCACTTTACAGTCACGCTTCAACAACGTAAATTTCTCAGTGCTTTCCGGCCAGTCTGTTGACATAGCAAAGTGCTTTTGGTCAGCATGCCAATAGTGCTCCACCGGCGGAAACTCCGACCCGACAAAACCAAGCAGTACCTTAAAGTACCCCTCCTTGGATTTATCGACGATCTTATAGCTAACCTCGGTATTTCCCTCCGCTGTCAACATTGTATAATTCCACTGGTTTCCCACGTTCATAAAAGGAAATGCCAGCTTTTCCTTATCGGGTTCTTCTCCTGCGCTATCATCACGTTTGCAAGACAGTACAAATGTGCCAGCGATCAGAATCAACAAAATTTTTCTCATGCTTCTATTCTATTTTTGGTTTACAACTTGCCTAGGTGTGCGGTCCAATCAGCAGCTTCCCGGGACAAATGACACAAAATTACACGGCAAGCCAATTGCATAACAGCGTAATGATCGGGATAAGGAGATTTCAGGGTTAGTACGCAACCGCAAGATCCGGCACACCTTTATCGTCTATATATGCATTTCATCGGCTGATAGAGCCGTTTGGCGAAACTGAAGGTAAAAAGTGTGATGTAAACTTATTTTTAATCGCATAAGGTTTGATTTTTTAATATCCGTATGGAATGTCCAGAATATTTTATTTGTTTATTGTTTGTCTTTTGACCGCAGGCATGCTACTCTGCAGTCCATCCTGTCTGTGTCTTACCATCCCGGACAAGTTAACAATAAGCTGCGCTGAACCGCCTCTTCCGCAAGATCAGGACAGCACGCAGATTGCGGCGTTGATCAACAGGGCTAAGGAGCACGACAGCAAAGGGTCTCCTGACTCTGCAGAATACTATTTCAAACATGCTGGGAAGCTTGCCGAGAAACTGGCCAACAGCCATGGGCGCCTACTTTACGCAGGGAACTATGGAGTGTTTCTCTATAACCAGACGCGCTTCAGTGAGGCCATGATCTTTGCGCGAATGGCTCTGGAAATCAGCCAGCAGCTGCAGGATCTGCCTAGAATGGCAGCGGCCTACAATTTAATCGCGTTACAGCACCAAGCCTTAGGACGACTGAAAGATGCTTCCGAACAGCTTATTAAGGCGTTGGACATTGCCGCTACACTCCCCCGACCAACAGCCAAAGATTCGTCGGATAGAAGAAAATATCTTAATAATCTGAGCTCACTCTCCATGGATCTGAACGACCCGGAAAAAGGTCTGCGTTATGCCCGGCAGTCCTTCGAAATTGCCAGACTGCAGCGCGATACTGTCGCCATAGGAAATAGCCTGGTCAACATCATGGTCGCCGAAGCCATTATGGGCAGATTCTCCGAAGCCATCCGTCATGGCCACCAATACCTTGCCATAGGCCGATCGAACAATGACGCACAGATGCAGATCAAGGCGCTCAATAATCTTGGTGATGTCTATCGGATGCAAAAACGCTATACGCTATCATTGCAGACCTTTCAGCGTGCATTGGCCCTACGGCCAAAATCCCTGCTTGGCCACGAAGTATATACCCTTTGGGGTATCTCAAAAGTATTCAGCGAAAAAGGTGATCTGAACCAAGCGGGACAATATTTCAAAAAAGCACTCAAACTGTCGAAGACGCAGCTCGCGGCACCGCAGCTGATCGAGCTGCTTCAGGCCGGTGCAGCTATCAATGAAGGCCTCGGAAACTATAAGCATGCGCTTGAACTTTACCGAATGCAGACACAGCTTAAAGATTCCCTAAGTATCCAGGAAGCAAAGAGAAATATAGAGGAACTGGAAATCCGGTATCAAACAGCAGAAGCGAGAAACAATATTACAAAGCGCGACCTCAAAATACTGGAACAATCCATGCTCCTGGACAAGAAGAACAAGTGGCATATCATCTTTATCCTCTGCATCACTATTCTTATCATCACACTCGTGACGCTCTGGCTGCTCCATATACAAAAACAAAAAATACAGCGGTCGAGGATACGGATAAAACTTATTGAAGCACAACTGGCAGGAGAAGAAAAAGAAAAAGCACGCACAGCCAAGGAACTGCATGATGGCGTAGCCAGCATCCTATCTGCCGCAAAACTCCATATCAATGCACTGGAGAACATCCCGTATTCAGGAATGCTGCGAGACGTCAGCAGTCTGATTGATATCGCCATAGGCGAAATCCGTAGTATTTCCCACAACCTTGCACCGGAAATCATTCTTAAAGAGGGTTTTAGTCAGGCCATACAGTCCTTTTGCCAGCGAATAAACGCTTCCGGATTCCCACTGCACTGCTATATGAGCGGTGAGCTTCCAACATTAGACAAAAGTGCACAGCTGTCCATATACCGGATTATCCAGGAATGCGTGACTAATATGCTCAAACATGCGGATGCCACAGCGGGCATCATCCAGGTGATGGCCTGCCATGAACAATTACTGATTACCATTGAGGATGATGGCAGAGGATTTGACACCGCACATGTATCGTCCGGGGGTATAGGGTTAGATAGCTTAAAAGCCCGTGTCGAAAAGCTCCAGGGAAACATGGATATCCGGTCCTCAGCGAAAGGGACCTCTATTTTTATTGAAATCAATAGCGGTAGATCTGCTGACAGCGTCGTTGGCCGCCTCAATTAATGACGACGCTATCGCCTACCCGCGGCCATACCGGGCTTTTGACTGATATTTTTCCGGATCCTGCTGAGGCTATCCTGATGGATACCAAGCAGTGATGCGATGTATTTAAGCGCTACCTGCTGAATAACCAAGGGCTGGGTGTCCATCAGATGAATATAGCGCTCCTCAGCAGTCATGCAGATCGCATTGATCTGATTTTCCTGCAGCCAATTCAACAATTTGACCATGATCGCCAATTCCATTTCCTGCATTTTGGGGATCGTGTTTTTAAGGAACAGGACGCTCGCTTTATCCCATATCAGCACGTCGATTTCGCTTAGCGACTCCAAAGAGCAGGTCGACGGATCTTCACTCTGTATAAAGAGCGGAGTCGACAGAAAGTAATTGGTCGATACGATACCTAAGGTATGATCAACTTCATTATGCACACGGTACAATCTGGCTATTCCCCGGTTTAAAAAGTACAAGGTATCCACTCTTTTCCCCTGTTCCATCAAAACCGTATGGGCGGGCAGAACAGCATGTACCGTGTGTTCGCGGATGATAAGGAATTCTTCCGGCGTAAAAAAGATACCCTGTTCACCTGCAAACGTACAGACCTGTTTAAAAAGAGCCTCGGGGACCATATAGATAGCTATTTAGGGATAAATTGTTCCAGCTCTAAAATAACAAAAAAAACAATAGGTGCCTATCGCAATAAGGCATCTTCCCATGCGCACCCGTCGTTATAGCTTCGCAAGCTCCTTTTTTAAGGTGTCGATCTCCGCTTTGCTGATCCCATGCCCATCCGTAATCTGCCAGATCAGCCCCTGGATTTTATCGTGAATTTTCATCCAGTCCGGCGTTACATAATCAGGCTCGTGCGCTTCTACCGGATCCCAATGCTTTGTTACCTTCAGCTTGGGATAGTCCTTTAGGATATCGATAAACTGCAATAGATTCCTGTCTGTGGTGACTAAAAAGTCTTCAAAATTATTGCGGGAGATGGGATACCTCATTTCGTCCCCCTGATTATCATACCAGGGCATGGAGCGAGATTCATTGACACAGGCCATGCCGATGTAAATCGTTGTCGTATCCCTGCCGCCGCCCACTCTCTGGGTGGGCGGAACAGGCACCAGGTACCGACCGATACTCAGCCCGTTCTGTTTATCATGGTCCATGCTCACGACCAAAAGGCCCGGAGGAAATTCCACCGTCACGGGCGGCGTACCCGGCATGCGGTCATTCACGAGATTAACATCAACATAGAAAAAATTGGCATGCGCGTACAGCTTATCTATACTCGGATCAAACTTGTGGTGCTCTCTTTTCACAATGCGGATTCCTTCGGGCAGCTGCAGAACACGCCCATTGGGATACGCTGTACTTTTTCCCAGCCCCGGCTGCTCGCGTGAACTTCCAATGATTATTTTACTATCGTCGTCATCGCCCGGGTCAATGACCTGTAGATCCTTATCGGGCGAACAGGAAACAACGATGAATAAACACAAAAAAATTAGATTTAATAATTTCATCATTCCATTATTTAGTATACTCCAACATAAAACAGTTATCAAATTGATGTCCATCCGCAGCCTTACGCGTGATCGACTCTCCCACAGCGCCATCGATCAGCGGACCTTGCGGCACAACGCGATATACGACTTCTTTTGTTTCGAGGTCTACCCCCGGAAACCGGTCAGCTGTCACCATTCCGCCATAGTGCCCCGATAGTGGTAGCGGGCGCTGTCCCTTCAGTCTCCAGACCAAGTTGCGTGCCGCTCCTTCTCCGCCAAATTCATTCGGATTGTCCGGATGGAGGTAAAAGACCACACCTTTGTCATTGGGTCCCGTTATCCTTCGCCCAGGCGATATGTGATGAACAGAGGCCTGCTAATACGTACATTTTCATTAGAATAATATCTCTTCGAGTTTAAATCAAAGCAAAATTACGACCGTCCGCTTTACGGCACCAGCGTAGTAGTTCCGGAAAAAAAATATAAGTAATCATACGGAATCAACTGCGCATGCAGGCGTTCGGCCGTCATCAGGCCGCTGGTACCTAATTAAGCGATTCCGTACTAGCACGGATAATTAGCTCCCGGGTCTTGTCTACTTTTGTTTGCATAAATACTGAAGACCACATGATTAAATTTAAAAACATCCTATTTATGGCAAGTCTATGCTATGCAGCAGACTCTTCTGCCCAATCCTTCCAACAAGGGGACAATACCATTAATCTCAGTGTCGGCATCGGCGGCAGCCTAGGCATCCCCATTGGCGTAAGCTATGAGCACGCTGTCCATGAGCAGATCAGTGTGGGCGTCTATGGCGGGTATTCAGCCAAAAAAGAATCCCTTGGCGATTATGGGAACTGGAAATACAGTCATATCCTGCTGGCCGGCAGAAGTTCGTACCATCTCAAAGTACATTCGAAGTTTGATCCCTATGCCGGATTGATGTTAGGATACAACATTGCTTCCGTTAAATGGGATGGTGCCGATGAGGTCCCCGTTTCAGCTTCATCAGGTGGATTTTTCTGGGCATTGCATATCGGTTCAAAATACTGGTTCAACACCAAGGTAGGCGCATTTGCTGAAGTCGGATATGGACTGGGCGTACTGAATGTAGGCATGGCTTTCAAATTAAAATAACAAAATGCGCCAGTCGGTCCCGATCGCTGTCGATACCTGTAGCAAGCAGACGTTTTTTCTGACATATGTCAGTTCGGATCGCTGCCCTATATCGTTAATTTTGAAGAACCATGAAGCCTGGAAAACAATCAAATTTAGTGCACGAATAAACAGCGGGAACACATAGGAACGAATACTATTTATCATGAAAAAACAGACTTTGATTATCGTAGATTCAGACAGCTCTTTGCGCCAGCAGCTTATCGACTATATTAAGCGAAGTGATTACCCTGCTGGCTTCCTCGAGTGCTGTAATGGTGTAGAAGCGCTCCGGTATATCAACTCACTCCAGCCGGATGCTGTGTTTCTGGACGTGCAGCTTCCGGGACTCAATGGTTTTGAGATCCTTGACCGCCTGGAATGCAGCCCTTCGATTATATTGACCTCTTGCTGCACGTCCCATGCAGCAAGAGCTTTTGAATATGATGTCGTGGATTATCTTCCCAAGCCTTTCACTTTGCAGCGGTTACAGATCACCCTTCAGAAGCTGGCAGGACAGCGGGAAATAAGCAGCGAAGTCCATTGCAAAGCCCATTCCTATCCCCGCCATATTTTACTGGAAAAGGGAAACCGACTGACAAAGATTCCCATTGCGGAAATTGCCTATCTAAAAGCGGACAAAGATTACTGCTGGGTGCATACGGTGTCTGGCGAAACATTTCTCAGCAATTACGGTATAGGGAAACTTATCAGCCGTCTGGACCCCCATCAGTTTATCCGCATACACCGGTCGTATGTCATCAATCTTGACTATATCGATGGCTGTTACAAGGATATCAGCAAGCTCTTTATCACGTTGCCCAATAATGTCGAGCTAAATGTCGGCCGCAGCTATCTCCCGACGATAAAGGAACTGATATTTTAAGCGCTGCCCGGCACTTTGCCTCCGGACGTGCTGGATATGCAGCTGCAGGGGCAGCTTGAACCAAGCTTTCTTTGCTATACCGCAAGCACTAAAAGATACTTAAATACGAGAACAACGATGACGACAATTGCAATAACCGACGATCACCCATTGATCATCAATGGCCTGACAACACTCCTTCAACAGGAAAGGGACATTAACATTCTGTTTACTGCCCAGCGTGGCGACGAGCTCCTGCAATATCTGGTGACTTCAGTTCCCGAAGTACTTTTACTGGACATTGAATTGCCAGATTCCAACGGTATAGACCTATGCGGTGATATTTTGACGCGCTGTCCGAATATGGCCATTATAGCACTCACCAATCATGATGATATTTCCTATATCAGAAAGATGATAAAAAAGGGGGCGCGGGGATATCTACTCAAAAGTACGGATAAGCAAAGTCTGCTTGAAGCTATCCATACTGTCAAGTCAGGGAAACAGTATATAGACAAGAAGATTCAGCAAAGCATTCTTGAGCAAACCATTCAAGGCAAAAAAACACCAGCTCCTGTCAAACTCACCAATCGGGAATTAGAGATCCTGGAACTCATTGCCAACGAGTATTCCAACCAGGAAATCGCCGAGCGCCTCTTTCTGAGCGTACGCACGGTCGAGTCCCACCGTCATAGTTTAAATCAGAAATTGAATATAAAAACCACCGCAGGACTGGTGAAAGAAGCATTTTTCAGAGGGCTGATCTAAATAGGGTAATCACAGAGACACCCCTAACTTCCCGAGGAATAGACCGATAAAGTTACGGTTCGAGAATTGCGCTATCCGGAACACTATTTGTCCAAAGCCGAAAAGACCGAATTCTGCGAGCGGTATTCAGGCACGATTTCCTTGATCATGCGCACAAGTTCCATTTTCCCCTCATTCGGGTCTGCCGTGCGCGCAAAGCTGCATAAACGCTGTACCCTGTCTTTTTGCAGGTGGATATCCGCCGTATTGACCTTGGCGATCATGATCTTCTCGTGATACGTCTTTTCTGTATTCTCATCATTGGCCAGCAGTTCCTCATAGATCTTTTCGCCCGGGCGCAGACCGACGATTTTGATATCAATATCTTCCGGATAGTGATAGCCTTTGAGGCGGATCATCTGTTTGGCCAGATCCATGATCTTGACCGGCTGTCCCATATCGAAGACGAATATCTCGCCGCCCTTGCCCATCACCGCAGCCTCCTGCACGAGCTGGCAGGCCTCAGGAATAGTCATAAAATAGCGGGTGATCTCCGGATCCGTGATCGTCAGCGGTCCGCCCTTCTGCATCTGCTTTTCAAAAAGGGGAATGACCGAGCCGTTGGACCCTAATACGTTTCCAAAGCGCGTCACGATAAAATTGGTCTTTGACTGCAGGTTTACCGCTGTCACGGCGATCTCCGCCACCCGTTTTGTTGCCCCCATGACGTTGGTCGGGTTGACCGCTTTGTCGGTAGAAACCATCACAAATTTGGACACCCCGTATTTATCCGCTAGCGAAGCCACATTATACGATCCCCAGACATTGGTCAGGATAGATTCATACGGATTGGCCTCCATCAGCGGCACATGTTTATAGGCAGCGGCATGAAAGACGTATGTCGGTCTATACGCCGCAAACAACTTGTCCATAAATATTTCGTCGCGGACATTGCCGACAATAAAGACACATCGGTCAAAGTTGGCGTATGCACTCAGTTCCTGCTGAATATCATACAAGGCCGACTCCGCCTGATCCATCACAATCAACTGTTTGATGTCCACCAGCGCCAGCTGCCGCACCAGTTCGCCGCCTATGGAGCCGGCACCGCCGGTCACCAGCACCGTCTGATCCTGCATTTCCGCCGCAATAGCCGGGTTATCCAGATCAATCGGCTTGCGCCCCAGCAGATCCTCGATACGCAGACTGCGGATCTGCCGCGTTGCCACTTCGCCGGCAAGCAGACGCGCCGTATCCGGAATGATCTTGACGACCAAAGGGATAGGCTCGGCCAGTGTAAACACCTTGTTTAAACGCTCAGGAGTACGGTTATCTATCGCCACAATGAGTTCGGCGGCATTACCATGCCGCTGCACAAACTGCTTATTGAGATTATTGATATCGTGGATTTTAAAGCCCTGGATACGGTTGCCTATGCGGTGCGGGTTGTCGTCCATGATGGCGACAATGCGGTATTTATTGCGCGAAGTGGTATGGATAAAGTGGAAGGTTGTATTCCCCATATTGCCTGCGCCGAAGAGGATGACCGGAATACGGTTGTCCTTGTTGCCCCAGACCAGCTCGTGGTACAGCGCCCGATAAAGCACCCGGCTGAATGTCATCCCAAATCCCGCTATCAGCGCATGGAACAGCAGCTGCGTATCCGAAAACGGAAGAATAAATGTTAAGAAGTCAAACGAAGGATGGGCAAATTCGATCAACTTGGCGATCAGTTCGGCCGACAAGTAGGCCAGCACAACAGCGAGTACAATACGCTGCAGCTCGCGGATACCAACTTTATGCACCACTCCCTTATAGGTGCCGAAAATACAGAACCAGATGAGGTACACTGCTGCTACGGCCAGGGACTGAGCGATCATCTTATCGATCACGACACCTCCGCGATGTTTAAAAATTAGTACATAACTGACAAAAAAAGCGACAGCTACCAAGATCATATCCAACAGCAGTATGATCCACCGCGGCTTGTTGACGGACAAGCCTCCTCTCCACAAGTTACTCATCTAAGTATAATAAGCAATAATTCAGTAAAATGACAAAACGCTCCATTCAACGTTTTAGTATAACGTAACCGGTCGCACTAGATACAATAATCAGGCCACTTAGGAACCCGCAAAGATAATAATTTGTGGTGAAGATAGGTTTCCCGGCAATTTTATCGGCGCCGCCAATACCAGCGCCAGCGCTTTTCCTATTTTATTGATGGCCTTTTCATGTTAATTTATATTGAGCACATTTGAGCCAATCTGACCGACAACTCGCCCAGAAGGGGAGATTTTTCCGTCCGACTGCTGCATTTTGCACAGTAAAATAGCGATTCCGTCGCCTGAAATATTCGCTCCACCCAAGGACTGATTCGAGCAGACCAGTAAAAAGTTCATTTCCCCGCTTGTGGAAATGAAACCGGCATCGACTCTTTATTAAGTCTATCAACTTCTTCTGGTGAAAGCTTCTCCTTTGGAGGATCTTCCTGATCTCCACCTTACTGATGATAAGCCATTGCTTGATAAAGGCTTACATCATTCCCTTGCTCATCACGGTATCGTTGTTCATCATAGTCATAGTACATACCATGTTGACCAGCTCTGGGTGCCATCCCGTCAGGATCAATAAACCTGATCGGATTATTAAAAGCATAATTATATGGGCTGTGCCTCCTCATCATATCTGCCGCTGGATCCACCACGTTCCACCGTCCAATTTCTGCGTCATAGAATCTCGCCCCGTAATCGTACTGGTTACCACGACTTTTCGTAGTCCGCCCGATTCTGTGGCAGCTGCAAACCGCCTTTCTCAAAGAACTTTACCTACCCAAAGATAGCAGTTTATTGGTTTCTGCAAGCGGTATTCTACGGTTGGTCTGTTCATCGGTTTCGGTGGAACCGGACTTTAGGACAGCCCTTTAGTGCCGTGAAAGTGGTTTAGCAGGATAAAGGCAACAATGTGCTGGCTGGTTGGACGGTGAAGGGTTTCCGGCTCTCCAAGCGTTGAGCCCAGATATAACAATAGTGTTTTATTACGGTAGGCACGATCGTCTTTTATGACATAACTTTCATAAAGATTATCCGGCTCCTTTCGTTTCAGTAACCCTGTAGGTATATTTCTTACCGCTCCCTTGACCGTAAACCCGATGCAGGATTGCCCTGTGCAGAGCCCGTTTTATTCTGAAGGTAAACCAGTAGCGGAGCGACAGCAGCGCACGGTTGATCTGGGCTGCCTTTGGTGTCTCGCTGGTGATACAAGCGAAATGGCCTTTGACCATAGGACAGTGGAAAGGTTTCAGGATATTGAAAAAGCCCATTGAAAGTGAAAAGGAACATGTACTTGCCTTGCTAGATGCATTCCTTGCTAAAAGCAAGATGCAGGCGATACTCGAATAATACAACAACGCCCAATCCTTATCGGATAGGGCGTTGTCGACATCTAGCCGTCTATTCGATAAACAACTGGGTCTTTATCAAACCCATTATAAAAAACGTGTAATCTACCGCAATTCGGACAGTGCGCAACTATTTTCATTTCGCTATACAATTCCTCGGCTTTTATTTCTATATTAAAATATTTCTCAAAAGAAACATCCGATATCATCAGATATTGATTGGAACTCGGTATTTCACTCAAGCTAATCACATAATCACAAATACATCTTACTTTTGGCATAACAATAATTATTTTGGCATTATAATAATATTTTTAATATTAATAGCTCCTGCGCCTTGGACTCTTTGTAAAATATTATTCAACTGATTACCCACAACGTTTGTTTTCGAAAGATCTATGACGATTCCTACCGCTTGAGAGTTTTTTCGAGCAACTGCGGAAACAATCGCATTAACACTATTTGTTACTGGGGTATAAACATCATAATTCACCCCATTTACAACTAAATCAGATGTTTGCCCCCCAGCTCTAGTACCAACTGGACTTCTTAGAATGACTTTATACCCTTGATCTTTAAGATAGTTTGCAGCAGCAACCTCATTTGCAGAGAATTTTCCACCAGCTTGAATAACCAAGCTACCTGTGCTGGAACCAAAATTAATCCACCCTCCTCTCAATCCTTTTGTCATGGTCAGTGATTTTTCCCCACCAAAACCAGAAAAAAGCATTCGGGTCCATAACAACCCCTTATTGAATTTTCTTAAAACACCATTCTGCCATTGGAGCGACTCTTTATTAAGTCTATCCACCTCTTCTGGTGAAAGCTTCTTTTTCTTAGGATCTTCCTGATCTCCTCCTTGTTGGTGGTAGGCCATTGCTTGATCAAGACTCACATCATTACCGTCTTCATCACGATAGCGTTGTTCATCATAGTCGTAATACATACCATGTTGACCAGTTCTAGGTGCCATCCCCTCAGGATCAATAAACCTGATCGGATTATTATAAGCATAATTATATGGGCTGTGCCTCCTCATCATATCTGCCGCTGGATCCACCACGTTCCACCTGCCGATCTCAGCATCATATAATCTGGCCCCGTAATCATACTGGTTACCACGACTTTTTTGTAGTCCGCCCGATTCTGTGGCAGCTTCAAACCGCCTTTTTAACTTACCACCATAGGTGTTCTAAAGTTCAACTATCAACTCTATTGCAAATACATTTAACTGTATTCCACTATAAAAATTTATATAGTAAAACGATCGCCCAAAGCTATCAAACTCAGTTAGACCATTACTATTTTCAAACCGACCTCGATATAACAGGTCAATTGTCTTAAAATCATCAAGCACACCTTCATCAAAAACAAATGAACAAGTCTGCATTACAGAATCAATAAACACTAAGTCAACTAGCTCATAACTGGACTCAGTTTTCATATTGACACGCTTAAAAGTAAGACGACATTCTTTATCTTCTACTTTGTACTCTAATCTAACGCATTCATAGTCATTGTGCAGATCCAAATAAGTATCACCCAAGTCCACCTCTGCAATGTTTCTAAATAATTCAGATTGAGGCAAACTGATCTTTCTCTTTACTGTTTCTCTAGCCATTTTCTTACCGCTCTAATTTCTTGTTGGGTCATTGAAACGGCTTCCTTACTCGCTCTAGTTATACTCTTCACCTCTCCATTGACCATATTCTTATTATAAACTTGTTTATGTGGTGTCTCCACTCCTGCGTGCGCTCTGCCCTTTAGATCAAATCTTATTTGCTGTTTTGGTGTTGACAACGTAACAGAATTACGCCCGCCCATTAATGTTCCTGAGATTTTTTCTGCTTGCGCAACCAAAGATGGCTTAGCAGCAACTTTAGCCACATCTTGAACAACATCAGCAACATTGGAACTCTTTGACAAACTTTTAACAATATCTGCCGCAGATGATGTCACTCCTGGCGTCTTAGTTAAAAGCGCACCATTCCCTCCTCCAACAGGCAAAGAAGCCGCTGCATTTACTAATGATAACGCTGTTGCAACATGCTTATTCCCAGAAACATTGGCAAGAGAACCACTCCTCCCATTCTCAGAATAAGTATATTGGATTTCTTGAACTGGCTGATCCGTAACCAAAGATTGTACGTAAGTAGTTGCAGTTACAGCGGCCGAGGTAATTGCGTCCCGAGCACCCCAATAAAGATTTTCGACAAATGACATTCCATTGCCAAAAGGATCACTTATGTCAAATGGTGGTGGATCATCCGGCCACATTCCATCGGGATCAATAAATCGTATCGGATTATTGAACGCATAATTATATGGAGATAACCTTCTTCCTTGTTCTGCTTTCGGATCCACCACATTCCATCGCCCAATTTCAGCATCATAAAATCTAGCCCCGTAATCATACTGGTTACCAATTTCTTCCAGTGCTTCTTTTCCGTTATAAAGATAGCGATTAATACTTCCAGACAAAACAGATTTTGTTTTTCCAAAGGGATAATAATCCTGCCTCTGAATCACCTCTACACTGGTTCCAGTTGCACCACGCTCTATCACGGCTCTGGTATTCCCAAGGTGATCAGCAAGATAATATTGATAACTATAATTCCCGCCGTTATTCTGCAGATAACCATCTTCTGTCGCAATTCTTTCAATGACAGCCTGTCCTGTGCTCACTTTATTATACTCGATACCGTCAACATAATCGCGTTGGGTGGTTATACTTCCCAGTGTGACCGTCTTTCTTAATTTTGTTCCGTTAGCATCATAAAGATTTGTCTGCACTAGAGCTGGCAAGGTTCCGGTCTGTGGCCTGTTAATATTTCCCGGCAAATTTAGATGGTTATACGTAACGTTCAGACCGAGACGGTCCTTTATGGCATTCCCATTCAAATCATAAGCATAATTTCCTGATATGTTGCCAGAAAGCACCGTAAGTCTATTTCCCTGATAACTATAATTGGTCAGCTGCCCGTCCCTCGACAGTGTTCTGACGTTTCCTCGTGGGTCATACGACATCACTTCGCTCATCCCCGCCCCTGTACTGATCCCACTGATCAGGCGATCAAGACTGTCATATTTATATATAAAACGTTGCTGTTGAGAATTGCTCCCATTTTTCCAGTCCTGCACCGAAATATTACCGTTAAATTGTCGCTCGGCACCCGATATCGCCGATTCATAATAGAGATTTTCAGAAAATATCAGAGATGAAATACTGTTTAACCATCCTCTCACATTATGCACGTAACTGAGTTCGGTAAGAAAGCCTGTTCCACTATTCTCACTGTGCAACTTTACTTTTGCCAGCCTACCCACAGCATCATAGCTGCGGCGGCTCTGGATAATTTCTGCCTGTGAGCCGATCTTTTTTCGTATATCAAGCAGTCTTCCGGCATGATCATAACTATTCGTTGTTGAGATAACAGTCTGCTGCCCTGCGGGAGCGGAGGTGTGCAATCGTGTACTCTGGAGCAATTCACCTGTAAAACTATAACTGTTCGTCTGATAGTCTGTTCCTCCAAGGTGATTCTGGCCGGCCTGCTGAATAATATGTCCTTTTTTGTTATAATAAAACACGCGCATCAGCGGTGACGTACCATCAATATTCCTCGTCAGGCTGCCTGTTCGGAGCATTTTTACGGCTGATGTAGAATCTGCCGATGTAAAGGGCAGGACAGTGGCTGCCTTAAAGGTATAATCATCGAAGAAAAATGTCTGAAGAGGAGTGATCTGAGTACGAGGATAGCTTTTATTGTCATAAACAGCAGTTCCAGAAGACCTGGTTTCGAAAAGGGAAGTCGTAGCTGTTATCTTTTCAGCGTCCAGAATTTTCTGCAGGGAATCCCGCAGGAGGTTACTTTTAAATATACCCTGTTCGACTGTACGGCCATGTACGTCATATTTTGTGTAGAGCCATTCCTTTGTCGCCTTCTGGCGTTGGAGTCCATGCTGGATGAGGACAACACGATCGTAAATATTGTAAACAATGTGTTCCCAGTCTTTACCGGGAAGCTTTTTCTCAACTACTCTATCCTTTTCGTCATATTTGTACTGAAAGCAGATATTATCAATATCAGCTGTGGGGATTAGTCCCGTGGACGCTTCAGCCTGTACTCCAGGAGGAAGAACAAAGGCAATGTTGCCATAAAAATCGAGAACATAATAAGTGTCAAAATATTCTGTACCTTTAATCCTTCTGGACAACAGAAGCTGATCGGATTTATCCCTGAATTCGAGGACCAAGTTATTATTTTCATCCTTTCGCTCAGTTACACTTAAGTCTCCTGATAGCCAGAATCCATTTTTTTTGACACGTCCAGCTTCGATCATATACTTAATACAGGTAAATCTATCCTGCACAGAGACTCCGGTATTAGTGTAGGAATCCAATGAATTAGAGCGTCCATTGACTTTCCATTCCCTGCCCGGACCGAAATTCTGTATATTTTTCTGGCGCGGATCTTTTTCATATACAGGCCGGCTGTAGGGAACACTGTCTGCATAGAATGAAATAGCCGCAGTCCTTACAGCAGAGGGAAGGTTATATGTACCCGTTGCCGAGGAGCTTTCAACAGGCAGCCAATTTTCACTCTTCCGTCCATAAGTATCATACCCCACAAGACGGATAATATCTTTCTTGGAAGGTGAAGCCCCCTTCTCCAAAATCTGGATTAATCTTCCCTGACCATCAAAAAAATTCACGGAAACTTGTTCGGTCAGCGGATTAAAAGTCGCAGTTTTAACAGCTGTCCGGGGCCGGGAGGTAATTATATAATTACCGGCGCTTGTCGGGAAAATATTGGGTAACTGTGAAAGGTCGGGCTCCACAGGTTCTGGAGTGACCGGAGGAACATACCTGTAGGAAGTAAACGTAAGTTGGGAATAAAAGTCATATGTGGTATTGGGAGGTGTTGCATAGGTCGAGGTGAGCACCATATAATAAGAGCCAGCCTCCAGAGAGGGAACTTTATATGTACCATTGAACCTATTGAAGCTGGTAAGATTCTGCTGCGGCTGTGAATACCTAAAAATGCTGTTCAGTGTACCGGTGACAAGAACTTCAAGATCTGTCTTTTCCAACAGTGTGAAATACACAAGAACTGTCGGGTTTTCACCGGTTTTTACCTGATGGCCATCAAGTTCAAACTGCTGACGTAAAGATGTGAGTGCGGGCAGATTATAGGTTTTCTGTCCCAGTAATGGAAATGCAAAGAAAATCAGATGCACGAGCAGAAGAAGGTAATTTTTCATATTAATCGACCTGATACTTGTAAATATATTGTTCAATTATATCGTCGTTGAAATCCTTTTGAGATCTCAGTCTGCCGAGTTCATCATACTCATATTTTGTTTCGACACCGTTAAAGTCTGTGACCCGTGAAATAGTCCCAAATTTCGAATACCGGAAGGTAGTTATCATAGCTGTAGGCAAAAGGCTTCTTAACCTGTCCACGTCAAGGACTGTAAATGAATCCGTTTCTATTGCCGGGAAAACAGTTTTTACCGTTGTATAATCAATATTTCGGCACTCTGCCAATAATCTCTTGTCTTTGTCCCAAAGATATACTGACCTCACACCCGATGCATCGGTACGTTCTTGGAGATTATTATTGGCGTCATAGCGCGATATCAAATTTTCCGGTTTGTTCATCCTTGAATCCCTGGCTATTCCGTTAAAGAACTGATAAGTAGCACTACCTCTGGCTCCCAGCGAATAGGTATCCTTGGGCAGAAATGCCGTGCCGTTCATGGTATAGGTCTGAATCTGCGCTTTTATTAATTTACCATTTCTCAATAGGACGGATTCTACGGGAAAATTAATCATTCTTTTCTGTACCATCTGGGGATAAACTGATGTCGTTATATCCGTCGGATAGCGCAGTTTTGTAACCAATGAATCCCCGCCCGAAAGAAATGATACCTTCTCATTTAGGAGTCCATAGCTGTTATAAGCATATTTTTCTTTCTTTTCAAAACTTCCATTTTCAAAAGTTTCAGTGACCGTGCTGGAGCGCAGTTCTGCTTTTCCCAGCTGATGCCAATAAATTCCGAGATCTGTCTCCTGTTCCACAGAGACACCTCCACCATAGGACTGATCAAAACGGAAAGGCATCATTCCATAAATTTTTCTTGTCGGAACAAAATTGTACTGCAGATCTTCTTTCTGAACCATTTTATTAGCCGAGTTATAGATCTTGCGAGCCTTTAGGTGTCCTCTAACATATATATGCCCATTATATCCGCTCGAGGATGGCTGAAATAAAAACGGTGAGAAATAGGAGCCACTGTTATTAAACAGCGATGGATAGGGAGCATACGCATATTGCAAATTATAGGGTGATGTTCTTGATCCCACATGACTATATAGCAGCATAAAGTAACTGTTGGGTGCATCTTTTATGGAGTAATACTCGTAGAACGTCTTTCCGGGGCCGGATTCTTCGATAACTTCCGCGTAGCCGATATAATCACCGCCGGCAGAATATCTGGGCGTAAACGAGCCGGAATTCATCCGTAGGAAAACATCCAGCGAACGTTGGCCGGTTCCGCTCCCGTTATTGGGATTAACAGCCATCACGGTCTGTGTAATATGGTTTGGCACATTGATAATGCTCCCCGAACTATAACTGGAGGGCTTGCCATAATCATGGAGATAACTGTAACGCTGATAGGTATAGACACTGTCAGAAGAATAGTTGCGGATTTCTCTAATTCGTAGACCTCCGGATCTGGTGACAGCCTGCCGTTGGCTGCCCGCATAAGAATAATCATGAGGCTCATAAAGGAAAATGGATCTTCCCCCGGTCGGGTAAGTGATGGATTTAAGTGAATACGTTACTGCATACTCTGCATTCACCTCTTTGTTACTTCCCTGAGGAAACCTCATTTTGCCCGGCAGCTCATCATAAGTAACTGCAGACCCCAAGTTTCCGTATCTGTCAATTGTTTCCCTGTCCAGTGAGGAGAGGTCACTTAGATTGGGAAAAATATTGTTAATCTTTCTAGATTCATCAAATGTAGTTTCCGAATTCAGATAACCCCAATGGTCTGCTCCATGCATGGAAGTGCGATAAGGCATCTGATGCTCACTGGGATCATCACCATAATAGCTAAATCTGTGAACTTTTTTCACCGTTCCGCCGCCCGTAATGCCAGCTATTTCCGTTACTGCCAATAGCTTCAGCCGAAAATTTTGGCTTTCATCGTTCGCAGTGCCTGCGCCAAATTTTACAGTAGACTCAAAGTACCCTTGTTCAAACTGCCAGTCCTTCAACAGTTCATTCCCTGCACTGTAATGCGAGATCCCTCTAAGGGCGTAGGAACCTAATAGATCCTTGCGCGGCTGTGCAGCATATTGAAATAAAAAATATTCACCGTTACTGCTTCTGATCTTACTGATACGTTTTGAGAAGTGCGTAGTCTGTGTTTTACCAAAAGTGCCTCCCGGAATGGTCATGCTGTAGACTGTTCCCCCATTGACATGCCTGACGGTGCTTCCTGCTGATTCTTTCCATTTGATGTCTATAGGGTCGAAGTATATACTTCCATAGACTCTGGAATCGATTGTATACTGTTCGTCAGAATAGCTGAATTCGATCCATTGTTTTTTATCAGCTGAAGTTATTTTGGTGAGGTACAAAGCGGTAGTTGCGGTGCTTACATTTTCCGGTCCAGACTGGGAGAGCACTGTTGGGTTGCTAAAAGATCCAGACAATGGTTTATTTTTTACCTGGGCGCGCTCTTCATCCATGAAACTGTATTCATTTCCAAATAGGTCAATTGCTTTGAGCCCATATCCGTCACGTGTAAAGGCCAGGTCTTCCTTTCCGCGTATATCATAAAATTTACCGTCTCGGTCCATAAGGATCTGACCTGAAAAACCAAGAAAATTATAGGAGAAAATATCCGGTTCGGTATCTACGGATGGGCTTATGGCATCGTGAAGATTCGGAAGATAAATTCCGGCATCAATTTCCTCTTTTGTCATCACTTTTCTGTTTAAAACACTGAGGTCGTGCTCCTTTCTGACGTTCCAGCTGACTGCTCCACCTGCATTCAATGACCATCCAATTCCCAAACTTGTAGAAACCTGTTCAACAAGTATGCCCCCGCCATGATAATTGATTGAAATGGGCACTTTGAGATCGCCAAATTGTAGGACATCCAGAGGAACTGAAATTTCAGGCGTTCCCGTATATCTTCCGACTGGAACGTTGGTAAATCTTCCAAACTCTGTTACCGCCGGTGAATTGGGAACAATATTATGATTTAGTGGCAATTGTTGACCCCGGCAGACTTGAACAGCGAAAAACATTGCTACCCAACCCAGCACATGAATTTTCCTTAGAAACATGACACAATAGGTTAAAATTTGCTAATAGATTGCTTAAAAAATGACTATAATTCCTGTCTTATAAAGATAAGAAACCTGCCTGAAAATAAAACAATGATATGTAAATTAATTTTCACCACTAAAATATGTCTATAATTGGCATCGACGGCTGATTCTATGAAAGGAAGGACCAAAAAAAAAATCCCCCCTTAAACATCGAGATGAAATATAGCAGTTTGTCATATTTAACAGCAAGATCGGGATCGACAGGAAAGGAATGTGGAAAGATTGAATGGAACCCACCGTGAAAATGTGCTGGACTGTTACCTGTTTGACACCCTGGGATGAAGTGAGGGAAGTGAGAAATTTGTAAAATTATGCAGTCTTAATTTGGGGAAGCTTACCTGTCTTTTGAATCAATATAGGTTTCATAATAATCGGGGTCTATGGCTATGAATTTTTCTGCACCGATCGCTTCTATCCATCCTTGCGTAATCTTTGAAAAAACCAGTGGATACTCTATATGGAGCGAGGTCAATAGCTGTTTCAGCTTTTGTTGGAAATCTTTATCAAGAGATCCATTGAACAGTACAGGTCCAAGTGGGATCGGGTCTGACAACTGTACAAGTCTTATTTTACTGTTATTTCCATTTTTTTTCACGTATTCCGTATACTCCGAACTCCCGAAAGCAGCCATATCAGCGTGCCCATCAAGGACATGTTCGAGTGCCGACCTGTGTGACCCCGCATAACTGATATTCCCGAAAAAAGATCCAACAGAACTAATTCCCATCTTTTCTAGTACAAACCTTGGAATAAGGTTGCCCGAGGTAGATTCGGGGCTTACCAATGCAAGTCGAATGCCCTTGAGGTGACTGATATCCTTCAGGGAAACAATATCCGATTCCCGCGGTACAACGAATGCCGTTCTATATTTTACGGATGCATTTTGAGGAACCTCCATGGTCAGAACCGCTTCCATAGCATGTTTGTGCTTTCCGTTATTGAGTACCAGATTTCCCATTGTGCTGATAAATGAGATGTCCACTTTCCCTTGAGTGATAGCTGTTAACAGATCGTTGATGTCATTGTAGCTTGTTAACTCTACTTTGGTCCCAAATCTTTTTTCAATAAGATCGGCCAAAGGGCGCAGGTTTTCCATTCTAGTGTTATTCCCATAGGTATAGGTTGCTATTCTGAGCGGTTCGGATATTCTGTTACCAGCCCAAACTTTTATGCTCATGAATGAGATCAGAAGATACAGAAAAAGCATTCTGTATTTAGCCCCGATCCGATTTGAAAAAAATTCCATATTTCTATTTTTTTGATCTAAAGATCGTCTTTTTTTTTGAGAGCTAATTCATTGAATCGACGAACGGTCCGATTTGACAGATTAACGAATCGTCAGTACCAACGGAGAGACCATAGCAGGGGTTTCCCTTTTAGAAAATCAGCATCCCGTCCTTAATATATGTCTTTGGACGATATTCTTTTTGTCAGGCCCATGTAGCCTTTGTCCCCCTAATTAGTCGCTTGGTCGAAAGTGGGTTTCAGCAATGAACATTGGATGTTATAATTGCATAAAACCCGTTAAGCAATGAAGTATATACCTTTCCTACTTATTTTTCTTTTTCTTTCGTGCAAAAAGGACAGGGATCCTTCAAGAGAGGAGCCTTTACCTGCTGTTTCAGATCCCATACAGCGGGAAAAGGGAACCGCATCAGGTGAGGGGATCACAAAGACCATCAGTTCATCAGGAGGATCTCTGGAGCTGGAAGGACAGGTACGGCTTGACGTGCCGCCCGGAGCTGTAGGGGAACCAACACTATTTGGTATACAACCCATCAGCAACACCCATGACGGACTGTCTGAAAGGCCTGCCTATAGACTCATACCAGAAGGTCGGATTTTTAAGAAGCCTGTCAAGATAACCTTTAACCACGAGCCCTTTGGCCCCGGTAATCCAATTTCCAGAATGATCGCCTTCCAACGTAATGACGGTGTCTGGTGCGGGGTTTCAACGGCCCTCGACAGTGGGACGAAACACGTCAGTACGACTACCTCCCATTTCAGTGACTGGGTATGGTTGGATCAGGTGACACTTCGAAAGGACAAAAAATCTGTGGGAAGTGGCGGCGAGGTTAAACTGAAGCTGATGGAGCAGATACTCGGGGCATTGAACGCAAACAACCACATCGACAGTGTTCCGCTCGCTGCATTGGAGGACATCGGAAGATCAAATGATATTCTGGTAAAGAACTGGAAAATAATTTCAGGTGCCGGAATGCTCTCGCCCAGGATCAATTCCAGTATGGTCCTGGGGGATGCGATATATTATGCGCCCCATAATATAACCAAAACGGAAGATGTCGAAATCCAGGTGGAAGTAGAAAGTAAAAATGGATATGTCAGTGATCCAAAAGCACCTAATGGCAGGCGGAAATTCGGAAAATTAATCTTATTGACCAAGATCCGTCTGGAGAAGGAAACCTATTTCTATCTAAATATTGGAGGTAAACTTCTGGATCTTTCCGGAGGATTGAGCGGCGCGGTCATGGGCGGACAGATAACGGTGGGTTCCCAGGACGAAAAAGGAAATCATCAGGTGACCTTGTTCTGCTTTGGTACAGAGGCAGGAAGTTATCCTGGTGGAAACGCGGCTGGTCAATCATTTCTTGGAGTTTCTATTTTAGAAGGCGGAACCCCAAAGATGTTTGCCAACATGTACTTGGAATGTGGCACGGGGGAACATAAATACGGTGGGAACACGCGGATAACCAGGGCGAGAGGGTTTATCACGGGCACCTATGATGGACCTGTGTTTTATAGCAACAAAGGGTGTGGGATCACCGAAAGAAGGGATGTAAAGATCGATTTCAAAATAAAATCCCTATGATAGTGAGGAAAACGTAGGATTCTTCCGGATGTTGCGGATCAATCCGCACTGGCTAGAGAAGAAAAGGTTTGATTTTCGCAAGGTAAGACTTACCCACGATAATCTCATGTCCATCGTCCATAAAGAGAGAGGTACAGGATCCTGTCCTCACTATGCGTTCGATCTTCGACAGGTTGACAATAAAGGACCTGTGTACCCGTATGAAGAGGGAAGGATCGAGTTTCTGAACGATCTTTCCGATACCTAACGGACTTTCCATTGATTTTTATCCCATTGGCGATATTCCCCGATTTGAAAGAACCGTAGAATAGACGCTCTATAGAACGGTTCAGGAGGCCGTTACCAATATGGTGAAGCATTCAGGAGCAACCGAAGGGATCGTGCAGCTTGAGGGCAATGGGAGGATCTTACGGATAACCGTTGAGGACAATGGCATAGGCTTCGACAAAAATAATGCCCCTAGGAAAGGGTTGGGACTGAGCGGACTTGTCTCCAGGGTCACAAAACTGGGCGGAGCTATTGAAATCCGCACTTCTCTTGGCAACGGTACTACAATCTATTTCGAGATCGGTTCAGTTCCTATAAAATAGATGGTGAAGTGGACATACCTTAATTTCTCCTATGGGTAGAAGTACGGTAGAAAGAGATAATGACGATCAGTTACTTTGTAGAAAAATTATAGATATGACAACGATAGGAATAGTGGATGACCATCCCCTGATCATAGAGGGGCTTGTCCAGATGCTGGATACCTTCCAGCAGTTTGAAGTGGTGCTAAAGGCCCAAAGCGGAGAGGATCTTCTCTCTGCACTGCAGAGAACGGTTCCAGATGTTCTGCTGCTCGATATCGAGCTTCCCGACACCGATGGAACGGCACTCTGTCTGAAGATTCTTGAGAAATGTCCTGAGCTGCCCATTATCGCTCTTACCAACCATGACGAGGTCCTTTACGTGAGGAAGATGATGAGAAACGGAGCGATGGGCTATCTTTTGAAGGGAACTGATCGGGAAGGACTTGTTGAAGCCATCATGAGTGTAATGTCCGGAAAACAGTTCATCGATAGGGAGATCGAACGTTCCATAATAGATCAGGCCATTACAGGTAGGAATGCTGCAGTGAACGTAAAGCTGACGAGCCGGGAATGTGAAGTACTGGCATTGATCGCGCATGAACATTCCAATCAGGAAATCGCCGATAGGCTCTTTCTCAGCATTCGGACCGTGGAGTCGCACCGGCATAGCCTGAACCAAAAGCTCAATATCAGGACTGCGGCCGGATTGGTCAGGGAGGCCTACCTGAGGGGGCTTATCTGATCTGTCCCCTCTGTGCCAGCCCTTTCCTGATACGGCTCAGACTGTCCTGGTGGATACCCAGAAGGGAAGCTATGTATTTCTGTGGGACGGTCTGGATCACTTTTGGCTGGGCCTCCATCAATTTGTAGTAGCGCTCTTCGGCGGTCATGCACCTTGATTCTACCTGATTGTCCTGAAGCCAGCCCAGGATAATGCGGAAGATGCGGTCAGGGCAATCGACCATGGTGCCACGGGCTACCTTCGCCGACCTATCTGTACAGAAAATCTCAAACGAACCTTGATCCGTATCGGTACCCCTGAAGTGGCCAGACCATTTTCTTCAGCCCGGCAGGCCGGATACCCCGGTCGTATATTTTTGGAAAAAGGCGGCAGGCTAATAAAGGTGAATGTACCTGAGATCACCTATTTGCGGGCAGACCGGGACTATACCTGGATCTATACCACCGACAATAGTGCCTATCTCAGCAACCATGGTATAGGGGTACTCAGTCAGAGGCTTGATCCCGATAAGTTTATGCGGGTCCACCGGTCCTACATGGTCAATCTGGAACATGTGCAGGAACTCTATAGGGATGTCAGGAGATTTTATCTCCTTGTGAGCGGAGAGATCGAGATCGGGGTAGGCAAGCAGTACGTTCCGATGGTCAGGGAACTCATCTTCTGACCAACAACTCTATTCCAGCGTCGATGATGGCCGTAGTTTTACGCATTTGCGGATTGCGGTAGATGAACGGTTAATCGTTCCATCCAATTGAGTGAAATTTGCGTAAAATTTTTTCACCTAAACATGACTAGACTAAAATTGCTCGTTATCCTGGGTGGTCTGGGGCTGATGTCGGTATCTTGCCGCACGGATGCCACTACCCCTATTTTCTATTCGCTACCAGATAGTTATACCGTTTACGAAAACGGAGATGCTTCCACTTTTCGGATGCAATACGATAATTTGCAGAGGATCGTTTCTTATAACTGCCCAGAGGAGGACGAGTTTATAAGCTTTTGCTACGACCTTTCCGGAAGGCTCAACCGAATCGATATGACCGCTGCAGGCCAAACCCAGAAGATGGAAATCAGCTACTCCAAAAATGGCGACCCGGTCAGTGCGGTAGTTTCTATCATAAAAGAAGGAACAAACCGTATCAGTAGCAGAAGGTTCATCGACTATGAAATGATGGAGGGGAAGGTTACGGGGATGAAAGTAGTGTCCCATGAATTTGATCTCGGAAGGAAAAGGTCTCCCTTTGCATCGGCCAGGTTCAGGCATGTCCTCAGTGCTGACCTGCCTCCCATTCTCTGTTCCACTAAAGAATATACTAGCCATACGATAGTACTCTCCGAAGAATGACCATATCTACAAAGATCGAAAACCATGCGGATCCAAATGGGGCCTTCATCTGCATAAAGAAACCTATCGAAATACATGGAAGAAACGCCTTCACCCTTCTGGGCTCGTATCAAACGTTAGTGTCTGTCCGCCGTCTGAATAGTTTGACAGGACAGTCAAAACTGTCCTGGTCTGAACCTTTCATCTATGTTCGCTGCTGCTCGCTCTGCGCCCCGCCTCCCTGATATTGCCGATCGTTCTTGGCACCTGTGGTAAACCGGTACTTAAAGGACAGGTTGACGGTCCTTGAATCGCGCAAAGTAGAGAAGGTCGCATAGGTTCCGGACAGATAGCCTATTTCGCCCGCATTGATATCGCTGTGGAAAATATCATTTATAGCGAGATTAAAGGAACATCCGGCATTCATCTTGAAATTGATGGCCGAATTTACCCTTGTGCGATCCTTCATGGAAAACTGTGCGAATTTCTGACCTCCCTGATATTCACCGTCCACCTGAAAGGTCCATTTTTCGGAAGGCTTGTAGGTGAGCGCTGGCCTGATCAGCATAAATGTTCCCTTGGTATCGAGCTGCTGTCCAAAGATTGCACTTTTGGTATGGATGTGATGTATTGCCGTATGGCCGATAAGAGTGACTTTCTCTATCGGGCTATAGGTAACATTGAGCGTGGCGCTCAAGGTCTTCAAGGACCCCAGATTGCCCTGCTGACTGTAGTAGATCCCATCCTCGATCCGAATGGTTTCGCTCATAAGGTCCTTAACCTTTGCGTAGGCAAGCGTGAAGTCGACAAGTGGCTGGAAATTGTAGGAGAGCTCTGTCTGATTTACGAAGGAAGGCCTCAGGTAGGGCGTACCGACGTAATAGGTATATTTGTCAAATGGGGTCACGAATGGATTCAACCAGGCATAATGTGGGCGATCGATCCGTCTTCCGTAATTCAGGCTTATGGCATGTTTGCTTTCAGCTGATGGCCTGTACTGCAGATAGACGGTTGGGAAAAAGTCAAAGTGCCTTCTGTTGAACGAAGAATCCGGCTGCATTCCGTTGCCCAGTTGGTGTCCGCGGGAGATGGTTCCTTCAAAGCGCAAACCGGCCTGATAACTCCACTTCCCATATTTCCCGTCAATACTGGTGAAGGCGGAATGGATAGATTCCCTGAACCGGAAATGGTTTGTCTTTTCGAGGTCGACTACCATGTCGTCTTCGAATATCCTGTAAAAGTCCGCATCGTTGTCGGTGAAGGTACTGCTGGTCTTGAGCCCCGATGATATACATATGGTCTCTTTAAAGGGATGGACAAAATCTGCCTTTGCGGAATAGATCTTGATATCGTTAGGTACCCTTCCGAGCTGTGATTCGAAAGCGGTTGCTTCACCTCCCGGGAGATAGGTGGAATTATCAAAAAGCTGTTCGTTGTTTCCCCTATAGTTAAGGAAATCAAGGTCAATGGTAAGCTTCTGCCCAGATTCCGGTTTTTTATAGCGGTAATTGAGATTTGCTCCCAAGTTGGAAAATGTACGCTCTTCGATGTTGTTTGCGATCAGGATAGAGTCAGGGTTTTCGGGAGATGAAATAAATCGGCTTTCCCCTAAGGATTTCAGTTCAAGTGGAGAGGACCTAAGGTTCAGGTTGACACCGATCGTGCTCTTTTCATCCATAAAATAATCCGCTCCCAGCCGGCCTGATAGGGAAGTCCCCTTTCTCCTGATCCAGGTATCCTGCGAAAATATCGGAGACATGAGGGATTGTCCGCCCTCGAATTTACGGAGAATATCCAGATCGGTATAGGTGTCCGTTGTCGAAAATGAGGTAGTGGCCGACAGTGCCCATTTGAAGTTGTTGAATGCAATATCGGCGCTATTGTTTGTCTGTCCATATTTTCCCTGCTGATAGGCAAGGCTCACACCTCCATGAATACCCTTAGATCGATATCGTTTGGTATGGATTGCGATGATTCCCCCGCTTCCCGCAGCGTCGTAGTTTGCCGGTGGATTTGTCATCAGTTCTATCCGGTCGATCTGGGCTACCGGAACAGTACGTAGAAATTCCCGTAGCTGCTCACCGACAAGGTTGGTCGGTCGGTCGTCAATATACACGGAAACACCTGATTTTCCCGAGAGACGGATGTTTCCGCTCTGATCGAGCAGAACACCGGGTGATTTTTCAAGGGCCTCCAGCGCCGTTCCTCCGGTACTGGACAACATGATATCTGGATTTACTACCGTTCTGTCGTGACGTTTTTCGATATAAGCCCTTTCTGCGGTTACGGTCACCTCAGCTAAATTGCTGGAGCTGGGCTCCATCGCGATATGCAGTTCTAAAGATGTAGGCTGTTTTATCAGGATAGAATCTTTTGCCCAGGCTTCAAAACCGACCATTGTACTTTTGACCTGATAGTATATCCCAACGGTCAGCTTTTCGAATATATACCGGCCGGTGGAATCCGAACTGACCGATTCGATAGGAGTTCCGCTGTCCTGTCGGTAGATGTTGATCGTAGCCCCCTGTAGGGGTACGTTATGGATATCGGTAACCCGGCCCTGGATCTGCTGTCCAAGAGCCAAAGTCCAACACAAAGTGAATATGGTTAGTAATGGATATGCTTTTTTCATGAATATTTATAGTATATCTGTACTATCGATACTGTTTTAATTTTTCCCTGAACTCGGCCATCTTAGCGTGCGTCAGCCCAAAACCGTCGGTGACATCCCAGATAATGTCCTGGATCTCTTGTGTATCTTCATCCATTCGGGAACCACGTAATCTTCCTCATGCGCAGCTACCGGATCCCAGTGCGCATTGACCTTAAGTCCGGGATGTCCTTGGAGCAGCTCAAGCAGTTTGCGTAAGTTCGGGTCTGTGGAAACTATAAATTTGGGGTAATTGTTCCTGGATATGGGGAATACCTGTTCGGGTCCGATGTTATCGTACCAGGGCATGGACCTGTTTTTGTTCAGACATGCCATTCCTATATAGACCGTGGTCGTATCCCGGCCACCACCGTACCGCTCGGTCGGCGGGACGGTGATCAGGTATTTTTCTATGCTGAGCCCGTTCTGCTTGTCGTGGATCCTGCTTACCCCGATCAGCCCCGCAGGAAGTTCCACGGTGACGGGAGGAGTGCCCGGGTTTCCATTGGATGGCGGAATAACGATTTTTTGGCCGTGCTGTTCCGGCAGAACGGCGTCGTCCTTGGCGCAAGATGTCAACAGCAAAATCAATGCAGCGGTTCCTAACAAATATTTTATCATGGTTATCTATTATATTCCAGCTTAAGACAATTGTCGCACTGAGCGGCGATCTGCGGCTCAAAGTCAAGGATCAGTTCAGTTGCAAAGCTATCTTCGGTGTTCCATCTGCGGAGTTTTAGGGCTTCGCCATTATAGCGGGCGGTGATCTTATATCGGCCGATCGGAACATCCAGGATCTGCTGTCCGTCCGTAGCGTACCTTTCCAAGATCTGTCCCTGGGAACCATCGATTAGATTGCCCTGTGGGATAAGGGTAAACCTTATCTTGTCTGTTTCCAGATAGAGGCCGGGAAAGTTATCGACGGTTACTGTCCCTCCATAATGGCCGGTTAAAGGAGCTGCTTTCTGACCGGAGAGCTTCCAGGAGAAATGACGCACAGCACCCTCGGGTCCAAACCCCGTTGGATCCTCGGGATGTAGATAGCACTCATAGGTCTTTCCGTTGAACGGTACCCTGTGGACTGCAAATGCGTACCAGCTTCCGGTTTTTGGGAGCGCCAGAGTGTAATTCCCTTCAGATGTTGTTTTTGTGGAGAGGTTGCTGTTGAAGAATATACTGTTGTCCACGATGATCTGGACCCCCGGTATCGGTGAGCCCGCACCGTCCCTTACCGTTCCGCTGACTTTTCCGGAATTTTCGGGAGCTGTGTCCTTTTTGCCGCACCCCAGTGCGGAGGCCAAAAATAAAAGATAGAAGATTCTCATGGTAACAAAAATAGCCTTACCAACAGTCGATTCTTAGGGTAGTATTTCTCAAAAAAGAACCTCAGTAGTATTACTTAATGAAAGGGCAACGGTGAGTTCACACAGAGCCTACGTAAATCTCATGTTGGGTAGTACTTAATTAAAACCTTATGAATCACGATAGCTTTGCCGAGTCAGCTTCGGTATTCCGTCTGCTGACGAGTGAAAAAATTGAATCTTAAATAATTATATATGAATCCAATAAAAACAATCGGAGCGGCAGCCATGGTCCTGCTGCTGGGCAGCAACAATTCTTTTGCACAGTCTTTTAAGCAAGGCGACAAACTTTTAAATGCCGGTGTGGGCATTGGCGGGGGCTTGGGCATCCCTGTGGGAGTCAGTTATGAGCAAGCTGTCTCTGACCGCATCAGTGTTGGCGGCTACCTTGCCTATGCCAGAAAGAAGGAAAGCTATAATGAGTACGGAGAATGGAAATATAGCTATGTCCTGGCTGCAGCAAGGGGATCCTACCACCTGAAGGTAAATTCGGAAAGGTTCGATCCTTATGGTGGTGCGATGCTCGGTTATAACGTAGCATCTGTTAAGTGGTCGGGAGATGGCTCCGAACCTGTTTCTGCATCAGCCGGAGGATTTATGTGGGGCGTTCATATCGGAACCAGATACTGGGCTTCGCAAAAGGTAGGTGCATTGGCAGAGCTTGGTTACGGCGCTACGGTACTGAACGTGGGGGTTGCATTTAAACTGTAATCATTTTCGTCTAGCCTCCAGCACCTCTATCGGAAAATTAGGGCCGTTGGTCGAAAAGATCGTTTGTCCATCCAGGTCCATTATATTTTTGTCCTTACGGACTATCAATATCAAACCCATATGAAAAATACAATATCAAATGCATTCATAGCATCAATTGCATGGATCAGTATACTCACCAGCATATCCATGGATGCCAGTGCCCAGTCCATATTAAAAAAGATAAAGGGCAAGGTAGAGAACACGGCAACCCGAAAAATACTTGAGCAGACCGATAAGGCATTAAACAAAGGTATGGACAAGGTGATCGAATCTGCAGGAGAAGACAATTCCAAAAATGGAGAAGAGGATTCGGGTGAATCTGTTCCTAGGACCCAAAAAGGAAGGAAACCCATAGGGTCGTTCAGTAGGTACGATTTCGAACCGGGAGATACGCTCCTATATGCGAATGATTTCTCCACAGAAGCTCTGGGCGAACTTCCAGCTGGATGGAACAGCAACAGGAGCTCGGTAATCGTATCCCTGGACGGTATCGGCGGAAAATGGCTTCGACTTGTCCAGAACAGTGTCTCCCTAACGGATAATGAAAAATCATTTGGTAGCGATTTTACCGTTGAATTCGATCTTGTGATGGATATCGATTTCAAGGGTTGGCTCCCCCCTTCGTTCCAGTTCGGACTTCTGGCATCCGGAAAAGAATCGCCAAGTTCCAATAAGCTACTGGTCGATCCCAAGGGGACCAAGTCATTCTATATGGAAATCTCGCCGCTCGCGGATGCGGGGAATATCAATCTGGAGAGCCATGTTGGATATGTCCGTCATTTCCACAGCGCTCCCGAGAGGAATCCGGCTGTAAAGAACTGGTATGGTCGGCCTGTCCATGTAGCGGTCCAAGGCCAAAAAGAGCGTTTGCGCATCTGGATAGACGGCCAGAAGCTATATGATGTACCCAAAGGGATCGCTAAAGAAGGAGTTATGAACCAGCTGTTCCTGCGCTTGGGCAGCAGTCCCTATAAAGATGAACAGATCGGTGTTTTCATAGGTAATATCAAAATTGCAAAAGGGATCCCGGATACCAGACGTAAGCTCCTTGAGGAAGGCCGATTTGCTACCACGGGCATCCTGTTCGAAACCGCTTCGGCTTCCATAAAACCGGAATCCGCTGGGGTATTGCGAACGATCGCTGCTATCCTGGAGCAAGAGCCAGCAATCCGTCTCAACATAGTGGGCCACACTGATGGGGTGGGCGATGATGCGGTCAACCTTGCCCTCAGTGGCAAGCGTGCCGAAGCGGTAAAAGATTGGCTGGTGAGAACCTCAGGAATTGATGGTGAAAGGCTGATGACCTCGGGCAAGGGAGAAACGGAGCCGGTATCCGAAAATGCGACGGCATCAGGCCGGGCCAAGAACCGAAGGGTGGAATTTATCAAGATATGACATGTTCAGCAAAGCAATAGTGATCCTTTCAGCGATCATCTTGATCGGATGTAACAGGAAGGAACCCGAGCCCCAACAGGGTGAGGGCCTAAAGATCGATGTACTCGGGGTCGAAAGTACCAAAACAACTTCCAACGGTATTCCCACCATCTGGAAAGCTGAAGGCGGAAGCAGTACGACGTTCATTCCACTGAACCACGATAAGATCTGGCTCAGCGGTGCGCATGAACTACAGATTGGCGGTGGCCGTAATCTCGTCTATTTCGGCACGGAGCTCATTGCGGGAAGGGCACGGGTAGTTCTATTTACCTATGAGGGGAAAAAAGTGCTCTCTGATGAAGTGCACCTTACGCTGATGACGGATCGGCAGGAAAACCTCTATGCCCATCACACCGATGCCCAAGGAAACCTGTACCTTCACGCCTCCTGTCAGACCACGGGATATCGAACCATCAGTTACGTATATAAGATCGATAATCTGTTGGGAATTGAGAAACTGGACATGCCAGCGGATATATCATTTGCACTTTTCAAGATCCCTACTGGTCTGATCTCGCTCAAGGCAACGTATCTGCAAGGAGCTATAGAGATCAGTTTAGCCCACCAGATCCGGGGAATCGAGAAGGTAAGGGCCGATCTGGAAGGATATGGCGAGCAGCACGTCCATTCAGCATATTATAACCAGATGGGCAGATTGGTGCTGTTGGTCAGCGCTATTCGGAATGATGATAAAAATCCTGCGTACCTATTGTTAAGCATAGATCCTGAGACGGGAAAAGTGGTGCGCCATGTGCTCAAGTTGCCTACAGAAAGATATAACTTTGGAAAGGGTATGATGGAAGGCAATATACTCTCTGTACCCGGCTGGGAAAAAAATAATAACCGAGCGTTTTTTTTCCGGGTAGATACGCAGACCGACCTGAGTGAGCTATCCGTGACCAGGACCGAGCTGGAGACCGATCCACTGCTGCCGCTTACCAAGGCTTCTTTTCTACAGCGGATAAATGGGGAGATATACGTTGGCGGGGAACAGTTCGGAAAAGCCTGCTATTGGAAAGAAGGTAAGATTGTCAAGCTCGAAAGCGGCCCGAGTATCGTCCGTTCCTATCCGATACAGTTCTTGGCCTATCGAAATTGAACAAGCCTGTATGGAAGAAAAGAATATCGCAATTGTCAGGGAGCTGTACAGTTCCTTCAGGGAACGATTATCGCATTGCTCAATTGTTATCCCAGGATATGCGTTGGAACCAGATGGACGGATTACCCGGGAGAGGGATATGCGTCGGAATCAGCGAAGTGCTCGGGCATGTTTTTGCAGGGCTGCGATGTGAGTGGACGGACTGGCAATCTGTTGCCAACGATTTTTTCGCCTTTGGGGAAACGGTTTTTGTAAAGGGATACTATTCCGGGACGATAGGGCCAGCAGGAATGCTTTTAAAGTACCGTTCTTTGCCGAATACAGAATAGAAGAAGGAAGAATTTCCGAATTCAATCAATTTAAGGACACTTTCCGGATTGTGCAGGCCATGGTTGCAGGCTGATCTTGGTATAAATAATCGATAAACCTACTGAAATGGTAAATTTAAGGGTCATTTTACGCGCAATGCTAAAACGCGGAACGGTAAGCATCGTACACGTTGTTGGGATGTCAGTGTCTTTGGCGACGGCGATATTGCTGTTCCTTACGGCCAGGTTTGAACTGTCCTACGATAGCTTTCATGAAGATGCGGAGCGTATCGGTTGGCTATATAGCAAGAGCTACGATGAAAACGGGGCGAGGTACAATTCCTCAATGGCAGCTCCCTTGGCTCCTGCCCTTAAGGAAGAGATCGCCGGAATTGAATACATCAGCAGGATGGCCAGCGGGAGTATTCTACTGAAGAACGGCGATAGGGAGTTGGTATCCACTAGCAGGTATGTGGACGATGACTTCCTGTCGATATTTTCCTTTCCTCTTATTTCAGGTGATAAAAATGCATTAAATGACATCGGAAATATAGCAATAGAGGAAAACATGGCCCGTAACCTGTTCGGATCTGTCGACGTCATTGGAAGGATGGTTAGCGTCAACATTGACGGAACTTGGGAGCAGAAGGTCATTTCAGCCGTCCTTGGCGAGACTCCTCAAAATTCCAGCATCCGCTTCAGTTCACTCTTAAGGTTCGAACTTCAACCAAACTATAGGACGGACAGGGATAACTGGACTTCCCAGAACCATGATGTTATATTAAAGCTCCGGGATAGAACCGTAGAGAACATCGATTTTGCGCGAGAAACCAGGGCATTCACCGAACTCCATTACAGAGATGAGATCGTTGGACGGAAAAACTCAGGCGGAAGTTCGGAGGAACTGGGGGATCTGTTTTCCCTCAACCTCATTTCCATCAAGGACTATCATCTCAACAGTTTCGGTATTTCGGGCGGCCCACCGTCTTTCTATCCATGGATATTGCTGGCAGTGGCGGGACTCATCCTGATAACGGCATGTACGAATTTTGTCAGTCTTACGCTCGCGGGTTCTTTGCAGCGCAGCAGGGAGATCGGCACAAGGAAGATACTTGGAGCAACGCGCAAAGATCTAGCGGTCCATTTATGGTTGGAAACGTTTTTTCTATGCTTCCTGTCTTTGATCATTGGTCTGTTCTTTGCTTGGCTGGCCCTTTCCGAATACAATTCAATGTTAAACTACAGGCTTGAACTATCTTCATTGTTCTCCCCCGAAACCCTAATCTTTTTTATCGGTGCTTTTTTATCGGTTACCCTGCTGGCCGGTGGATATCCTGCCTTCAAAATTGCCCGTATGAGCTCGAATGAATCTTTAAGGGGAGACGTTACCATCAAATCGTCCAGGCTAAGGAGCGGACTGACAGTGCTCCAGTTTTCCATAACGATTCTTTTTATCATTTCGTCAATTGTCGTCAGTTCACAGATTGAATACCTGGCAACCCGTTCCCTCGGATATAATGCAACTGAGGTCATCAGTATTCCGATAGGTAAGGGGATCGACAAAGGACAGGCATTGGAAAGGATGCGGGCAGAGCTCTCGAAGGAGACATGGATAAAATCCTTGAGCGCATCTGACGCAAACCTGGGGCTGGGCAGCGATGGTACCTTGCGAAGTAGCATTTTGAAGTTTTCACAGGAAGACAGGGATTACAGTACCAATTATATGCGCGTGGATTATGATTTCTTCGAGACTCTGGAAATCAGGTTACTTGCGGGGCGTGATTTCGACCGTACTATGCATACAGATACCGCTGCCGTGATCGTTAATCGGAAGATGGCAGAGCAGATGGGCGGCATTGAACGGATTTTAGGGAAAAAGATTGCGCTCAACGGTGGGAGTACGGTTATTGGAGTAGTCGATGACTTTCACTTTCAGCATCTGCGGAAGAAAGTGGAACCATTGAGTCTTTCCATTAATGGAAATGCATCAGATATTGAATATATTTTTATCAAGGTAGAGACGGATTTTCTTCCTAAAACAATGGAAAATATTTGGGCGGTATGGAAAAAGGTTAATCCGAATGCCACCAATCCGGCATCCTATCTGGATGAGAATGCAAATAACCTATATAGAAAGGACCGGACATTTTCAAAGATCGTAATGATAGGCTCCGGTATCGCCATCGTCATTTCCTGTATGGGGCTTTTCGCGCTGGCACTGTCTGCCACTGCAAGGAGGGTTAAGGAGATCGGAATCCGTAAGGTCTTAGGGGCATCGGTATGGAGCGTCATAATGCTCATTTCGTCGGATTTCATTAAGCTGGTCGCCCTGGCATTTGCGATGTCCGCCCCCATGGCCTGGATACTCCTGAACTCTTGGTTGCAGACTTATGCATATAGGGTACAAATGGAATGGTGGATGATGGGAATTGCCGCAGTGATCGTTTTTCTGACAACATTCTTCACCATTTTTTGGCAAACGTATCGTGCAGCTACAACAAATCCTGTTGAAAGTTTGAGAATCTAATAATACAATTATTATTTGCTTTTGGCCCCAGAACAATAAACCAGTTTTTTACAGGCAGCTTTTATCAACGTTTAACAGCAATACATTCAATTTCGATACTCGCATTCTTAGCTAAGGAAGAAACTTCGACCGTACTTCTTGCCGGCAAATTATTCGTAAAATAACGCTCATAAATTTTATTAATGGTTTCAAACTGTTTTATATCTGTTAAAAAGATCGTGGTCTTGGTAATGTGTTGGAAGTCGGATTGGTTATTTTCTAAGATAATCTTTACATTTTCCATAATCTGAACCGTTTGTTCTTCTATATCGTTTTTTATCGTATTGGTTTTTGGGTCTAAGCCAATTTGACCCGATACAAAAATGAGATCACCGTAATTGGTCGAATGGCTGTAAGGTCCCACTTCTTCTGGCAAACCCTTATGTTTTAATGCTATGATTTGCCTTTTTGTACTGCAAGACAATAATGTCATCGCGAGGAAAAGTATGATAAGTCTGTGCATTTCAGGTAATTTTAATAGTAAAAAAATGAGGTTAGCTGTAGACTAACCTCATCCTGTAATTCCCTTATTTTTTAATGAAGTTTAATAATTCGCTATTAAATTTATCCAGCTCTTCGATAAACAGGGCATGACCACTTTTTTCGAAAGGGACTAAAGTTGAATTCTTTAGTAAGATATTCATTTGTTCTGCCAGGTCAAAAGAACAGATTTTATCTAATTTACCGTGTAGGATCAAAGTAGGAATTGTTATTTTTTTCAAATCATTACGTAAATCGCTATCTCTTAACGTTTTTAATCCTGCAGCCATTGCATAAGGTGATGCCTGAGCCTGGATGCCGCCTAACCAAGCGCCGTGACCTTGGGATACGCTATTTTCATTGGCTGGAAATATCTTACCAAATGTGGCGAATAATTCCGGACGGTTGGTATTGTTCAGATTGATCAATCCATTAACATCTTCCTTGGTCCATAGCCCATAATTAAAGTCTGCACGCTTTGTCCAAATTGGTGCTGCCGCTCCAAATAATGCCATTTTTGAAACGTGAGCAGCGTTGTATTTGGCTACATAGTGGATCACTGTGGCGCCCCCCATCGAAAATCCGCCCATTGTAGCATTTTTAATATCCAATTTGTCCAAAACAACTTTGATATCATCGGCAAACACATCGTAATTATATTTGCCTCCGGGTTTATCAGACAATCCGAAACCTCTTAACGTAATACCGATTACACGATAGCCTTTTTGGATAAAATCAGCATATTGATATTCATACATCGCATCGCTCAGGGGCCATCCGTGAATCAAAACAATGGGCTCTCCCTCACCAAGGTCGGTTACATGGAGTTTTACATTTTTCTCCACTTCAATATATTCTTCTCTTCCAAAGGATGCAGGAGTTCTTTTAGTTTGTGATAATACAATATTTGAAATGAAGGTTGTCAATAATACGACTGCTAAAACTAATTTTTTCATGATCTTTAACTATTTATTGTTGTTGTTATTTTTGATAATACAAAGTTGCTCTTATTCTTCAGGCCTTACAATGGACAGCTTTCGCTTTGAATTGCACTTTTTGCCCAAAAAGAGTGCATTCATTTACGGAACTGTATATTTTTAGGTGGCAGAAAGAGATAAACATAAAAAAAGCACAACCGAATGGCTGTGCTTTTCATGAAAATATATCGGAGAATATACTTTTAAAATTGCTTTCTGAAACTGGTGGGTGATATTCCTTTATGTTTCGTAAAAAAGCGGACAAAATAGCCGTGGTTCTCGTAATTGAATGTGTATGCAATTTCTTTAACATTCATCTCCAATTATTGGCCCATCTTCTTCACGGTTATTAAGTTCTTTATGAATCACTGTTTACGGATTACGTCAAAGTGAATCATAGACAGCTGAAAATCTAATTTTCCTTATTTGGGCATTCATGCATGATGTTGTCTCAGCAAAGAATGACTGAAAGAATTTCGTCAGCGAATA